>ENA-OPWD01001842-OPWD01001842.1-human-gut-metagenome-genome-assembly--contig:-NODE-1842-length-13626-cov-2.210375_pt1 | contig 13626 bp, 10 predicted proteins | sample MGYA00241502_ERZ501996 | MGnify/ENA primary metagenome ERZ501996 (study PRJEB25962, sample SAMEA2042011) | human gut metagenome | biome: human gut; feature: human-associated habitat; material: faeces... | reverse complement strand
TGTCCTGGGAACATTACCATAAATACAACGGCTGGATGGTTACGCTTGTCGGATTAAAAACCAAAGGTTAGCTGGCGCTTGTCCTCGGGCTTCTTTTTCCCGTGTTTCAGCTCCTGTTTGGCAGGATATGATATCCAACGGTTGAACGTGCTGTAGGAGATCAAGTACGTGTCACGGATGATATGCTCGTACACATATAGCTGCGAGACACCTTTCTTCTTTTCCGCAAGGACAATGTCTTGTACGCGTATCATCTTCAATAATGTGTTTCTATTATTGTAGGCCATGGACAAAATCAATCTGTTTTACAAAGATAGCTTAATAACCAACATCTTACAAAAAAAGAGGCACAAACATCAGTATGCGTGCCTCTTTCTCTTTAATTTCCATGCCGGAAAGCCGTTCCCGGACAATGTTTTATGCATTCCGGAGAGCACCCTGTCATTCTTGGGAGAGTTCACAATGTCATTTTGGTTCCGATGGGCGACTTTGCGGGGTTATTCGATTATTTTTATGAAATGAACCTGATAGGATTCCATTTCGTGCTGATCCGAATTGCTTTGGATGGAACCGATATTAATTGTTGTTTATTCATATAAATTGTTACATTTGCAATTATTATTAAAACATTTCAGTTATGACTATAACCTCTTTTGTCCTCTCTATTATTGCTGTATCCGTTACTGTTTTTAATTGCTACATGCAGTATTTTTACAGAAAAGATGAGATATTGTTAACCATTTCAGATGCAAAGATTGAGAATAATCAACTCGAAGTCCTTCTATTATATACCAATACTGGGAATCAAGTAAATACAATCACTAATGCTTCTATCCAATTAGAAACTAATGAAAAGATTCATTTTGAACATTCCAATTATACAGCAAGGCTTCATTGGATACAATCCTTTACTCTTAAAGGAAAAGAACAAAAATGCTTAACCATTTATTACCCTTTGCCAGATTTTGAAGGTATAAATATTTGTAACATCTCTATTAAAATTCTTACAGGTTACACCAATCGTAAAGGGGTGTTATATACAGATCATTTTACTATTGGGCAACTATACCAAAATAATTTTGTTAAAAAAGCAGTTGTAATTAAGCATGAAATTCATAAACTTTTGGGCTATAAAAATCTTGAAACATTACAATAACCCTCTATTGTTTAATTCATTTTCGAATGGAGCTGATCTAATAACCTGACATTTAACTTAGCATGTTCCCATTTTCTATCTGCTTTCACAGCTTCCATCAGTTCGAATATAACCAAATGAAGAAGACTCATTACTATATTTTTTATCGTGGAAATCTACTTGCGATCATTCTTGTAGAACAAGATCATGGTATTGGGTTTAGGTTAACTTGTTCATTGTTATTTCTTTAATTTTCACATTGACGCAATCTATTTGCAGGTTATGTAGGGCCGTCTCAAAATAAATTAAAACAGCCCTATAAAATAAACTTATACATGTTTACAGGCTCTGTTTCGAAATACCTTGTGGAATGGAAAGTTCATCTAATATTTCTTGTCTGTTATAGTTTTTAAGAAAGAAATAAAATGTTGAATCTATGATTTTCACAGATCTTGTACTTAGGTCATAGTCAAAAATAGGAGGCGATATTTTCTTTTTTAATTGATTTTGAACCAATGTCTTAAGAAAATATCCCATATCAGAAGCTCTTACATCATCAGGTCTATGATGAATTTCTTTGATTTTTTCGTGAAGATATTTCCTTTTAAGCCCTTTATTTATTTCATCAAATGGCTCATTTAATAACACTTTTATAAAATAATAAGGAATATATAAAGGAACTTCATTAGAGCTTTTTGCTACTTGTTCTATAAAACTTTCCAGACAGCGAATATGTCTACTAGAATAATCTTCAAGTTTTTTCTTTATAGCATCATCTATATTATTATGATCGATGTATATTAATGTTTCAGATGTTTCATGTACCCCTGCAGTATAACATGATTCTTTACATATTTCCTGAAAGACACCAACGCTATCAAAGCAAGATGATATGATTTTATCTACGACATTTTCAAAAGATACATTTAATAATGGTAAACCAGTATTTACTATTTTTTTTAAATCATCAGCTTTCCATGGTTCAACAGGTATTTCGATCACTCGGTCAACCAAATCTCCATTATATTGACTCAAACGATTTCGTTCTCTCCAAATACCAAGGATAATAAAAAGAATATTATAATCTTCGAATATTCTGAGGTCAAATGCAAGTTGTTGTTGAACATCCTCTTGGAGATAATGAAAATTCTCCAATATTATACGTTTTGAAAACTTCAAAGAAAAAAGTAGCTCCGAAATATCTTGTGCTAAAGCCAAGTTATATTCAACAGTTCTATATGTGTTTTTATGCCCTGTACTTTTTTTGCCACTAAAACTTCCACATGTATCAAAACTCCCAAGAATTGGAATTTTTAATTTAGCTTTAACACCAATGGCTGCATCTCCTCCAATATTGTTATTTTCTTCTTTAGTATCTAAAATTTCAATATTTAATTGTCTAAGTATTGATTTGTAAATGTCTATTATTGATGTTCCAGTAGAGCAATTAACTTTTACATAATCATTTTCAGTAAGAAGAATGCCCTGTTCCACACCTTTTACCTTACATTCAATGGCGGAGGCGATCTTTTTGCCATCCTTGAAATCAAAGATCACGTTTGTGACCTCGGTATTAAACTGGAAGTCAACACCTGCATCCTCCAGATATTTTTTCATAGGAAGGATCAGGGATTCATACTGATTGTACTTGGTGAACTTCAGGGCACTGAAATCCGGAAGTCCTGCAATGTGATGGATGAAACGCTGGAAGTAAAGCACTGTGCCAGTTCTCAAATGCGAACATGGTTCTCCAGTACAGCCAGAAGGTGGAATCAAACACTTCATCATCGAAAACATCCTCGATGGTTTTGTCGTAAAGATCCTCATCCTTTGTCATAAACAGCTTCATGATCTCCATGCAGCCCTTCTGGCTTAAGTTAAATTTTCCGTCGGTATGAGCGTCCTGCCCACGGTTAACGGTTGCACGGCACAGAGAATAATTGGGGTCATGCTTATTCAGCCAGTAAAATTCGTCCAGAACAGAAGCACCTGGCTTTTCGAGGGAAGGAATGCTGTGGAAAAGATCCCAGAGACATTCGAAATGATTTTCCATCTCACGGCCGCCACGCATGATATAACCTCTGGACGGATCAAAAATTCCATCGCAGGCACCGCCGGCAATGTCCATGGCTTCCAGGATGTGGATATGGTCCCCGGGCATCTGTGCATCTCTGACCAGGAAGCAGGCAGCTGCCAGGGAAGCAAGGCCGCTTCCTACGATGTAAGCATGTTTGTCATCCACACCTTCCGGCTTCTCCGGACGGGCAAAAGCTTCATAGTTACCGTTGGAATAATAGATCCCCTTGCCGTTTTTGGCATATTTTCCACGTTCGGTATTGCGGTAGTTCTCGGTAGTTTCCTTTACATGGAAAGTTTCCTCTTCATTGATCTCTTTTGTTTTTTTCATCAGCATGGCTGCGCCGGCTCCGGCTGCCGCAAGTGCTGCAAGTCCCATGAATCCTTTTTTATCTGACATATGACATCCACCTTTCGTAAATGAGATACCTGTTTGTATCGGATTAACTGTTCTTTGTTGCTGTTGAGGCTATGATAGCCCATCCGGAAAAAAGATTCTATTTACAAAACACCGGAAATGTTCAGTTTTTTATCATTATGCCTGTTTTGATAAGTTTTTATTCTGTACGCACACCGGCAGTTTTGTTTTTTGCGGCAAAATTGTGGATGGCATTGTCGATACATCCATACAGTGCAGTTGCGGTGTCATCCACGATTCCGTGGTAATCTTCGCGCATGCCATTTTTGATCCAGTCCAGCATAATGCCTACAAAGCTGTATTTATAGAGATCTGCGATAAAAATTTTCTGCTCTTCTGTAATGAGGATGTCTTTTGATTTCTCAGTTACCACACCCATCAGCAGATCACAGGTGAGCGCAAACAGATAATTCTCGATCTGTTCCCGTCCAACGCTGCGGTATACATTTAAGATGAACGGTTTGTTTTCCATTACGGCATCAAAGATCTGAAGAAGTCCCTCATGCCAGGTAGAAGAAGTTTTTTTGCCCTGGAGGGCGATCCTGGCATCCTCCAGACAACTCCACTCCACAAGATCGTAGATATCTTTGAAATGATAATAAAAAGTCATGCGGCTGATCCCGCAGTCTGTAGTCAGGTCGTTGATGGTGATCTTATCTAAAGGCTTCTTAAGAAGCAGACGTTTCAGGGATTCTTCCAGAGCAAGTTTGGTTGCGTTTGTCATAATTGCTGGCCTCCTTTGGCAAGTTTATGGTTATTAATATAACATGAAAATGCACAGAAATTCTATGGATGGCGGTGACTTTTCTGTGAAAAGATGATAAACTATATGAAAAATTTATAATGTTGCAAAAATATTATCATAAACCGGCATTACAGATGGAGAAGAGTATGACATGAAGAGGAAACCAGTATATATCCTGTGTATATTTGCAGCGATCGCAGTTCTGATCTATATGACAGGAGAATCCTATTACAGCGGCATTACAAAAAAAGCAGGTCTTGAGAAAAAAGAAGAAAAAGTATATCAGTATCAGTATGACCTGATCGTGGACAGTCCGGATTCCCAGTTCTGGCAGGCTGTATATGCAAGTGCACGGAAAACTGCGGCACAGAACGACGTCCTTCTGGAAATCATGGGACCGGATCGGGGAACCTCCTATGACAAACTGGACTACATGAACATGAGTATTGCGGCCAAGGCAGACGGGATCATTTTGCAGTACAACGGGGAATCCGGTCTGGAGAAAGCCATTGATACTGCAGTAGAAAATGGCATACCAGTGGTCACAGTCATGAGTGACGCGGTGCACAGCAGGCGGCAGAGTTTTGTGGGTGTCAGCGATTATCAGCTGGGCATGGCTTACGGGGAATTTGTTTCCAGTTATGTGGACGAAGATACGGAAAAGATCCTGATCCTTCAGAAAAGAGACATTGATGATATGAACGAAAGCCAGATCTATACCCAGATCAGCAATTCTGTGCAAAAGGCAGTCGGAAATAATGATATCCAGATCAGGGGAAGAAATCTTCTGTCTACAGGAACCTTTGAAACCGAGGAAGCAGTTACGGATATTTTTCAGCAGAAACAGAACATTCCGGATATTCTGGTGTGCATGGATGAGGAGACCACGGAATGTGCCAGACAGGCAGTGCTGGACTTCAACCTTGCAGGAAAAGTTAAGATTATCGGTTATTACACATCGGAGGATATCCTGGCAGCAGTGGAAAAAGGTGTCATTTCCGTGACCTGCGACGTGGATACCACACAGCTGGGACAGTACAGTGTGGAAGCGCTTACCAATTATATCAAAGATGGAAGAACGAATTCTTATTATAATGTAGACATTAATTTTCTTGACCGGGCAGCGGTGGAAAAAATGAGAAGGGAGGCAGACACAGATGAAAAAGCTTCGGTGGAGTGACCTTTCTCTTGTCAGCAAGATCGTGATCGAGGTAGGCGTCCTTGCGGCGCTGATGTTTACGATCAACATGCTGTTTTATGTCCGGATCAACAATTCCATGCAGGAGATGGATGATGTATACGCCAGCAATGCCCAGATCACAGAACTGGGGCAGGTTTTTGAGGATGCACAGGACAGCATGTATCAGTATCTGAAGGTAAAAAGTTCCCAGGCACTGATGGATTATTACCAGAACGAAGCCAAATACAGGCAGGAACTGGAAAAGCTCAATGATCAGAATATAGAGGATTCTGTAAAACTTCTGGAGAAAAAGATCCGGAAAATGTCCGAATCCTATCTGTCCTGCACAGCAGGAACGGTAGCTGCCAAGCGAGGCAGAAATGTGGAAAAGTACAAGCTGAAATACGACGAGAGCCTGGAACTTTACAGCTATATCCAAAGCTCCATGGATGAACTGAACAAGCAGCTTTTTAAAGAAAATTCCCAGACCTACGGGGCTCTCCGGGCAGTTATGAAATATCTGGAGATCAGCAATACGGTGATCATGCTTCTGGGGGTAGTCTGCGGAATGATCCTTCTGATCATGGCTACAAGAGGGATGTTCCGGCCGCTGACAAACATGGCGGAAACCGCACAGCTGGTAGGTCAGGGAAACTTTAATGTGAAGATGCCGCCAACCGATGCCAAAGATGAACTGGGGGTGGTGACAAGGGCTTTTAATACCATGGTGGAGAATCTCGGCCTTTACATCGCAAGGACAAAGGCAGGTATGGAAAAAGAGCAGCAGATGATGGAACGGGAACTTCTGATGGAGACACATCTGAAGGAAGCACAGCTGAAATATCTCCAGTCCCAGATCAACCCGCATTTTCTTTTTAATTCCCTGAATGCAGGAGCACAGCTCGCCATGATGGAGGATGCGGAAAAAACCAGTATTTTTGTGGAAAAGATGGCAGATTTTTTCCGTTATAATGTAAAGAAGGGTGAGGAAGATGCTACACTGGAGGAAGAGCTGGAAGCAGTAGACAATTATATTTACATACTGAATGTGCGTTTTGCAGGAGATATCCATTTTTCCAAAAAGGTGGAATGTGATGTGGAAAATGTGCGTGTTCCCAGCATGATCCTGCAGCCGGTTGTGGAAAACGCGGTCAATCATGGAATCCGCAATATTGACTGGGAAGGCCATATTGAACTGAGTGTGGAACGCTGGAAAGATCATATTGAGATCAGTGTCCGGGATAACGGACAGGGAATGACGAAAGAACAGATTGAGAAAGTTCTTTCCAAAAAGATCCACAACAGTTCCAGTGAGGGGGATTCCACGGGAATTGGTATGAATAACGTGATCAGCCGTCTGGAACTGTACTATGAACAGGACGGACTGATGGAAATTTACAGTGAAGGGGAAGGAATGGGAACAGAGGTTGTGATCAACATTCCTGTGGAGAGGAGCGAAAATAATGTACAGAATCCTGCTTGCTGATGATGAAGGGATCATGCTGGAATCCCTGAAAAGTATCATAAGTTCCAATTATGGAAATGAATGTGAGATCCATACTGCAAAAACCGGCCGTGCAGTTGTGGAAGAAGCGGAAAAATATCCGCCGGACATCTGTTTTATGGATATCCAGATGCCGGGGTTGAGCGGAATCCAGGCCATCCGGGAGATCCAGAAATTCAACAGATCTGTAGTGTTTGTGATCATCACTGCCTACGATAAATTCAATTATGCAAAAGAAGCCGTAAACCTGGGAGTTATGGAATTTCTGACCAAGCCGGTCAACAAAAAAGTAATCCTGGAAACCTGTTCAAAAGCTATGGATCAGGTGGATTCCACAAGACAGAAACGAAGCGATGATCTGAAGATCCGTGAAAAACTGGAAACCGTTGTGCCCATGATTGAAAGCGGATATATCAATAATATCCTTCTGCAGGATGATTTTCAGACATATCAGGATAATTACAAGGAACTTCTGGATATCCAGGAAGAATACGGATATATGATCGTGGCAGAATTCGGGGATTCCACAGAAAACGGAGTGCTTACCAATGCAGTGGGAGCCAGTGTAAAGGCCAATAAATTTTATTCTACATTCCGGGAGATCGCTCAGGGATTTTTTGAATGTCTGGTGGGCCCCATCATGGGAAACCGTATTGTGATCCTTGTTCCGTACCGAAATCCCAAGGAGTCTTATGAGGAGCGCGTGGAAGTGGTAACAAGGACCAGAAACATGGTACATAAGCTGGAAAGCAGGATCGACAGTAAATTTCGCTGTGGTATCGGCCGGGTGAAGGAGATGGGAAGCACCATGAAAGAATCCTTCAAGGAGGCCATGATCGCACTTCGGGAAAGTACCAGCCATGTGATCCATATCGAGGATGTTCCGGCAGCGCAGAAATACGACGGGGAGTATCCAAGAGACCTGGAGCGCCGCTATGAAAACCGAGTGATCGACAAGGATGTGGCAGGAGCCTTAAACTGCGCGGAAGAATTTTTCCGGTGGATGGAGAACCAGCCGGGAGTCAGTATGGAGGATATGCAGATCAAGGTGCTGGAACTTGTGATGGGAGTGGAAAAAAAGGCCTTTTTTGCCGGAACCGTGAAATATGCCATCAGCTACCGCAGAAATTATATTCATGAACTTCAGGTGTGTACAGATATGGAAGGCATGAAAAAATGGTTTTTGGACAAAACCTCGGAGATCTGCAGCAACATGGAAAGTGCAAGGGAAAAAGAGGCAGTATCCATCATCGAAAAAGCAAAGTCCTATATCCGGGACAATTACAAAAAAGATATCTCGCTGGATGAAGTATCGCGGGAAGTGGATATCAGTCCCTATTATTTCAGCAAGCTCTTCAAGCAGGAGACAGGAGGAAACTTTATTGAGTACCTTACAGAGATCCGGCTTCGGAATGCAAGGGAACTTCTCAAGGATTCCGGGCTTTCCATCAAGGAGATCTGCGCGGAATCCGGATACAGTGATCCAAATTATTTCAGCAGGATATTCAAAAAATATGAAGGTGTGACACCAAGTGAATTCAGGGAGAGGTTGAGGTAAGACATCATGAGCGGGGGAAAAATATTCAGGAAATTTTTGATTTTTCTATGTCTGGCAGCATTGATGCTGACTGGCTGCACTTCTGCAAAAACGGAGGAAGCGGCACAGCAGGAGACAGACGGAAAGGAAGAAAACGGAGAAAAGAAGATCCAGATCGGGCTTACCGTGGATTCTTTTGTTATTGAACGATGGATCCGCGACAGAGATGTATTTGTGGCAACAGCAAGGGATCTTGGGGCAGAGGTAAATGTACAGGATGCAGGAGCCGACGCCCAGGAGCAGATCAGTCAGATCGATTACTTTATCAAGAAACATATGGATGTGATTGTGATCATCGCAAGGGACTGCGGTGCGCTTTCGGAGGCTGTGGAACGTGCACACAGCTCGGGGATCCGGGTGATCTCCTATGACCGTATGGTGAATGACGCCAATACGGATATGTACATCTCCTTTGACAACCGTATGGTGGGAGAGATCATGGCACAGTCTATGGAGGAAGCCATTCCGGACGGCGGAAAGATCTTTATGATCCAGGGATCCGCCACAGATAACAATGTCGCAATGGTAAAAGAAGGGTTTGAGGATACACTACAAGGCAGCAATCTTCAGGTAGTATATGAAGCCAACTGTGAAGGATGGACAGCGGAACTGGCCGTGGATTATGTGGAAGAGGCGCTGGAGGAGTATCCGGATGTAAAAGGAATCATGTGCGGAAATGATGATATTGCCAGCCAGGTGATCCAGGTTCTTGCGGAGAACCAGCTTGCGGGGCAGGTGATCGTGGTAGGACAGGACGGAGATCTGGCAGCCTGTCAGCGTATTGTGGAGGGGACCCAGTATATGACCGCATTTAAGTCCATTGAGGATCTGGCCCGCCAGGCAGCGAGGTATGCAGTGAAGATGGCAGAAGAGGGAAAAGTTTCTTCTGATGTGACAGATACGGTAAATGATGGAAGCTATGATGTCCCGGCGAAGGTGCTGGAGCCGGTAGCAGTTACCAGGGATAATATTGATGAGGTGATCATAGACGGAGGGTTCCACAGAAGAGATGAGGTGTATCTCAATACGGATTATGATACAGAATAACAGGAATCCATATGTGCAATAACATACAATTATGACAAAAATCAATAGCAGATTTTTGGCGCAAAAATGTCTTGCTTCGTGCAAGGCATTTTTCTTTTGCAAAAAAATGTCTCTGTCATTGCCAACTATGTCCAGATTGTCCTGTGCTATAGTAACATCATCAAAGGAAACGTGATTCCAAAAACAAAAATGAAACGGAGGATTTTACAATGAAAAGAAAAATGGTATCTGCACTTCTTTGCGCGACAATGGTAGCTGGTATGGTGGTAGTTCCGGCAGCGACAGCACAGGCAGCAGACAAAAAAGTGATCGGTGTTACCATGCCGACCAAGGATCTCCAGAGATGGAACCAGGATGGCGAGAACATGAAGAAAGAGCTGGAGGCAGCAGGATATGAAGTAGACCTTCAGTATGCATCCAACGACGTAAGCACACAGGTTTCCCAGCTTGAGAACCAGGTAGCAAACGGATGCGACCTTCTGGTTGTGGCATCCATCGACGGAAGCAGCCTTGGCGAGCCGCTGAAGCAGGCCAAAGAAAAAGGAATTCCGGTTATTTCCTATGACCGTCTTCTTATGAATTCCGATGCAGTTTCCTATTATGCAACATTCGATAACTACAAAGTAGGACAGAAACAGGGCGAGTACCTGGTAGATGCACTGGATCTTGATAATCAGGATGGACCGTTTAACATCGAGCTGTTCACCGGAGATCCTGGTGATAACAACTGTAACTTCTTCTTCGGTGGTGCGATGGATGTTCTCCAGAAATACATCGACGACGGCAAACTGGTAGTAAAATCCGGACAGACCGAGTTTGAGCAGGTTGCTACTGCAAACTGGGACAGTGCAAAAGCACAGGACAGAATGGACACCATCATCGCAGGTAACTACTCTGACGGAACAAACCTTGACGCAGTTCTCTGCTCCAATGATTCTACAGCACTTGGTGTTGAGAATGCACTGGCAGCTTCCTACACAGGAGAATATCCGATCATCACCGGTCAGGACTGTGATACACCGAACGTTAAGAACCTTGTAGCCGGAAAACAGGCAATGTCCGTATTCAAAGACACAAGAGCTCTTGCTTCCGCAGTAGTAAAAATGGTTGACTCCATCATGAAAGGTGAGGAGCCGGAAGTTAATGATACAGAGTCCTATGACAACGGAACAGGTGTCATCCCGACATACCTTTGCGACCCGGTTGTTGTTACAACAGATAACTACAAAGAGATCCTGATCGATTCCGGATACTACACAGAGGATCAGATCAAATAAGTGAATTTTTAAGGACAGAAATTTATCACATGCAGGCGGGGATCATAACCGCCTGCATGAACAGTGGAAAGGGAGGGAAATTGAGTTGGCTAAGATACTTCTGGAAATGAAAAATATCACCAAAACTTTCCCAGGTGTAAAGGCACTGGATAATGTTAATCTCCAGGTCGAGGAAGGCGAGATCCACGCACTGGTAGGTGAAAACGGTGCCGGTAAATCTACATTGATGAATGTATTAAGTGGTATTTATCCGTACGGTTCGTATGAAGGAAATATTATTTATGATGGTGAGATCTGTAAGTTTAACACTATCAAAGACAGTGAACATAAAGGAATTGTAATCATCCACCAGGAACTTGCTCTGATCCCGTACATGACCATCGGGGAGAACATGTATCTGGGTAATGAAAGAGGCAAAAGCTTTTCCATCAACTGGAATGAAACTTATGGAGAAGCAGATAAATATTTGAAAATAGTAGGACTGGAGGAATCCTCCAGAACTTTGATCAAGGATATTGGTGTAGGTAAGCAGCAGTTGGTTGAGATCGCAAAGGCACTTGCAAAGAATGCAAAGCTGCTCATTCTGGATGAGCCTACCGCATCACTGAATGAAGATGACTCCAAAGCTCTTCTGGATCTTCTTCTGAAATTCAAGAAGCAGGGAATGACCTCTATCATCATTTCCCATAAATTAAATGAAATCTCCTATGTAGCAGATAAGATCACAGTTATCCGAGATGGATCTACCATTGAAACACTGGATAAAAAGAAAGACGATTTTTCTGAGCAGAGGATCATTCAGGGAATGGTTGGACGTGAGATGACAGATCGGTTCCCGAAACGTCCAAATGTAAAGATCGGCGATGTTTCCATGGAGATTAAAAACTGGAATGTTTATCATCCGCTGTATACAGAACGTAAGGTGGTAAATAACGTATCCTTTAAAGTACATAAAGGAGAGGTTGTCGGTATTTCAGGACTGATGGGAGCAGGACGTACAGAACTGGCTATGAGTATTTTTGGCAAGAGCTATGGAACTAAAATTTCTGGACAGGTGTTCATGAACGGAAAAGAAGTGAAGCTGAATACAGTTCAGGAAGCCATCGACAACAAGCTTGCTTATGTTACAGAGGATCGAAAAGGAAACGGGCTGATCCTTTCCAAGTCCATAAAGATGAACACTACGCTTGCAAACATGTCTGGTATCAGTAATGGAAAAGTGATCGATACGGATAAAGAATACGCAGTTGCTGAGGAATACAGGAAGAAACTGAAAACCAAGTGTCCGACAGTTGAGCAGAATGTCGGAAACCTGAGCGGTGGTAATCAGCAGAAGGTCCTTCTTGCAAAATGGATGTTTGCAGAGCCGGATATTCTGATCTTGGATGAACCTACAAGAGGTATTGACGTAGGAGCCAAATATGAAATCTACTGTATCATCAATGACCTGGTCGCAGCAGGAAAATCTGTGATCATGATCTCTTCTGAGCTTCCGGAAGTGCTTGGAATGTCAGACAGAATCTATATCATGAACGAGGGCAGATTCGTAGGAGAGGTAAGTGGTGAGGAAGCTACATCTGAGCTGATCATGTCCAGGATCGTGAAGTCAGGTAAAGGAGAGTAAGAAGATGGAGAAAAAGATTAGTTTTTCAGAAATATTAAAAAAATATACCATGGTCATTGTTCTGGTATTTGTTGTGATCATGTTTTCTGTGAACACAAAGGGCGTTATGCTTCTTCCGCAGAATGTAAATAACCTGGTAGCCCAGAATGCATATGTATTTATTCTTGCAACCGGTATGCTGTTCTGTATTTTAACAGGTGGTAACATCGATCTGTCAGTTGGTTCTGTTGTATGCTTTGTTGCTGCTGTCGGTGGTAAGATGATGGTTCTCAACAGTATGAACCCGTATCTCACTATGATCGTGATGCTTCTTGTGGGTATTGCCATTGGTGCATGGCAGGGATTCTGGATCGCTTATGTACGAATTCCTCCATTTATTGTTACTCTGGCAGGTATGCTTGCTTTTCGTGGCCTTTCCAACGTAGTTCTGGAAGGACAGACCCTGGCCCCGATGCCGGATGCTTATCTGGCTCTGTTCAATAACTATATTCCGGACTTCCTTGGTGGAGGTGAAGGATTTAACAGAACATGTTTCGTAGTTGGCATTATTGTCTGCATCGTCTATGTTGCACTTGTTATGAAAAACCGTGCAGACCGTGCAAAAAAAGGCTACAGTGTTGAGTCTTTCGGTGGTGTTGCAGTGAAGATGGTTCTGATCTGTGTAGTTGTTCTTGCATTCATGTTCAGACTTGCTCAGTACAAAGGTATCCCGAATTCTCTTCTCTGGGTTGCAGTGATCATCGCGATCTATACATACATTGCTTCCAAGACTACAACAGGCCGTTATTTCTACGCAGTTGGTGGTAATGAGAAGGCAACAAAGCTTTCCGGTATTGATACGAACAAAGTTTATTTCCTTGCTTACTTGAACATGGGTCTTCTGGCTGCTATCGCAGGTATGGTGACAATGGCCAGATTGAATTCTTCCAACCCGCAGGCTGGTACAAACTTTGAGATGGATGCGATCGGTGCTTGTTTTATTGGTGGTGCTTCTGCTTATGGTGGTACCGGTACAGTTCCTGG
>ENA-OPWD01001831-OPWD01001831.1-human-gut-metagenome-genome-assembly--contig:-NODE-1831-length-13669-cov-2.304833_pt1 | contig 13669 bp, 8 predicted proteins | sample MGYA00241502_ERZ501996 | MGnify/ENA primary metagenome ERZ501996 (study PRJEB25962, sample SAMEA2042011) | human gut metagenome | biome: human gut; feature: human-associated habitat; material: faeces... | reverse complement strand
ATTTTGAAGAGATTTGAGGAAGGCTTCAGACGTCTATGGCTTTTTGAGAGATTAAAAAACTGGAGAACTGACACTTATCTTGCCATTTCAAATTATTTAACATTATAACTATCTTTAGAAGATTTATAGAGTTTATCTAGTTTTTTCTTGCTTTTTTTATTTCCTTTAGCATTTTTACTATAAGACATCTTTCTTTTTCGAAAAATAAATCCATAAACGGTTTCAAACTTCCAGAGCGTGTTTGAAAAAAGTAGTGACCATAACTATACAATTATGGAACTGGTTCAAATGTCAATCCTATAGAATTTCATTTCCCGGAACTTCTACATCTCCTGTCCTCTTCCCCAAATCTCTCCAACATGAATTCTGATTTTACTTCAGAAAACACTTTCAGAAACAACGAAATCACAAATATGGACGATGGGATTTCGTTGTTTCGTCAGTTTTGCCAATTCAACAGAATTTACTAACTTTTTCAAGTTCCTGAACTTTACACGCATGTACTTTGTTCTTTTTATCATAGCTAATTCCAACCGCAAGAATTCTTCCTGTATACAACGGTTTTTGTCCAATTTTCCCTTGAAACTTCATTGCGTACTTTTTTTCAATAATCTGTTTGATGGCTTCTTCTGGTGTATGATCTACTTTTAATTCCAGTATAAGGCAATCTGCTGTTTTATCATATGGATAGAAAATGAAATCAACATATCCAATGCCTGCTTTTTCCTCACGTTCAACTTGGTATAGATCCCGTGCTGCAAGATAAATCAAATTTACAATAGCAGAAAGTTCTGTTTCGTAATTATATGATAGTAGTGGAATTTCTGTATTGTGGACATATTCGAGAATCTCATTCATTGTTTTCGTATCGCCATGCAAAGTGGCATAAAGCATTCTTTCAGATTCGTGTGCAAGACGATACACATATCCTAAAGAAGGTTCTTTTCGTAACATTGCAGCAAACTTATCCATCAGTTCTTTATTTGGAATGCTGACCTTTCCATTCTCAAAATTCAAAAATCCATAAACTACCATCGCAGAAAAAATTTCATCTCTTGTAGTAAGTTTCATAGAAGTTGCCGCGTATTCCTGAATTTTGGCCGGAACAGCTTCTCCTGATATCATCAATGCCAGATCATCCCGCACATCATCTATATTATGTTCAATATAATAATAAATCTCATCATATGGCCCTGAACTTGTCCAGTAAGATGCAAGATTATTATTCGTAAGTGCAAATACAACTGATCTTGGATTATACACGCTTTCTCCCCGAAAAGTATGATAGCCATTGTACCAGATGCGTAATCCTTCACGACTCACATTTTTGTGCTTTGTATTTTTTTCATACCGTTTGTATAATTCATCTGTTTCCGAGTCTGTGAATCCAAAAGCATCACTAAATTTTTCTTCTGAAATCATCGTATATTCCATAAACATATTAAGTTCTGAACCGCTTGAATATTTTGCGATTGGAAGAATTCCTGTAATATATGCAAGCAATACATATGGTCTATCTTTCAGTAAATTACGCAGAAAAAGTAAATAATCTTTTTTGTCCTGCTCTGTGATAAAATCCTGATGGAAAATAAAATCCCATTCATCAAATACAAATATAAATCTCGCATTAATATCATAAGCGTATATTTCATTTAAAACATCCCATACCGCCTCGTCCTCTGAGATTTCGACATCTGGATATTCCAGCCGGAGATCTTTGATTAATCTGTTTTCAATCCTATCAATATATTTTTCATAGGAAGTACATCTTTTGGGAAGATCATTAAATGAAATATGGATCACTGAATACTGGTTTTGATATTTCGTACATATCGGATTTGCTGATATTTTGCATTTATCAAATATATCCTCCGCATTTTTTGCTTTAGAAAAAAATGCCGCTATCATATTTGCTGTAACTGTTTTTCCAAATCTTCGAGGCCTAGTAATGCAAATATAATTATTTCCTTCATTTACTAAAGGAAATAATTGCTCTAGCATCGATGTTTTATCTATAAAATATGGCTTTACTGTTTCGCTTTTGTACAGGGTATAGGCAGTTGTTCCATTTAAATAGATTCCCATTTTATTTCCTCCTGACTTTTCAATGTTTTAAAGCTGATGCTTTTATAAATTATATCAGACATTGCACTTATTTCCCAGAGTGAAATTTAATAACTTCTGATTTGCCACAGGCAAAAAGACCAAAGAGAGAAGATATCCTATATTTTTGGCCTGGGAGCAAAGGTTGGATGCGAGCGATTAAGCGAACATTCAGCCTGCAGCGACGAAAGTCACAAATATAGGTTATTTCTCTTTCTGGTGGCGTCTCCCTTGCCTGCGGCAAATCAAAGTTTTACTAAGTTGTATAAATTTGCATCAAGATATTTTTTGAGCAGTTCATCTTCATTATAGAATTCAGTCCACCCATAGTATTCTTCTGCTACGGCTCCGCCGATTGCTGCGAGGGTGTCGCTATCGCATTTTAAGCGGAATACATTGCGGAGGAAGCTCTCGTAGGAGTCGCTTTCGTAAAAGCAGCGCATTGCTGCTGGTACACTTCCCATACAAGTCTCGTTCCACTGATATATTTTCTCCAATTCATCAAGAGGGACAGCAATGCTGTATTCATATTTTTCTGCTGGATATTGTTCTAATACATACTGGAAAATATCTTCTTTTGTTTTTCCGTGACGGGCCATCCAGATACAGACAGCCGTTACTACGGCACCTTTGATTCCTTCTGGATGATTATGTGTCACTTCCGCAGATTTTTCTGCCATAGATATTACATCTTCTAATGCATCAAAATGTTCTCCAACAAAAGAAACTCTCATTGCTGAGCCGTTTCCAAAGCTATTATATGGCTTCGGATTTTCACCGTACATCCACTCATAAAATCTTCCGCCATATCCTGAGTAAGGATAAGGTTGTCCGATTTCCCGCATTGTTTTTGTAAAATCTGCATTTTCTAAAATTGCTTTTTTCACCGCCAGAGTCATTATCGTGTCATCGGTATAAGAGCATCTGTTTGTAAATAACTCGCAATGTTTGTAATCCAGATTCTCTGGTCTGTTGAACTCAAATTGTGAACCTGCTATATCTCCAAGAACCGCGCCAATTACTGCCATAAGTTTCGCTCCTTTCATGGCTACTCTGTTTATCCTCCAAATAAATTATGTGCAAACAAATGATAGCCAAAATAGATTACTGATTGTTCTCAATTGGATTATACTATATCATTTTATAAAATTTTTTTAATGTCAATTGCCTTTTTCAAACACACTCTAGTTTTGAACAAGTTTGGTTTTCGTATTATAAGGAACTGCATCCTCGGTTCCTTCTGAGGATATAGTTCTGGCGTAGGAGAAAAGATCAGATGATGAAAGATTCAGGTACAAGGCCGGACGAATGCCACCAGCAGGTTCTTGAACATCATAACCATATCCAAAGACCCATCCATAATAATATACTCCTGCTGCATCATGACTGCTATTGCCCGGGGAACGAAGCCACCAAAAATATGTCTCTTCAGAAAAGTTATCATTTTTACATTTTCTTGTTTTCTTATCCCAGAATCCATATTCTTTGCTTTCTTCTGTCTCATCTACTTCTGATAATGACAATAAAAACAGTTTATCAGAAGTATTTTTTCCTCCTTGAGTTCCATATTTAGAATTATCTTTATTGATTAGTTCTACTGTATTGATTGCTTTATTTTCCTCATTAGAAAAAGCTTTATTTATAAATTCATTATTTAGCCATGCCCTTATTGAACTTTTCTCCCAATCGATTTCTTCATTCTCGCTATGATATGGCTGGCTATCTAAAATAGCATCTGCCAGCAAAAAAGCTTCGCTATTCTCATAATGTAGTACGCGCCATTTAATTGGTTCATACTTAAAATAATTATTTTCTGTTTTATGATATTTACTGCCATTTATTATAACATCATTATTTAAATCCCAATTTATTTCATTTTTTAAAACAGAGTAAATCGCCCCGTCTTCCTGTGTAATTTGCTTTTGTGGATATTTTCCAAACCACAGACAATCCCAGATTACCTTTTTCCCTGATTTCACAAATGGATCATTTTCTATTTTCGGATTATGAAGTACATATTTTTTCTCTTCCTCTGCTTCTTGAGAAAAAGTTTTCATATCTTCTTCTATCAAAGTTTCCTCGACTTTACTTTCTTCCTCTTCAAGTGTAAGTGTTTCTTCAGACAACGCATACAAATCTTCACAAAATTCTTCTATATTCTGATACCTGTTTCTGGCAGAAATACTCATTCCCTTTATTATCGTTTCCTCCATCTGTTTTGAAACAGGGATACCAAATTCGGATATTTCTTTTAAATTATCATCCATAACTCGCTCTATCGCATCAGGCGGATTTTCTCCTGTAAGACATTTATACATAGTGGCACAAAGGGCATAAATATCTGTCCACGGTCCTTGTACTCCATGTGTCTGATATTGTTCCGGCGGCGCATATCCCGGTTTTAAAATAAGGGAAAGACTTTTTTCTCCAAAGTCTGTGTAATCTCTGGCTGCCCCAAAATCCATTAACTTTATTTTCCCGCCAAGAAGTACCATGATATTATCCGGACTGATATCCCGATGAATTAATCCCTGGCTATGTATTTCATCAAGGGATTCAATCAATGGTACAAACAATTCCAATAATTCTTCCGGTTCTATTCTTTCATTTTCCCTTAAATACTGCTTTAAAGTAATACCTTCCAGATATTCCATAACAATGTAAGCGGTATTATTTATCTCAAAAAAATCCTGTGCTTTGACAATTCCCTCATCCTTACTGAACCTCGCCATGATTCGGGCCTCTTTTAAGAATTTTTCTTTTCCTTTATTATAATTATCTTTTTCCCCGACAAAAGTTACTGTTACAGCATCTTCATACTCGATATTTCTCGTTACAATTCCCTGTGGAAAAAATTCCTTGATGGCGACTTTTTTCTCATGCAGTTCGTCTATGCCAAGATAAGTGATTCCAAATCCACCCTGACCTAATACTCTCTCAATCGTATATCGACCTATGAGTCTGGTTCCCTTTCGCAGGCAGTGTAAGTTCTCTTCCATGCCTTTCTCCTCCAAAAAAATGTTATGTAACTATAATTTTATTCTATATTTAAATGTATTTCCAGTAAAATGAATTAAAAATTTTTTTATTACCAACATTGTATAAATAATAACACCATCCAGAAAATACTGCTATTAATCACGCCCTGCATTAGAAAAGACCACTAATGCAGGGCGTATCTATTCGCTTGCTATATCATTTTTTAATAAACAAAATGCAAATTATATGTTCCCTTAAAATATAATTGCTTTGCCATTTTCGGCATACTGTTTTGTTTTTTACCGAAGCTATAAGTATGTACTTTTTTGTCTGGGCCGATATATCTATAACATTTGCCGCCCATATAATAAGCCCGTATTCTTTTACTTTTCTTACTGAATCCTGTTTTAGAACATGTTTGCAAGGTTAACGCAGTTCGATGAAAAAATATACGCTTTGTTTTTAAAACTTATATCTTTCTTCTGTTCGCACTGGTATTTTTCACAAACTTTACTGTACTTCTATATCGATAGCTGTTTTTTGCTGTGTTATACTGTTTGGCATCCATATAGCCATAATTTTTAATGACTTTTCCACCTTTTTTAATGACGCATTTTTCGTATTTATCATCCGGGTCGATTTTCCAATCGTGGCTGTTGTAATATGCGCATAAATAGGACTTTCCATCTTTCACGCATAAATAAAGTGCTTCATCGGAAAGACCACTGTTGATATAATTCTGGCCTTTCTTTGTATAGAGAGCAATGTCTCTGCCATCGCTCAGGCTGCCTACTTTTCTTACTTTTCCCCTCTTATAATAGTAAACATTACAGCCTGTGTAAGTGCCTTTTCCGAAACCTTTATAAGTTCCGATCAATAAAACCGGCTTATTTCTGTCACCGATATTTACTACTTTGTAATACTTTTTTCCGCTTACACTTTTGGTAAGGTACTTTTTATAGGCTTTCTTCATGGAAGATGTGGAAGCTGCCTGTACGCTTCCTGCTGGGAGATTAGCGGAGTTCATAAAGCATATTGCGGCGATTAGCAGGGTTAAGGTTGCGATGAGTCGTTTTGTTTTTTTCATGGGTTTCTCCTTTCTTGGTTGGATTGTTTGGTGTTATGTTATAAATGTTTATATTTGGGCAGTTGCCTTCTTTATTTTTGAACGAGTTTGATTTTGGTGTTGTAAGGAACTTCGTTTTCGGTTCCGTCTGAGGAGACGGTTCCGGCGTAGGAGAAGAGGTTGGAGGAGGAAAGATTCAGGTGCAGAGCGGGACGCACACCATCATTCCTATAGTAGACACGTATACCATACCAGGTAACCTGACCCTCATTATTATTCACTTCGGCCGCAAAACTACTATCATCGCTCTCTTCAGGTGAGCGGAGCCACCAGAACCCCACTTTCGTTTTCAAAAAACTATTTGTCTTACATTGTATTGTCTCTGGATTCAGAAATCCGTATTTTTCACCGTCCGGCGTATAGGCTACTTCTGCTGCAGATAACAAAAATATTTTATCAGAAGTATTATTCCCCTGATTTACTAGTTCTGTTATATTAATTTTTTCTTTTTCTTTATCAGAAAAAGCTCTATTCATAAATTTCTCATTTAGCCACGCCCTTAATGAACTTTCTTCCCATGTAATATATCCTTGCTTATCCTCGTCCTCACCATAAGCTTGCTTATCCAAAATAACATCGGATAATAAAAAAGCTTCTTCATTTTCAGATTGTATTACTCTCCACTTAATTGGTTCATACTTAAAATAACTTTTTTTTGTCTTATGATATTTGATATTATCTATTATCACATCTCCATTTTTATCCCAATTATCTGTATTTTTTAATGTAGTGTAAATCTCTCCATCTTTTTCTGTAATCTCACTTTGTGGGTAACTTCCAAACCATAGGCAATCCCAAGTTACTTTAGAAGAATCCTCTTCCACTTTAGGATTATGAAGTATATATTCCTGATTTTTCACTTCTTGTTGCTTTTTTAATGTTTCTTTCTTCTTTTTAGCTTCTTGCTGTTTTTTTAACGCTACCTGTTCCGCTATTTGCTGTTCTCTTTTATCAGAATAAAGTTTGACACCACCACCCACCAATAAAATACACAGAATTACTGCTAACACTGCTTTACCAGAAAACTTTTTTGGTTGACTCTGTTTTTTATTATCTGGTTCTGATTTCACGTTTTGTACCGAAGTTTCTTCCTTGTTCTCATATTGTTTAAGGCTCTCCCTGTCAATCTTCTTTTGAGAAACAGACTCCCTCTTTTCTTTAGCTGATTCCTTCTCCGATTCTGCTACTTCTTCACTTGCTAAAGATTCACTTTCTGGAGTTTCTTCTGCCGATGTATTTATCTTATCTTCTGCATTTTCTTTTATTAAATCCGGCTTTATTTCGCTCTCTTCATTTTCAGACACAGATATTTCTTCATAACCACCATACAAATCTTCACAAAAATCTTTGATATCCTGATACCTGTCTTTCGCGGACACACTCATTCCTTTTATAATAGCCGCCTCTTCCTGCGGTGGAATGGCGATGCCAAATTCGGATATCTTTTTCAGGGAATCGTCCATTACCCTCTCTATCGCATCTGGCGGATTTTCTCCTGTGATGCACTTATACATGGTGGCGCAGAGGGCGTAGATATCGGTCCACGGCCCCTGTACTCCGTGGGTCTGATACTGTTCTGGTGGTGCATATCCCGGTTTTAGAACGATGGAAAGGCTTTTTTCTCCAAATTCTGTATAATCTCTTGCTGCTCCAAAGTCCATTAATTTTATTCTGCCATCTGGGAGTACCATGATATTGTCTGGGCTGATATCTCGGTGAATCATTCCCTGGCTATGTATTTCATCGAGGGATTCAATCAATGGTACGAGCAGTTCTATCAAGTCTTCTGGTGCTATTCTTTGGTTTTCTCTTAAATACCGCTTTAAAGTAATGCCCTCTAAATATTCCATAACGATATAGGCAGTATTGTTTATCTCAAAGAAGTCTAAAGCTTTGACGATTCCCTCATCTTTACTGAATTTCGCCATCGTGCGGGCTTCTTTTAAGAAGCGCTCTTTTCCTTTTTCATAGTTTGCTTTTTCCCCGACAAAAGTTACCGTTACTGTATCTTCATACTCGATATTTCTCGTTACGATTCCCTGTGGGAAAAATTCTTTGATGGCAACTTTTTTCTCGTGCAGTTCATCTATACCTAGATAGGTGATACCAAATCCGCCCTGACCTAATACGCCCTCGATGGTGTATCGTCCTATGAGCCTAGTTTCTTTTCGCAGGCAGTGTAAGTTTTCTTCCATATTGCTACATTTCTCCTCTCAACGACTGATATTCTTCTCGTATATTTTCAATATAGTTATCGCCCTCTTCCATCGATATTTTTTCTCCATCAAGAATATAGCCTTCTTCCTCAAATTTTCCGTTATGCCATACTAATGATTCTATCTTTTTTAGTTCCCCGTCTGTATATTCATAGGTGTCAAATTCCCCACCGCCGGTATCTCCGGTCACAAAGACAACTTGATGCTTTTCTTTGGAGTAGTACATTACGCTGGCTTTTCCTAGTTTGTAGCTATATAGCTTTTTTACTTTGTCTTTTTTCGCATTGTACCTGTACATGGCAGCGTCCCATCCTTCACTTAAGGTAAAGAATTCAGGGGTTCCATCTCCGTCGATGTCTGCAATGTCATATTTGCTTTCCGGATTATCTTTTAAAAATTGTATATAACATTGTACGGCTTTCTCACCTTGTGAAGTCGTGTTGCTTTCTTCTTTCATAAGTTCGGCTATTGTCTTTTTTAGCTGTGCTTCTTCTTCGGTATCTTCTTCAAAGTATTCTTCGGTATCGGGCTCCATCGTTGTTTCTGTTGATGTTTGTGTTGTTAGCTGGGTTGTTGTTTCTGCCTGCTGCGTCGTTGTATTGCTTTCTGTAGATACCGCAGTATTCATCTTAGGGGTATTGTGAATTTTATTTGTTTGCCATATGTATAATATTACACAGCAAATGATTACTACTGCTATTATCAGTCTTTTCTTTTTCATATTTCCTCCAAATACACTTTTTTAATATCGTGTTCTTTTTTATAAAGTTTTTTCTGTATTATATCTTGTATCCTCTTATCATTATGTTTTTTTAGAGCGTATTTGAAAAATCACTCCACCAATGTATAATCATGCCGCTTCATCGTCAATTCCGCTTACTGATCTTCCATATACTCATCATAGCTTCTCGGATCACCGACTCTCCTGCTGAAACTACAATATCGATACATACAGTCTATATAATATTCTACCCACGTTGATTTCGTAGAATCGTGCTGAAAACTGCTGCATACCTCCATGATATATACATAGTCATCATTTGCTGCGATAGATGCATATACATTCTGGTTGTCTGTGATTCCACTTAATACGCCTCGGGCAAATCCACGTTCGTCCGTTTCCTCTCGGAATAAAATCTTTTCTTTTTTTGACAGATTCGTATAGGAATTATATAGATTTTCCATTCCCTGTGCCGGGCTTCCCGATGTATTATCTTTACGGATAAACTTCACCGTGTCATTTTCATCATCAGAGGTAAAAATACAACTGTCTCCGTCATAATATGCGTAATTATAAACATTTTGTGGATAATAGAATGTATAATCTCCATCAGGACTTTCCAAGTATGTATAATTATCAAGGCTGAGACATTCGCTGTAATCCGCAGAAGCATCGGTATCTTCAAATATTTCCTCATTGCCATCCGCTCCGACAGCCTGCGTATCCACAGTATCTTCTGTTGTGCTCGCTGCCTGTGTCGCAGCCGCCTGCTGCTCGGTTGTACTTTGCTGCGTATCTTGTGCTTTACTTTCTGTTGTACTCTGTGTTGCAGCAGTAGTATTTTCTGCTACTTTTTCCGCTTCTTTCCCCGATTCTGCTCTCGCTGTATTTCCGGCCGTCTGGCTATTCTTTGAATTTGTAAATAATACAACACCTATCCCGATCATAATCACAGCAGTTAATGTACAGCAAAGAGCTACGATAAGCGGGGTAGAATTCTTTGTCTTTACCGGTGGCTGCGGCGGAGTGTATGGCGGCACATCCGGATATCCTTGTTGCCTGCTCTGACTGGATGTTCCTGAAGGACTTCCCCAATCATAACTCCCTGCTGGCTGGGTAAATGTATTCATATTAACAGATACAGTATTGTCAGATACCACGCTATATAAATCTTCGCAAAATTCCCCGAGATTCCGATAGCGGTCAGCAGGCCGAATCTGTAAAGCTCTCATAATGGCATATTCTACAGGTGGGGCAATGCGTACTCCAAGCATTGACGGACTAACCAGTGTGTCCTCCAAGCTTCTTTTCGTTGCATCATCCGGCTTTCTTCCTGTAAGGCATTGGTACATTGTCGCTCCCAGTGCATAAATGTCCGTCCACGGCCCCTGTTTTCCGTGAGAATCGTATTGCTCAATCGGGGCAAATCCCATCTTTAAAATGACAGACAAGCCTTCTGCACTATAATCCGTATAATCCCTCGCCGCTCCAAAGTCCATCAACTTCACTTCGCCTTCTGGCAGACACATAATATTGTCCGGGCTAATATCCCTGTGAATCACTCCATTTTGGTGAATCTTATCTAACGCCTCCAAAATAGGAGCAAATATATTCTGCATCTCTTCAACACTAATCGGTCCATACGTCTGCAAATACTGCTTTAAAGTAATTCCCTCCAAATACTCCATTACAATATATGCCGTTCCATTTTCCCGGAAGAAATCCTGCACCCGCACAACTCCGGCTACATTGTTAAACTGTGCAAGCGTCCGGGCCTCCTGAAGGAACTTCTCCTCTCCCTGATGGAAATTCGCGGCTTTCGTTCCGTAAACGGATACTACCTCGTTGGTCTGCTGATTATTCCTCGTAATCGCTCCCCTCGGGAAAAATTCTTTGACGGCTACCTTCTGGCACAATACCTCGTCCATGCCAACGTAAGTAATGCCAAAGCCTCCCTCTCCAAGAACTCCCTGGATAAGATATCTGTTGTTTAGTCTGGTGCCCATCCTGAGGTGATGGGGTTCGGTTTGTATCATGGTGTGCCTCCTGTCTAATAAAGATATTCTCTTTTTATTTCATCCCCATAAAAAACATATTTTCCTTTGATCCCAGATAAAATACTCCCTGATCTGTCAGTTCATAATATTTGTTTGGTTCCAGGCGTGTTCCCTCGTTAAGCCATGTACCATATGTTGAACCAAGGTCTTTTATCAGAACTTTTCCGTTATACCATTTGATTTTGCAGTGAATACTACTGATTCCTTTTGTCTCATTTTTGAAAAGGACGTTACATTTTTCTGTTCTTCGTCCAAAAATAAGTGGTGTTCCTGCTGTGAGCATATATGTTTTTCCGTTCAATAATCCAGATACTCCCTGAATAACTGCCTCTGCGCTGTTGGCTGCATTATGATACATTTCATCAACGCTGACCATCTGACGGATTGACTTTTTCATAATGTAGAAAAGTAAGAGCCAGGCAAGTATGATCAATACGATATATTTTACCCACTGTGTTACTGTTCCTGCTTCAAATTTTACTAAAGATGCCACAAGGGAATCTGGCAGCTTGCCTGCGAGATAGGAAGCACTGAAGTTCCAGGCGGTATGTAAGAGAAATGCTGCACTGAATGTCAGCCAGAATAAACTATTGGCAAAACATTTCGGTGACATTTTTCCTTTTCCCTTAATCAGAGCCAGAGCGCCGCCATAGAGAGCTGCCCATACAACGTGGCCTCCGATGGCAAGGACTCCTCTTCGCACTAAAATGTCTGCCATGGAGCGAATAATGATATTTGTGCCCATCGCATTTTGGATTCCAATATCAAAAATCTGCAATGCGTAACCAGCGGATTCCATAGCGGAGAATCCCACGCCAACTGCACCGCCAATTAAAATTCCCTGCAGTCCGTAATTATATTTTTTCCGGCAGAGAAATATTGTCACGATCAGGCATTTTGCCAGTTCTTCTGGAAGTGGACCCGCAAGGAAAGCGATTTCTGAGATTCCCGGAAAGACGGTTCTCATAATGCCGGTTACTGTAAGTGACAGACAGCCTCCTAAAAGTGTTAATAATAATGCTTCATAGATAGAAATGTTCCCCGGAATATTCATTTCCCAGTAAAATAACATTACGGATAATGGCACTACAAAAGCAGGAAGCAGACATAACATGAGAAGCATTCCATAGCCCGGAAAGATAACGCAGCTTATTCCAATTAATACGGATAATGCCAGACCTGCGATTAATACACGGGCAAACAGCCATGGTTTTTGCCAGTCGGAAAGCATTCGGTTTGGCGCTGGAATATGGGACCCCATTCCTTTCGTAAGGAGTGCTGTTCTCTGATCTTTTCGATGTTTCTTCCAGACATCAGAAAAAATATCTGCCCAACTGATACTCCTTTTATTTTCTGAAGCTTTCTGAAAAAAAGTCGTATTCATTTCTTTTCACCTCTTTCCTTCTGATTTAAACAATACGAAATGTGTTTGCCGGATCTACTAAATAGAAAGATTGTCCATAATTTAGATAATACGGCTTATTTGGTTCTAATTTCTTACCATCCGAAAGAAATGTTCCATAGGTAGAACCTAAATCCATCAGAAGAACTTTTCCATTCTTTATTTCCACACTGCAATGTAAACGGCTGATTCCTTTCACTTCTTTTGGATACACCGCTGAACATTGTGCGGAGTCTCTTCCAAAAATAATCTTACCCTCTAATGGGAACTTTATGTCATTAAAATGACCGCCGATTCCTCGAAGCTGTAAGCCGCTTTCTCCTCCAAGAACAAGAACATTGGCAAATTCTTTTTTGCCTGCCGCGATTCTCTTCTTTTCGGAAGAAGAATATAATATCGCTGATAAAAGAAATACGACTGCAAATACTGGTATCATGTACAGGAAAATCTTACTGTCATCCATCGGAGTCCCGCCGATTTCTCCATCGCTGTTTTCCTGTAAAATATCTACGACTTCATCCATTGTCAGAAACCAGTAATATCCATCATCCATGTTTACCTGGATTCCTGCTACCCGGCCATCATCAAGGACAATCGGACCGCCGATCAGGTTTCCACTAGGTTCCTCTTCCAGTTTTACAAATCTTCGATCATTTACCATGCTGTATTCGGAACCAATCATAGTCGTCTCACTGCTTACTTTATCTGACATGGAATCTGACTCTATACTTAAATCAATTCCCTCTGCGGAGGCAAGCTGATATGGGCTTAAATTATCATATCCTGCTATCTCGGAACTTTCACAGCCTCCCTTACTTAAATTTGTCTGAAAGACGGAAACTCCTGCCTCTGCTTTATTTCCCTTAAAATTAATTTCCTGCTGCTCTACTGCCGGACCTTCTACATAATATTTGTCCATCTGCTCCCAATGGCTTGAGGCAGCTGCGACTACATATGGATTCCCCTTGCTACTTGAAATCAGCAATCCATTGCTCGCCATTTCTGCCTCGCCTTGTGCATTGACACCATAAATGATAACGAGATTATCCTCCTGAGCAGTGGAGG
>ENA-OPWD01001825-OPWD01001825.1-human-gut-metagenome-genome-assembly--contig:-NODE-1825-length-13723-cov-5.356526_pt1 | contig 13723 bp, 10 predicted proteins | sample MGYA00241502_ERZ501996 | MGnify/ENA primary metagenome ERZ501996 (study PRJEB25962, sample SAMEA2042011) | human gut metagenome | biome: human gut; feature: human-associated habitat; material: faeces... | reverse complement strand
GCCGGTCTTGCAGGCAAAGCCCATCCAGGTGACGTAATCGCCGGCATCGTCGGCCAGCTCCCGGTCAAAGTGTCGGATCATCAGGCTCTGCACTGCAAAGATTTTCGGGTCGGTCTCAGCGGTGCGGATCAGCTCTTCCAGCCACTGGGGTTCGGCAAAGGCATCGTTGTTGAACAGCACCACATATTCACTGTCCGCCAGCGCAATGCCCTGATTCACTGCATGGGAAAAGCCGGTATTGGTGCCGTTTTCGATGAGGGTGAAATTTTCGCGGCTGCAATAGCTGCGGGCCTGCTCAAGGCTTTCGTCGGTGGAACCGTTGTCCACCACAATGAGCCGGAAGTTCTGTTCGGTCTGGGCATAGACCGACTCGATAGAATCCTTCAGCCAGCCCTTGCCGTTGATATTCGGGATCACGATAGTCGCTTTATACATAAATACTCCTGTATTTCAGTGCAAGTTCACGGGAACAGTATAGCATATCTGCACACAAAAAGAAACCGCATCCCGGCAGGATGCGGCTTCGGCAGGGCGAAAATTATGCGGCAAGGGCTTTCTCGATGTTGGAAAGAATGGTGTCGTGATCCTCGGCGCACACCAGAACCACCTCACCGGTGGGAGCTACGGTGACGGTGGCCGCCTTGGCGACCAGATACTGATCCTCAAGGTAGTGCTCCATGGACTGCTGCTCACTCTGCACATAGGCTTCCAGTGCGGCTTTCACGGCATCGGTCTTGCCCTCGGCGGGCTTTACGATGGCAATGGCGTAGCTGCGCACCATCATGGAGGAAACAGAGGCAGCAAAGCTCTCGTAGCTGCCGTCCTCAAGGCCCAGCAGGGGGAACACGATGTCTTTCAGCTCGTCATTCAGCTGGTCGGCCTCATACTCGGCGCTGTAGCCGTCGATGGCGGTGAATTTGCCGTTCTCACCTTTGGTAAAGATCATATCGTATTCGTTGTCCTCGTCGGTGCGGGCATCGTGGATGATCTGGGAGTAGTCCTTCGGGGTGGCAGAGTCGGCCTTGCTGCCGGCAGAGCAGCCCACCAGAGCAAGCAGGCACAGACCGGCAAGCAGGGAAGCAATGATACGTTTCATAAGTGAAATCCTTTCGTGTGTGAAAATCTTCGTGTGAAAGCGGGCGCAGCGGTTTTGAAGCTATTGTGTGCTGTTTTGCGCCTGCTATCCATAATACGAAAGAACACCCCGGCGGAATTGCACCGCAAACGTAACTATTTTATGAACAGCGTTACAGCATAAGGGCATCCAGCTCGCCGTGGTTCACCGGCGTGGAAAGGATGATCTGGGTGCTGGTGGTGCCCAGCTTCTGGAACTGCAGGATCAGGTGTTCCAGCTGGGGCATGCTGCCGCAGCTCACCTTGACAAGGAAGGTGTATGCACCCGTGACGTGGTAGCACTGCAGCACTTCCTTGCTGCTTTGCAGCAGCTCCAGAAAGGCATCCTGCTTGGAAGGTGCTACCGAAAGGCTGATGAGGGCATCCACATACATCCGGTCAGCGGGGCGGTTCAGGGTGACGGTGTAGCCGCTGATGATGCCATCCGTTTCCAGCTTGTGAATGCGGCTGGAAACAGCAGGACTGGTCAGCGATACCTGCTCGGCGATCTCCTTGACCGGCATCCGTGCGTTCTTTGCCAGCAGGGAGAGAATCTTACGATCCAGATCATCCATGGGGAATACTCCTTTTTGAAAATATGTTGGATTGTATAAAATTTTTTGAAAGTAAAGTTTTATTGTTGGTGCAAACATACAAAAGCCAAAAAATTTTGCTTTTGCTTTGCTTTGCGTTAATTATATAAAGTTTTATCGAAAAAGTAAAGACTTAATTTAAAGCAAAACCGGAAAATTTTGTTTGACAAGAAAACAAAAAGGGGTATAATACATCATGCAAGGCAGCGCAGCACAGAAAGCGTCTGCCGCTTTGAATTTGAGATTCACCACTTTATATACTTTCCCACCCCTCTATACACAAAAGCCCGCTGCCAGGCGGGTTTTTGTGTTTGTTGGGGATTTTTTCTTTTTGAAAAAAGCAGTGGCAGACAATGTACTCGACCCATAGAGCAGCTGCTTTCGGCTGCGACCCCGCCCGTGAAAATGCAAGCCCGGAAAGTCCGCAGACTTTCCGGGATTGCTCAATAAAAATATTTTTCCGCTGAATATGCCCAAAGCAAAGCGGAGGACATTCCCGATCGTTCTCTTATCAAAAAAGGCTGCCGCACAAGCCCGTGCAGCAGCCTTTCGTGTTATTCTTCCGGTGCAGCCTTGCACTCCTCCACATAGGCTGCAATCTTGTCGATCTGGATCTGTGCCACGGCACGGCCGGTCTCGTAAACGCGGCGCAGCTGGGCGGGGTCGCGCTCCATAGAGGGAATCTCCAGCGGGATGGGCGGGCGGATGACGAAGGCCCGACCGGACTGCTCCAGCATGGAAATATAGGCCAGCGTCTCATTGTAGCGCTGGTGCCGGTCTGCCACGGCCTCCACAAAAGCGGGGTAGCGCACATACCTTGCCCGGATAAGGGGCAGCATCTTGTTTTTCTGCTTTACAAAACCCTTGGGCTGGGTCAGGATGATCAGGTTGCGCTTGTAGCCGATAGACTCGAAAAAGCGCACAGGAATGGAATCTGCCACACCGCCGTCCAACAGCTGATAGTGGCCGATCTTTACGATCTTTGCCGCCAGCGGCATGGATGCCGATGCCTGCATCCACCGGATATCCTCGGCGTCGCCGGTGCGGCACTTGTGGTAGATGGGCTCACCGGTACGCACATCGGTGCACACCACAAAAAAGTCCATGGGGTTCTCCCGGAAAGCCTTGGTGTCAAAAGGGTCCAGCTTTTCCGGCACGGTATGGTAGCAAAACTGCTCGCTGTACAGGTTGCCGGTGCGCAGCAGATTGCCAAAGCCGGCGTAGCGCTTGTCATTGCAGTATTCCGTGTTGTAGCGGATGGTGCGCCCGATCTGGTGCGACTTGTAGTTGCAGCCGAACACTGCCCCCGCCGACACACCAATGGCACCGTCCAACTGGATGTTATGCTCCATCAGCACATCCAGTACGCCAGCGGTGAACATTCCGCGCATAGCGCCGCCTTCCAACACAAGTCCTGTTTTCATACCATTTTCCTCCTCGTCCGGTCAAAAATCCCGGATATTACCCTTCTCCTACAAGAATAGTATACTCGAAAACCGCGAAAGAACAAGGGAGGATAAACCAAAAATGACCCGACAACCTCGCGAAGTTTCGGTATTTTTGGACAAGGTCATACTTTTAGAAAAAACGAAGAGGTTTGGTGCCGTATTTTTACGAATTTTGGCAAGAAAACCCCTTGTCAAAGCGGGATGCTTCCGGTATACTAGGTGAAACATTATATGATGGGCGCGTGTGGCGCGCGCCCGGGAATGGAAAACAGGCGGGCGCTTTTCGCGGCGGGCGAGCCGGAGACAGAAAACGCACCTGCAAGGGTTGGAGGATATACTTTATGAAGATGCTGGAAGATCGTATCCGCAAGGACGGCATTGTGCGCGAAGGCAACGTGCTCAAGGTGGACAGCTTTATCAACCACCAGATGGACATCCCGCTGTTCCGCGAGATGGCACGGGAGTGGAAGCGCCTGTTTGCGGGCAAGCCCATCAACAAGGTGCTCACCATCGAAGCCAGCGGCATCGGCATTGCGGCTGTGGTGGCCAGCGAGCTGAACGTGCCGGTGGTGTTTGCAAAAAAATCCATGAGCATCAATCTGGACTACGATAATTACAAGACTCAGATCCAGTCCTTCACCCACAAAAAGATCTACAACGTCATCGTCTCTAAAAAGTTCCTCACCCCGGAGGATCATGTGCTGATCATCGACGATTTTCTGGCCAACGGCTGCGCCCTGATGGGTCTGCTGGAACTGGCCGAGGAAGCCGGTGCCACCGTAGAGGGCATCGGCATCGCCGTGGAAAAGGGCTTCCAGCAGGGCGGCGAGCTGATCCGCAGCAAGGGCATCCAGCTGGAGAGCCTTGCCATCGTGGACGCCATGGACAGCACCACCGGCGAGATCACCTTCCGCCCCCAGCCGAACCAGAACTAAAAATCATTATACATTTCAGCGTAACGGAATGTCTGCGGACGTTCCGTTATTTTTTTGCGGCTGAATAGCAGCATTTGCAGCGGCGCTGCGGGTAAAGGTATCTGCTTGCTGCAAGCGTGCAAAGACGCTCCGCTGGGCCAGAGGCAGGGAGGGGTGTTCCGAGTCCCCCCTCCCTACCTCTGGACTCCACCCACCCCGCAACGGGCCAAGGGCTGCTCGCCCTTGACAATCCTAAAACAGAAGTCGAAGCACAAAAAAGCTAGCGCTGCGCCAGTCGGCGCTATCGCTTTAACGCTTTTTTCGCTTCTCCATTTATAGCCCCTCAGTCGCTGCGCGACAGCTCCCCCCGGGGGAGCGGGCACGCCCGGAAACTTTGCACTTTAGCCGGAAACTTTATCGCTACCACAGAAGCCTTCCCCCGGTCGGGGGAAGGTGGCGTGTAGCGCCGGATGAGGGCGCAGATTAGCAGTGCTTTCCCCGCAGCGCCGCGCTTTCGCAGAAAGCGGCGTTGCAAATGCCGTTTTCCTCCACGACCCCTCCCGTGAAAAGGCAATTCTGGAAAATCCGCAGATTTTCCAGAATTGCAAATTAAAAATCATTCTTCCGCTGTTTATGCGCAAAGCGAACGCGGCGCGCATTCCAAATCGTCACGCCCCATCAAAGCTGTCCCCATCGGCGGGCAGGGCGGCAGTCGGCGCGTCTGCGCTGCCGGTGTCCGCTGCCCGGGGGACGCCCTTGTACACCAGCGTCTGCTCCAGCACTTCGGCGCAGACCGGTGCTGAAAGACTGCCGCCGGCGGTGGTCCAGCTGTGGGGCTCATCCAGACAGACCAGACACAAAAACTGCGGGTCATCGATGGGGGCTACCGCCACAAAGCTGGCAATACGGGCCTTCTCGTCGGCGCTGTCCAGCTTCTGGCTGGTGCCGCTTTTGCCGCCCACCCGGTAGCCCGCGATCTGTGCGTTGCGTCCGCCGCCGTACAGCACCACCGCCTCCATCATCTCCCGCATGGCGGCGGAGGTGGCGGGCTGGATCACCTGCCGCTTGCACACCGGGGCATTGTGCTGCAAAACGCTGCCGTCCGGCGCTAGGATGTCCGATACCAGATAGGGCTGCATCAGACGCCCACCGTTTACCACCGCGCAGACGGCAGCAGCCATTTCCAGATAGGAAATTTTGCTGCTCTGCCCGAAGGCACAGGACGCCAGCTCTACCGGCCCCATGCGGTCGGCCGTGTAGTACAGGCTCTTTTTCGGCTCGGCGGGCAGGTCGATGCCGGTGGGCTCCCGTAGGCCGAAAGCGGCAAAATAATCGCAGAAAGCCTGCTTGCCCAGCCGCGCCCCGATCTGGATGAAGCTCTGATTGCAGGAGTTTTCCAGCGCCTGTGTCACGGTCTGGCTGCCGTGGCGTTTGTGGTTGGCGCAGTGGAACCGCGTGCCCGCCACCGAGATGGAGTCTCCGCAGTAAAAGGTGGAGTGCCGGGTGATGGCACCGGCATCCAGCGCCGCCGCACAGGTGATGAGTTTGAACACACTGCCCGGCTCGTATAAGTCGCTTACCGCCTTGTTGCGCCACTGGGTCTGCTGCGCCAGCTGCAAAGCGGCGGCGCGCTCTTTACCGGAAAGGGCGTCCACGGCGGCGCGCGCGGCCTTGTCGGCGATCACCCGGGGCTGGTTGGGGTCGTAGGCCGGGGTGGTGGCCATGGCCAACACTGCCCCGGTGTTCACCTCCATCACGATGCCCACGCTGCGGGCGGCTACATGATGCTCCTGCACCGCATAATTCAACGCATTTTCAAGGTAATGTTGAATATTTGCATCGATGGTCAGCCGCAGCCCGCTGCCCTCCATGGGGGAAAGCTCGGTCTCGTAGCTCTGCGCCAGCGTGTAGCCCCAAGCGTTCACGGCGGTCAGCACCACGCCGTTCTGCCCGGTAAGGGTGTCGTTATATTTCAGCTCCAGCCCGCTGACCCCGGCGTTGTCCACATTGGTGAACCCAAGCACCGAGGCCAGCAGCTCCCCCTGCGGGTACCAGCGTTTGGAATCCTGATTGATGCGCACGCCGGTAATGCCGTTCGCCGCGCAGAAATCCCGCACGGCATCAGCAGTTTCCCGCTCCACCCGGTAGCGCAGAAGGCAATCGTTGGAGCGCCGGTCGCTGAACTTTTCCAGCAGTTTTGTCGCATCCAGTTCTAAGATCTCTGCAAGCCCTTTGGAGGCAAGGGCAAGCTTCTCCTCCGGCATCTCCCGGGGGCTGGCGCGCAGGGTCCAGCAGCTGCTGTTGGCAGCAAGCAGCGCACCATCGGCGCTGTATATTTTGCCCCGGTCAGCGGGCACAACGGTGTCCCGCAGCTGCTGTCCCAGCGCCCGCTGGGTGTACCAGCCGCCGGTGCATAATTGCAGCCAGAACAACCGCCCGATGAGCCCTGCAAAGCAGACGGCGCACAGCCCCACCGCAATGAGCCGCGCCCGCAGACGGAACGCCCGCTCCGGTAAAGTGCGCAGGGCGTCCGTGGGTTTTGAGCCGCGCATGGCAGCACCCCCTTTGCGGGCAGTTTATGCGCCCGGCAGCAGCGTGTATGACTAACCGCCCCCGCACCCGCGTACAATAACAGAAACGGAGGTGACCGGGATTGCACAGAACTGCTGCCCGCAAAGGGCTGCTGCGGCCGCTGCCGCCCATGGACCTGCCCTTTCTGGTGCTGGTGCTCACGCTGGTAGCCTTTGGGCTGGTGATGCTGTGCAGCGCCAGCAGCGCGGTGGCACTGTACCGGCGGCAGGACGCCTTTGCCTATGTGCGGCCGCAGCTGCTGTACGCCGCCATGGGTCTGGCGGCGATGTGGATGGCCAGCCGGGTGGACTACCACATCTATCACAAACTGGCGTGGCCGCTGCTGGCGCTCTCGCTGGTGCTGCTGACGGCGGTGCTGTTCATGCCGGAGTATAACGGCTGTAAGCGTTGGCTGGTGCTGCCGGGGCTGGGCACATTACAGCCCAGCGAGATCGCCAAATTTGCGGTGGTGCTGGTATTTGCCCATATCATCGCCCTGAACCACGACCGCATGGGCAGCTTTGCGGTGGGGGTAGTACCCTTTGCGCTGGTGCTGGGGGTGGTGGCGGTACTCATGCTGCTGGAACCCCACCTTTCCGGCACAGTGCTGATCTTGAGTATCGGCGCGGTGCTCATGTTCGTGGGCGGCACCGGCCTCAAGTGGTTCGTGCTGGCCGGGGCGGGCGGTGCAGCGGCCATTGGAGCTGCCATCATCATTATGCCGGACCTTGTGCCCTACGCGGCCAGCCGTCTCAGCTCATGGCTGGATCCTTTTGCCGATCCGCTGGGCGACGGCCACCAGACCATCCAGAGCCTGTATGCCATCGGCTCCGGGGGCGCGGCGGGCCTTGGCCTTGGCAGCAGCCGCCAGAAGCACCTGTTCGTGCCCGAACCGCAGAACGACTTCATCTTTTCCATCCTGTGCGAGGAGCTTGGCTTTGTGGGAGCCTGCGCGGTGATCCTGCTGTTTGCGCTGCTGCTGTGGCGGGGCATCACGCTGGCGGCGCATGCACCGGATCGGTTCGGTGCGCTGCTGGTAGTGGGCTTTGTGGTGCAGGTGGCCCTGCAGGCAGTGCTGAATATGGCGGTAGTCACCAACACCATCCCCAATACCGGCATCAGCCTGCCGTTTTTTTCCTCCGGCGGCACCAGTCTGATGATGCTGCTGGGCGAAATGGGCATCGTGCTGTCGGTGTCCCGCGGGGAGACATAAAACCGGGCGTTCCCTGCCATAAAACGACAGCATCCTCTGCCGGTTCAGCTACAAATGACCGGACAAACAAATGACACAACTGCAGACAAAATAAACAAAAAGCCTTCGCGCCGCATAGCATGAGGTATCTTTTGCGGAACGGGGGCTTTTTGCATGGGCGGAGATCTTATCATCACAGGCGGCATGCCGCTGAACGGCACAGTACAAATCCCGGCAGCCAAAAACAGCGTGCTGCCGCTGCTGGCAGCGGCCCTTTTGTGCAATGGCACGGTGCGTTTTCTGCAGGTGCCGCATCTTGCGGATGTGGACACCAGCGTGGAGCTTTTGCAGGGTGCGGGCTGCACGGCCCGCTGGCAGGGCAGCGACATCACGGTGCAGGGCGTGCCTTCCACCTGCCGCCTTGCGCCGGAAGCCGCCGCGCGGATGCGGGCATCCATTTTGTTCTGCGCACCGCTTCTGGCGCGGCTTGGCCGGGTGGAAACGGTGTTGCCCGGCGGGTGCCGCATTGGTGCAAGGCCGGTGGACCTGCACCTTTCCGGCCTTGCGCAGATGGGCGTGCACTGCCGGGAGGAGGGGGCAAGGCTGATCCTGACAGCGCCTGCCGGGCTGCACGGTGCGGACATCACACTTGGGTTCCCCAGCGTGGGTGCTACCGAGACCCTGCTTCTGGCAGCAGCTGCGGCGCAGGGCGAGACGGTCCTGCGCGGGGCCGCACGAGAACCGGAGATCAGCGATCTGGCAGCATTCCTGAACCGCTGCGGCGGCTGTGTACAGGGCGCGGGCACCAGCACCATCCGGGTGCAGGGCAGACGAATGCTGTATAGCTGCAGCTTTGCGCCCATGGCCGACCGCATCGTGGCATCCACCCTTGCCTGTGCCTGCGCGGCGGCAGGAGGCCGGGTGGAACTGACCGGCTGCAGGCCGGAGACCTATGCACCGCTGCTGGAAATTCTGGCACAAATGGGCTGCAGGGTAGAAACAGGGCCGGAAAGTGCGGTCATTACCCGGCTGGGCGCGCTGCACGGCGCGGGCAGAGTGTTTACCGGGGTATACCCGGCACTGGCAACAGACGCAGCGCCGCTGCTTGCTGCTGCCATGCTTGCCGCCGACAGCGCCAGCAGCATCGAGGATGTGGTGTTTGAGCGGAGATTCGGCTGTGCAGAGGGTTTTGCGGCTTTTGGAGCCGCTGTGCAGGTGCAGGGACGCACACTGGACATCCGGCCGGTGCGGCAGCTGCAGGGCGCGTGTGCACGGGCTGCGGACCTGCGCGGAGGCGCGGCACTGGTGGTGGCCGCGCTGGCGGCAAGGGGACGGAGCCGCATTACCGACACCGGTTACATCGACCGCGGATATGCCGGTTTTGCACAGATGCTGGCGGAACTTGGTGCCCAAATTGAGCGGGAAATGCCGCGGGAAAGCGCCAGCGAGAAAAAAACACCTTCAAAAAAGCAAAATTGACTTGCATTCAGGGCAAAAAGATGATACGATACAGTTATATAAGTGTAAGCAGATAATTTCTGTGCGCTATGCGCAGTTTTACGATAAAATCCGATGGAGGACAAAGTTATGGCACTCATGCTCGATGAAGAAATGGACGAAAACGTTACGACGATCAAGGTGATCGGCGTGGGCGGCGGCGGCGGCAACGCTGTCAACCGCATGGTCAGCGACGGCCTGCAGGGCGTCGAATTTATCGCAATGAACACCGACCAGCAGGCTCTGGCCAAGAACCACGCTGCCACCAAGGTGCAGCTGGGTTCCAAGCTGACCAAGGGCCGCGGTGCCGGTGCAGACCCCGAGATCGGCCAGCGCGCCGCTGAAGAGAGCAAGGACGAGATCGCAAATGCGCTCAAGGGTTCCCAGATGGTGTTTATCACTGCCGGTATGGGCGGCGGAACCGGCACCGGTGCAGCACCCGTTGTGGCCGAGGTGGCACATGATCTGGGCATCCTGACCGTTGGCATCGTCACCAAGCCCTTCTCCTTTGAGGGCAAGCGCAAGATGGGTCTGGCAGAGCAGGGCATTGCAAACCTGCTCATGCATGTGGACAGTCTGATCGTCATTCCCAATGAGCGCCTGAAGATGATCAGCCAGGAAAAGATCACTCTGATGAATGCCTTCCAGGCAGCCGATAACGTGCTGCGTCAGGGCGTTGAGTCCATTTCCGCTCTGATCAATGTGCCTGCCTTCATCAACCTGGACTTCGCCGACGTGCGCTCCATCATGAAGGATGCCGGCTACGCACACATGGGCGTGGGCAGCGCCAAGGGCGCAGGCAAGGCCGAGAACGCCGCAAAGGCTGCTATTTCTTCTCCGCTGCTGGAGACTAGCATTGCCGGTGCACACGGCGTGATCATCAACATCACTTCCAGCCCGGACATCGGTCTGGAAGATGTGGAGACCGCAGCAGGTCTCATTACCCAGAGCGCACATCCTGATGCAAACATCATCTGGGGTACTGCGTTCGACGAGAACCTCTCGGACGAGATGCGTGTGACTGTGGTTGCTACCGGTTTTGACAACAAGAGCGCAAGCGACCTGCGCAGCAGCATCAGCAATGCAATGGGCGGCGCACAGTCCACTCCGTCTGCTGTGTTCAGCAGCGAGACTGCAAGCCCGGCAGCTTCTGCCGCAGGCGGCGCTGCACCGGCACCCACTGCTGAAAAGCCCGTGGAAGAGGACAACAGCGATAATGGCTATTACGACCAGCTGATGGCCATGCTGAACAAGCGCAGATAAAAGGCTGGCCGTCATAAGCGGATCAGGCGTATCGGATGGATCGGAGGGACACCATGGCGCAGGGCAGGCAGCAGAACAATGGTTCGCGGCAGCGCTGTGCCCAGTCTGCCGCGGCAAAGGCTCCGGCAGAGCCGCCCAAGGCGGTGTGTGCCCAGCTGGAGCAGATGAACCGAAAGCTGGCAGCGGCCAGTGCGGAAATTTTGCGCTATCAGACCCGTCTGTTTGCCTGTGAACGGCAGATGGCCGCGCTGCGGCAGGAAAATGCCCAGCTGGAAGCGGCCTGTGAGCAGGCGCGGCAGGAGGCTGAGTGCGCGAGCGCTCATGCAGAGCAGCTACGTCAGGAGCTGGCCCGCCATGCCGAAGCTGTGCGGCCTGTGCCGGTTGCGGCACATACGCCCCCGCAGCCGGAACCATCGGCAGCGCAGAGTCAGCGGCCGGAGCCGGAGGCCGAACAGCCCCCACAGCCCGGGCCGGAGGCTCCGCAGCCTGCTCAGCCGGACTGGAAGCCCCAGACCAGATTGGAGCACCTCTCGGTGGAGCTGATGAACTGGTTCGACGATATGATGGGCGCATGACGGAAAGCTGGATGACCTGCAAAAAAAGCAGATATGAGTGAAATGAAAAGCTGCTGCAAAGCGCAAAGCTGTTGCAGCAGCTTTTTTTGTGGTCCGGTAGGAAACGGAAGACCCTGCGGCCGGAAGTACAGGAGCGAGGAGCGGTTGAGATGGAACCAAAACAGAAAATACTGATCGTGGATGACTCGGAGATCAACCGCGCTATGCTCAAGGAGATTCTGGGTGAGGGCTACGAATATCTGGAAGCCGAGAACGGCCTGCGCGCGATCGAAATTCTGCGCAGACGCACCGATATCGCGCTGGTGCTGCTGGACCTGATCATGCCGGAAATGGACGGCTTTGATGTGCTGCGGGTGATGCAGTGCTATGCATGGCAGGAGGAAATCCCGGTCATTGTGATCAGCGCGGCAGAGGACAACCGAAGCGTCGAGCGCGCCTATGATATGGGCGTGGCCGATTACATCCGCCGCCCGTTCGAGCGGGTCATGGTGCTGCGCCGGGTGAAGAATGCGCTCATGCTTTACGCAAAGCAGAAGCGCCTTACCCGCCTTGTGACCGATCAGGTGTACGAAAAAGAGCACAACGGTGTGCTGATGATCAGCATTCTGAGCCATGTGGTGGAGTTCCGCAACAGCGAGAGCGGCCAGCATGTGCTGCACATCCGCACCCTGACCGGCCTGCTCCTGCATCAGCTGGCGCAGAAGACTGACCGCTACCAGCTGGATGAGAGTGATATCTCGCTGATCAGCACAGCATCGGCGCTGCACGATATCGGCAAAATCATGATCCCGGAAGAGATCCTGAACAAGCCCGGCCGCCTGACAGAGGAAGAGTACGCCACCATCAAGACCCACACCACCGAGGGTGCCAGGATCCTGAAGGGGCTTGCCATCGGGCAGGACGAACCGCTGGTAAAGGTGGCACACGCTATCTGCCGCTGGCACCACGAGCGGTGGGACGGCGGCGGCTACCCGGACAGGCTCAAGGGCGACGAGATCCCCATTGCAGCACAGGTGGTGGCACTGGCCGATGTGTACGACGCACTGACCAGCGAGCGCTGTTATAAGCAGTCCTACAGCCACGAAAAGGCCGTTGACATGATCCTGCACGGCGAGTGCGGCAGCTTCAATCCGCTGCTGATGGAATGCCTGAAAGAATCCTCGGAGTTGCTGCGCACAGAGCTGCAGCGCTCGGAGTATGACCGCGGTTTCCGCCACGAGACCCGCCGCCTTTCGGAGGAGATCCTGCACCGCGAAGCTCTGCCCCGTGAGGATCGTGCCCAGCGCCTGCTGGATCTGGAACGGGAGCGCACCGCTTTTTATGCCGAGCAGCGCGGCGGTATTCAGTTCGATTACGATATACTCAGCGGCAGCGTGACCGTGGTGAACCGCTACGAGGATCCGGTCAACCGAACCCAGAAGCTGGACTTTGATAAGGGCATGGGCCTGACATTTCTCTCCGGCAAGGACCGCCGCAAGCTGCTGGATGCCATTGCAGCCGCAACGCCGGAAGAGCTGGATGCCGCATTCTCGGTGCTGATCGCGGTGGATCAGGAATACCGGCTGCACCGGCTGGTGATGCACACCATGTGGAGCCGCGCCGGTGTGCGCCACTGCGTAAGCGTGGTGGGCCAGATCACAGATGACCATGCCCGCCTGCAGGAGCTGATGCTGGGCGATGTGAACAGCGACCAGCCGGAAGCACTGCTGGAACGCCTGAAGGGCATTTTTGACATCGTGCGTCTGGTGGACCCGGAAAGCACCAAGGTGCTGAGCCTGGGCAAGGATGGCCGGCTGACCGAGATGCCCGGCACCTGCCACATGGTGTGGAACAAATCGGGCCGGTGCGAAAACTGCATTTCCAGTAAGGCCCTTGCCCGCAAGGAATCCCTGAACAAGATCGAGTTCAAGGACGATCAGGCTTATTTTGTCATGGCAAAGTATGTGGAAGTGGGTGGACGCGGCTGCGTGCTGGAAATGGTGTCCAAGCTTTCGGACGGACGCTGGCTGGATATGGGCGGCCGCCGGATGCTGCTGGACCGCGGCTCCAACTTTGACCGCAGCGCCTTTGTGGATTCGCTGACCGGGGCATACTCCCGCCAGTACTTCGAGTGCTTCCTTGCGGAGAGCGAACAGGTGGAAGGCGTAGTGATGATCGACGTGGATCACTTCAAGGAGGTCAACGACCGGTTCGGCCATCTGGTGGGTGATAAGGCCCTGCAGAGCGTGGCACAGTCCATCCTGAGCAACCTGCGCCAGACCGATGTGCTGGTGCGCTACGGCGGCGATGAATTTCTGCTGCTGGTGCCGCACATCCGGCCCGGGGAACATGTGATACAGCGCGTGCGGGAGGCTGCGGCCAGTGCCAGAGTGGAAGGCTACCCGGAGCTGGAGCTTTCGGCCAGTGTTGGCGGTGTGTGCGGTGTACATCCGCTCACCGAGGCCATCCGTCAGGCGGACGTAAAAATGTACCAGAACAAGGCCGAGCGCAAAAATTAAACAAAACAAAGCCCGGACAGGCTGCAGTGTCGCACTGCTGTGCCTGTCCGGGTATTTTT
>ENA-OPWD01001824-OPWD01001824.1-human-gut-metagenome-genome-assembly--contig:-NODE-1824-length-13729-cov-2.460070_pt1 | contig 13729 bp, 11 predicted proteins | sample MGYA00241502_ERZ501996 | MGnify/ENA primary metagenome ERZ501996 (study PRJEB25962, sample SAMEA2042011) | human gut metagenome | biome: human gut; feature: human-associated habitat; material: faeces... | reverse complement strand
CAAAAAACCAAAATAAACTTATTTTTTTGTAGTCACACTTTTTGCCCCGCTCCAGCCGGAATAGAATTTCACATTCTTTCCGTTGATTTTCACGGTCTTGTAGGTGCGCACACGCACATAATACTTCTTCTTGGCGGACAGCTTGCTCACACTCTTAGAAGTCGTCTTATTCTTGGCGATATTCACTGTCTTATTGCCCTTTTTGAAGTTAGAAGATGTGCTGTACTGCACTTCATAGCCGGTCGTTTGGGTAGCCTGTTTTTTCCAGGTGACCTTAAAGCCTTTCTTGGCGGCGGTGACCTTGGATACGCTGGTGCCCTTGGGGTTAATATTGTAGGTCAGGCTCTTACTGCCGCTATAATTGCCCTTGAGGGTCACCTTTACGGTGTAGCGGCCTACATTTTTACTGCCACTGCTATACGACACAGTATAATCCGTGCCCCTTTTCAAGGTCTTGCCCTTGCTGTTTTTCACGGTCACCGTGGGCTGCTTTGTCTTGCCATCATAGGTATAATTAACAGCACTAAGGCTGGCTGTTTTCGTCTTTGCGATCACCCGGGTGTTGCGCACGGCGCCGCATTGATCGCATACTTCATAACTGCGGCCATCGGCACTCCAAGTGGCCGGTTGCACCTTGGTGCGGTACACATGCACTTCCGGCGCCGGTTCCTGCGCCTGCCATACTGCATACAGCGTGGTGTTCTGCTGCAAAGTATAAGCGTCACCGGCACGGTATGCAGGGGTGCCGCCCTTCCGATCGGCCCAACCCAGAAACACATAGCCGCTCTTGCGGGGCACAACAGTGCTCAACTTCACCTGTGTGCCACCGGCGGCCGTTTGGCTGGCCGGTACCGGAACGCCCTGGTCGGTGCTGTAATGCAGCGTATAGTTCTCCGCAGCCTTTTGCCACACAGCGTACAGGGTCGCACTCTCGTCCGCTGTGTATCGGTCGCCCGGTTGGTAATTCACCGTACCGTTGACCGTAGTGGACCAACCGGCAAATACATATCCGCTGCGCCGGGGTTCTCGGGTGGTCAGCGTCAGATCATCTCCCAGCACCTTGCGCTCTGCGGCCGGCGCGTCCGTGCCGCCATTGGCGTCATAAGTGATCGGGAACATCAACCGCACATGGGTCAGCGGGTCCATTGCGGTTTCGTCCACCTGCAACTTGGGCCACAGGTTCTCATAGCTGCCGTCTACCAACAGGCCGGTCAACCGACGGCACTTATTAAATGCCTTGGCACCGATGGTCAGTTGTGTCCCCCGATCGGAAATGCGCACCTCTTTTAGCCGTGCGCAGTTGTCAAAAGCCTCGTTACCAATGCGGGTCGCATTGGGCAGAGATATGGTTTCCAGATTGGTACAGTTGTCAAAAGCCTCGTTACCAATGTAGGTCACATTGGGGAGAGATATGGTTTCCAGATTGGTACAACTCCGAAAGCCCGCGTTACCAATTTTAGTCGCATTAGGCAGGGATATGGTTTCCAGATTGGTACAGCCGTCAAAGGCTGAGTAATCAATTTCAGTCACATTGGGCAAGGATATGGTTTCCAGATTGGTACAACCGGCGAACGCCCGATCCTCTAACTGCGTCACCTGCGGCAGATCCATATTTTTGATTGGATTTTTCGGTGCCATATACACAATGGACTGCAAGTCCTTTGTCAGCACTACACCGTCTTGCACAGCATACTTGGCATTATCCGGCGCAATGCGGATCGTCTCCAAACTTGGCGCACTTTTTAAATATTGGAAACACGACGCCTTTCCGCTGTAATTGGAAATATCCAGTTCTTGCAAGGCCGGGCAATTTACGAACGCATCGCCAAAGGACTGCAAATTGGGTGCAACCACCTGCTGCAATGCTGTGCAGTCGTAAAAGGTACCACTCCATAAACCTTTAACGCTGCTTACATCTACCTTTTCCAGTGCGGTACAGCCATTAAAAGCACCTATCGAATACGACCCGGTATAAGGATCGTCAGACGCGCCAGCAATTCTCTGTGCAAGCGGCAGCTTTGCTTCTTTCAGCGCAAGACAGCCTTGGAATGCCCCGGAGTCTACTTCAACAACCTGCGGCAAGTCAATAACCGTTAAGCTCTTGCAATTTTCAAAAGCGTCTCTACCTACAGTTGTCAGTTTTGGAAAGTTTACCTTTTCTAAAGAACTACACGATGTAAAGCTACCGAAAGCATAGCTGTAATTATCTCTTCTAACACTAAGCGTTTTTTCCAAATTCGGCATGTTGACACTTTGCAGTGCAGTACAAACGCCAAAAACGCCTGCAGACAGAACCGTGATTTTCGGAAAATCCACCTGTTGCAAGGCTATACATTCCCAGAAAGCAGATTCACCCATACTCGTCACATTCGGTGCATTCACTTTTGTTAATTTTTCGCATTCATAAAATGCGCGCTCACCGATGGTTGTTACACCGGGGAGATCCGCTTCGATCAAATCACCTTTGCTTTCAAAAGTCTTATCTGCTATACTTGTAATCTGATCTCCGGCCTCCACACGCACAATGCCACTCGGCCAATCCTCAGATGCAGTCACCGCTCCGCTACCCTCGATCTTTAACACGCCGGTGGCAGAGTCAAAAGTCCAGGTGGCACCGGGGCCGCAAGTGCCGCTGGCGGTTGTGGCAGCATACGCCGTACCGGGCAGTGCAAAGGCAGCCAATAAAAAACTGACAGACAAGAAAAGACTCCATATCCTCTTCATAAACAAGTGCTCCTTTTTAACTCTACTTCTGCGTGCACAAGTCGCTTAAGCAGCAATCCTTGCACGCACGGTTTTTTCCATTACACATATTGCCATAGCCAATGGCGCAATAACTCCAAAGGATATAATCCGCCTGGGCTGGACCGTAGTTGCTCTTACTGCTGTTGGCCACACGGCGCACCAGGTTATACACCTCTTCTGACTCCGGTATCGGCTGATTAAAGAACTGCAACCGCTCACTACCCAGCAGGCGGCACAAGTGGCGGTCCGGCTTGGGAATATCATAGCCCAAATTGCGCAAATACTCACAGGCCAGCGCCGAGCCGATCTGGGCCAATTTATACCCATCCTCCGGCTTGCCGTTGGCAATAGCCTGCACCAGCGGCCAAAAATCCGCGCCGTTTGCGCTCATTTTTGCATACTTTGCAGACAAATCCGCCGCTTCATTTAAGCGCCGGATATTCGCCTCGACTGCCGGAATTTGCCGTTTTTTGAAGCGGAAACGCACTTGATTTTCTTCAAATGCAACTGGCAGATCCTGCTTGTTATCCAAATGGGCTTCCAGCGCTTTATCCACATTTCGCAGCCGCCCGGTTTGCGGGTCCGCTTCATGGGCAACGCAGCGCCAATCCATACTATTACTGAGTATGGCATAAGTCATGGCTCGAATATAGTCCATTGTTTCCAGTTCCATGGGTTCGCCGCTTTTTCTGCGCTGCACCTGGTGGCAAATGTAGGTATTCTCCCACCGTGCCGCCGGATCGTCGGCGCATTTTTCATTGACCCACTGCTCCATCTCCGGCAACTTCCTTGCCAATAGATCACATCGGCGCAGGTCCACATCATTCTCCATTCAATTCCCCCTTAAAACTTTCTTCACTCTTGCTTATCAAACAAATTGTTTGATAACTTGATTATAACAAACAAAATGTTTGGTGTCAATTAGACGGCAAACATTTTGTTTTATAATGTGCGTGGTGATGTGAATGGATTACAAAAAGCGCCTATACGACCTGCGCACGGATAACGACTTAAAGCAGACGGATATTGCCGCTGTGCTGAAGATCACCGGCCAGGCCTACGGTATGTATGAGAACGGCAAGCGGGGGCTGCCCATTGAGCACCTGATCACCCTGTGCCGTTACTACGATGTGAGCAGCGACTACATTTTGGGGCTGACAGACTGCAAAAAACCCGGCGCACACAAAAACACCGACCAGTAACAACCTATGGTTGCCGGTCGGTGTTTGTTTTTTGTATTCACTTTCGTAGTGGCAGATAGCAGCTGCCCGCCGTATAATCCCCCCTCACCCCTTAATAATATCCGCTGGGGTGACAGGCAGAGCCTGTTGCAGGACAGACAGGGGCAGCTCCACCTGGGCGCCCACGCGCCCGGCAGAGAAGAAGATGGTGTCATAATCCGCCGCCGTTTGGTGGATATAGGTGGGAAACTGCTTTTTCATACCAATGGGCGAGCAGCCGCCGTGCACATAGCCGGTGCGGGGCAGCAGCTCTTTTTGGGGCAGCATTTCTACCGCCTTTTCGCCGCAGGCGCGAGCCGCCTTTTTCAGATCCAGTTCTTCTGCCACCGGCACCATAAACACAAAGAAGCCGCCGCTTTTGCCCCGGGTCACCAAGGTCTTAAACACCCGGTCCGGTTCCTGGCCCAGCAGCCGCGCCACTTCCACGCCGTTCACGGTAGAATTGTCGTAGGTATAGTGGTTATAGGCCAGCTTTTTGCTGTCCAGCACCCGCATTACATTGGTTTTCAGTTCCTTTTTTGCCATCTTCTGTCACTTTCTTAATACTTATTATGCACTTTCTCCGCAAAGCAGAGGAAGTCCTTCAGCACCACCTTGGTGCCATCGTCCAGCACGGCGGTGCCGCTCATGCGGCCAAACACCTGGTGCTGGACGGAGCAGATCAGCTTCACATCCAGCAGCGCCGCCCGGTCGATAATGGGCACAAAGTCCATCTCAAACCGACCGTCCGAGGAAGTAAACTTCCAGGGATCTGTGTAATTGTCGCTGATCAGGAAGGTTACATCGTCCAGCTTATGCCCCACCCCGTCGTAGAACAAAATATTCTCCGAGGCGGCGGAGGTGTCGCCAAAGCCGTAACCGATATTAAAGCCAAAACGGTGACCGTCCACCGTGCCGGAGCCGGAGCCCCAATACCAGGTGTTGTCATAGGTCCACACGCCGCGACCCCAGTCCAAAGCGCCGTAGTCCGTAGCCGGGTCAAAGGTATAAATTTTGCCGTCAAACTCCACCTTGCCCCGGGCACGCATACAATTGATCTTTTGATTATAGTAGAACGCGTGCGGGTCCTCCAGCCAGGGCGTGGCGATCACCATGGAGTCCTGGGGTGGGTCCTCTAAGAAGATCTGCGCCCGCAGGGGCTTGCCGTTATAGAAATTCTTAAAGTGGCACTTGATCTCCCGCTGCTCAAAATTCAAATTGAACTGCATACCCAGCTTTTTGTCGCAGTAGCGGATACTGCCGCCGGAGGACACGGTGGGCATGTGCAGCTTACCCATAGGAAAGGCGTTCAAAATGGTCTCCGTGTGCTCAAAGGCATGCTTAAAATCCAAAAAAGTCACGGACTGTAAGCCAATGTACCCATCATCCGACAGGGTAAAGCACACGCCAAAGTCCCCGGAGGGCGACAGCACCGAATAGTAGTCCCACTCCTTAATGCGGGTGGGGCGCTTTTTAATATCCGCCCGACTGTACAGCTGCAACGGCCGCCGAGACCAACCCGGCTCCTGCAAAATCCCATCCGGTCCCAGCAGCGGCTGGATGGTGGTTACCTCATGGTTGCGCATAAATGAATCCCCCTTCATAATGCAAAAAAGTGTGTGGTTCGGTCAACAATATCATCCTACCACAAACGGCAGCCATTTGCAACGGGTATTCAGTATTCGATCCCCCGCCGAGCCGGCGCGCCGGTATCAAAGGGGTGGCGTTCCTTGGTCATACGGGTAACATAATCGCACAAGGGCGCCAAGTCCGCCGGCAGGCTGTGGCCGGTCAAGATGATTTCGCGATCCTTGCCATGGCGCTGCAAAAGGTCCAGCACCGCTTGCCGAGGCAGCAAGTCACCGGCAAAGGCGTCTGCCCCCTCGTCCAGCACCACCAAAAAACAATCCGCCGCCACCGCGTCAATCTCCGTTAGCAGCCGGGCATAATCCGCTGCCAAGGCCGCCTGCTTCTCTGCCGTCACCGGGCAAAACATTTGGAACTGCTCCCGGGGGAACAGGCATTGCACCCCCAGGCGCTCCAGCGCCGCCACCTCGCACGAGGAGCCATCCTTATAAAACGATACAAAGAGCACCGACGCCCCGGCACCTGCCGCGCGCACTGCTGCGCCCACCGCCGCCGTGGTCTTGCCCTTGCCGTCACCGTAATAAAGCTGTACCATTTTGCCACCACCGTCTTTCTGTTACCAGTATAACTCGCACCCGGGACTATGTAAAGAAAAACCGCGGTATAAAGCCAAAAAAATTGCAGTTCCACGGAGCGTGGACAACTTCCACCGTCCGCCTGTTGCAAAGATTCTCCCTTTCTGCTACAATAAAGTCGTAAACAAGGGAAAGGAGAGCGGGAACCACGGTCCCCGCACCGCAGATATGGACGCAAAAGAGATTGGGCGCACCATCAGCACCCACCGCAAGGCGCTGGGGCTGACCCAAATGCAACTGGCGGCCCAGTTGCAGGTTAGCAACCGCACCGTCTCCAAGTGGGAGAACGGCGACGGCTTTCCGGATATTTCGCTGCTGCCGGGACTGGCTGCTGCCCTGGACATCACCATTGACGAGCTGCTCACCGGGGAAGTACCGGCGCAGATTCAGCAAAGCGTCAGCGCCGCAGAAGCCCGCCGTGCCCAAGGCCGCTACCAGGTGGCCAAGATTGTGGCCGGAGCGCTGTTGGTGGCGGGCAGCGTGATCGGGCTGATCACCGAGGTGCGGCTGTTTTGGGTCAAGCCCTTTTATATGTTTATTGAGATTTACCTGCTGGTGCTGGCCTTTGTGCTGGTGGTGGTGGGAGCCATGGTTTTTCTCATCGGGCTGGTGCGCTACCGCACGGAGATGCAACACCTGAACACAGCCAACCGGATAGAGGCTCTGGCGGCGCTGGCAGGCGCCGGTCTGTTTCCCCTCTTTACCGTGCTGCGCTTTCTCCACGCTTACACCCGACCGGGCATGGCGGTATTCATCGTGCTGCTGGCGGTAGCTGTGGGGCTGTGGATTTGGCGACTGGCGGTGGACTGCAAAAAGCTGCAGGCAGAAAAAAGCCATCCCATCGCAGAGAAAGACTGATTTTGTCAAAAAAATAGAACTGGCTATTGATTTGGCGGGCACTTTCCAGTATAATGTATAAGTACAGACGGTTGTACAGGCGTACAGCCGTTTTTCTTATTTTAATGTTCGTGCGTAAGTAGAGGGATTATGAAAAAAATAGGTTTTGACAATCAAAAATATTTAGAGATGCAATCCGGCCGTATTCGGGAGCGGATTGCCGAATTCGGCGGCAAGCTGTATCTGGAATTCGGCGGCAAGCTGTTTGACGACTACCACGCCAGCCGGGTACTGCCGGGCTTTCAGCCGGACAGCAAGCTGCAAATGCTGCTGCAGCTAAAGGACCAGGCGGAGATCGTCATTGTAGTCAGCGCCCAGGATATTGAGAAGGACAAGGTGCGTGGCGATTTGGGCATTACCTATGATATAGACACCCTGCGGCTGATCGAGGCGTTCCGTTCCAAGGGGCTGACCGTCAGCTCAGCGGTACTCACCAAGTACGCCCCCTCACCCAAGCTGGACGCCTTTGAGGCCCGGCTGCAGGCGGCAGGCGTGGCGGTGTACCACCACTATCTGATCGACGGCTACCCGGCCAGCATCAGCAAGATCGTCAGCGACGCCGGCTATGGCAAAAATGATTATATTGAGACCCGACGCTCCCTGGTAATCATCACCGCCCCCGGTCCGGGCAGCGGCAAGATGGCCACCTGCCTGTCCCAGCTGTACCACGAGAATCGGCGGGGCATTAAGGCCGGGTACGCAAAATTTGAGACCTTTCCCATCTGGAACATTCCTCTGAACCACCCGGTGAACCTGGCCTATGAGGCTGCCACCGCGGACCTGGGGGATGTAAATATGATCGACCCCTGGCACCTGGAGGCCTACGGCCAGACCACGGTGAACTACAACCGGGATGTGGAGATCTTCCCGGTACTGAAAGCCACATTTGAAAAGATCTACGGCACCTGCCCCTACCAGTCCCCCACGGATATGGGAGTCAATATGGCCGGCAACTGCATTGTGGATGACGACGCCGTTTGCACCGCCGCCAAAGAGGAAATCCTGCGCCGCTACTTTACCGCCTGCTGCAATGCGCTGCGCGGCAAGGAATGCAGCGACGAAATTTATAAATTAGAGCTGCTGCTGGGTCAGGCCGGACTGAATACCGACGATCGAGCCTGCGCGGCAGCTGCAACCCGGACTGCGGCAAATACCGGCACGCCCTGCGCTGCCATTGAACTGGAAAACGGCGATTTGATCACCGGCAAAACCACCGAGCTGCTGGGCTGCGCCAGCGCTATGCTGCTCAACGCCTTAAAGCACCTGGGCGGTATTCCGGACGAAACATTGCTGATCTCGCCGCAGGTGATCCGTCCCATCCAGGCGCTAAAGACCCGCCACCTGGGCAGCCACAACCCTCGGCTGCATACGGACGAGGTGCTCATTGCCCTGTCCATGTGCGCGGTGACGGACCCCAACGCCGCCCTGGCGCTGGAACAACTGGGCAAGTTGCGGGACTGCGAAGTGCACTGTTCCGTGCTGCTGTCCTCCGTGGATGAGAACACGCTGAAAAAGCTGGGCGTGCACCTAACCTGCACTGCAAAAAGCGACAAAAAGGTCATTTACTGATCGACCCAATATCATTTTATATACAGACTACAACACAGAAAGGGTGATTTCATTGGGCAAAACCAAGTATATCTTCATTACCGGCGGCGTTGTCAGCGGACTGGGCAAGGGCATTACCGCCGCTTCCCTGGGCCGACTGCTGAAGTCCAGAGGGCTAAAGGTCACCGCGCAGAAGCTGGACCCGTACCTGAATGTGGACCCGGGCACCATGAACCCGGTACAGCACGGCGAAGTATTCGTTACCGACGACGGCGCGGAAACGGACCTGGACCTGGGGCACTACGAGCGCTTTATTGACGAGTCCCTGAGCCAAAACTCCAACCTGACCTCCGGACGCGTGTACTGGAAAGTAATCACCGACGAGCGCAAGGGCGTGTATGGCGGCCAGACCATTCAGATCATTCCCCATGTGACCAATGAGATCAAGCGTTCCATCTCCCGCAATGCGGACACCGGCGCCGACGTGTGCCTGGTAGAAATCGGCGGCACCGTAGGCGATATTGAGAGCCAGCCGTTTTTGGAGGCCATTCGCCAATTTGCCGTGGAGGCCGGGCGAGAGAACTGCCTGTTTATCCATGTGACCTTGGTGCCCTACCTGGCAGCCTCCGATGAGCTGAAAAGCAAGCCCACCCAGCACAGTGTAAAGGAAATGCTTTCTATCGGCATCAATCCGGATATTATCGTTTGCCGCACGGAGCACCCGCTGACGGATGAGATCAAGCACAAGATCTCCCTGTTCTGCAATGTGGATCCGGAGTGCGTCATTGAAAATAACAACTGTGACATTCTCTATGCCGTGCCCATCATGCTCCACCAGCAGCACATGGACGATGTGGTGATCCGCAAGCTGGGCATTGACTGCCCCGGTGCGCCGGATCTTGCCGACTGGCAGGAAATGCTGGACGCGCTGCGCCACCCGGTACAGACGGTCAAAATCGCTCTGGTGGGCAAATATGTGGAGCTGCACGACAGCTATATCAGCGTCAACGAGGCGCTGAAGCACGGCGGCATTGCCACCCACAGCGCCGTGGATATTCACTGGATCGACTCGGAGACCCTGGAGGGCGAAGATGTGGATTTGGACGCCATCTTGGGCGATATGGACGGCATTTTGGTACCCGGCGGCTTTGGCTCCCGTGGCATAGAAGGCAAAATCACCGCCTGCCGCTACGCCCGCACCCACGGAGTGCCCTACCTGGGAATCTGCCTGGGTATGCAGATTGCAATTATTGAATTTGCCCGGGATGTGCTGGGCATGGCGGACGCCAACTCGGCAGAGATCGACCCGTCCACCACCCACCCGGTGATCGACATTTTGCCGGAGCAAAAGGATGTAACGGACATGGGCGGCACCATGCGCCTGGGTCAGTACCCCTGCACCTTGAACCCGGAGTCCAAGGCCTATAGCCTGTACGGCGCCTCTATGATCTATGAGCGCCACCGCCACCGCTATGAGGTAAACAATGATTATCGCCCGGACCTGCTGAATGGGGGCATGATCTTTGCCGGTACTTCGCCGGATAACCACATTGTAGAGATGGTGGAAATCCCGGATCACCCCTGGTTTGTGGCCGGCCAGTTCCATCCGGAATTCAAGAGCCGTCCCAACCGCCCGCACCCGCTGTTCCGCGGTTTCGTCACCGCTGCCGCAGCGCGTATGAACAGCAAGAAATAAGCGCAATAAATATGCCAAACACCCCTATGACCCGCAAGAGCCATAGGGGTGTTTTTGCGTAAAAAGGAGCGGCGGGAGCAAGCCCCCGCCCTACGGTAGGGGCGGCAATCTGCCGCCCGCAAAAAACAGGGAACGGCACACACCGTTCCCTGTTTCCATTTTTATACCCTTTTATCTGTTTATTTCTGCACGGCAGACACAACGCCCTCTGCCAAACCGGCAAGGCCTTGAATTTCCGACGGAATGATGATCTTGGTGGCCTGACCGTCGGCAGCCTTGGAGAACGCCTCCAGCGCTTTCAGCTTAATCACCGCGTCACCGGCGTTGGCCTCATTGAGCAGGCGAATGGCATCTGCGGTGGCCTTTTGCACCGCCTCAATAGCCGCGGCCTCACCCTCGGCCTCGCGAATTTTCGCTTCTTTCACAGCCTCGGCGTGAAGAATGGCCGCCTGCTTTTCTGCCTCTGCTTCCAGAATTGCGGATTCCTTTTTACCTTCTGCTACCAGAATCGTAGATTTTTTCTGTCCTTCTGCGATCAGAATTGCTCCTGTTGCATTACAGTAATCTAACAGGAGTTTCATCATGATCTCTTTTTTCTTATACTTGTGAATATCCCTTACCAGTTCTATATCCGCTTTCAGATAGTCAGGTGTGGTATTCACTACACGATTTAGGCCTAAATGTCCAGCTCCCACATCATCCAATGCTATCTCATATCCCTGATCTGCATAATGTTTCATGATCTGCTGCAATATCTGGTAGTTTTCTATGTCTGATCTCTCTGTTATTTCGAATACAATATCAGAAGCAGGAACCCCTGCCTGTCTGTAAATTGACGATTGGCTGAAACACCGGATATATGGATTTTCTCTCTAATATCTTATAGAATTCATCTGCTTTGTTTACTTTCATCCTTTTATGATCACTCCCATACTTGCGTAAATCCCCTGCATCAGTTCACTCCCAATAGAGTACATGGTGATGTAATCAGAATTCCTGCAAATGAAATGAATATTTCATCACACGATCACAGATCGGGTGTTCATTACATTGGAGAGTATAGAAACATTGAGAAAAAAGTTCAATAGACTTTACTGAGGTTTAACTATATTTTACATAGGTCTTACACTACTGTTCGCTCCGTTCTCAGTAACAGCTGACACCAAAGTACATCCTGCAGGAAATTCGACTCAAAGTGCTTTCCTCGGACAGGTTCTGACACATTCCATACACAAAATACATTCTGCCTTTCGCTCGAGTACCTCTTCCACGATCTTATCGATCACCACATGATTATCAAGATTCAAAAAAAGCATTGTCGGATCAATGACCTCACCCATTTTTTCATAAGCTTCCCGGAATCCCCGCAGACGGCTCTGTGTGACCACATGGTTCTCATCTCCGCCGATCAGTGCAATACGCTTCATTCCCTTCATTAAAATAATGGATGTCAATTCCCGGCAGGCACTTCTGTGGTTGTGGTCGATCTGGATTACACCCTCATAATTCGTACTTCCTGTCGTCACAAACGGAATATTTTTCTGCTGCAGGAATTCAATCTGTGCATCCTCCAGAAAGGTACGCATCAGAATCACACCATCCACCTTATGATTTGCAACAATCCGCTCCAGCGAAGAAATATCATTCATCTGACACATCGTAAGCAGAATGTCATATCCGACCGTCTCCGCCATCTCCTGAATACCGAACAGGCAGCGCTGGAAGAAATTCCAGTCCACCACTTCATAATCGCGCGGCATCACCACACAGATATTGTACGTTTTCGACTGTGCCAGTCCCTTGGCGATGGCGTTCGGCTTATAATCGTGCTCCTCTATGTATTCCAGAACCCTCTTGCGGGTCTCTTTCCCGATTCTTCCCTTTCCGGATATGGCGCGGGAAACCGTTGTCTTTGAAACCCCTAACGCCTCCGCTACATCCGCAATGGTAATATCTTTTTTCTCTTCCTTCTCCATAGTAACCTCCAACCCCGGACCATCGTCCGGAGTTCCCCTTTATTTTGCGCTTGTTGCGCAATCTTTTTTTATTATCAAACACAATTCCGGAAAAATCAATCCCCTTTTTTACCAAAAATAAGTTCTCATTTTTTGCAGTATTTACGGTACTTTCTGTTGTTTACAGTCCATTTTTGTGATGGTATAATGAAAAAGCGCAAACGGTTGCACGTTTTTGTGTGCCGAAATGCGCAAAACAGCTACTTCTTATAGAAAATTTTAGAAAAGATTGGAGATCACCCGATATGAGAACAGATCACCTGCTCTTTGGAGCAGCCTACTATCTGGAATATTTGCCGTATGACCGTCTGGAGACAGATATGGAAATGATGGAGCGTGCCGGCATGAATACCATCCGCATCGCCGAATCCACCTGGAGCACCTTAGAACCATCCGACGGCGTCTTTGACTTTACCTGCATCGACCGCATGGTACAGGCCGCCGCAAAGCATCATTTTTCCGTCATCATCGGAACCCCGACTTACGCGATACCAACCTGGCTGGCGCGCAAATACCCGGATATTCTCGCCGTCACAGCAAACGGGCAGGAGCTCTACGGTCACCGTCAGAACATGGACATCACGCACCCCGGCTACCGTTATCACGCCGAGCGCATCATCCGCGCCATGATGGAGCACTTAAAGGACGTTCCGAACATCATCGGCTTCCAGCTGGACAACGAGACCAAGAGCTACGGAACGGCCGGTCCGCGGGTTCAGCAGATGTTCGTCGCTTCCCTGAAGAAAAAATACCCGGACATTTTGGATTTCAACCGTGAATTCGGTCTGGATTACTGGAGCAACCGCGTGAACGACTGGGCGGATTTTCCGGATGTACGCGGCACGATCAACCAGAGTCTTGCCGCAGAATTTCAGCGTTTTCAGCGCTCCCTCGTCACAGAGTTCCTCTCCTGGCAATCGGACATTATCAAAGAGTACAAACGTGACGACCAGTTCATCACGCAGAATTTTGATTTTGACTGGACCGATCACTCTTACGGCTATCAGCCGGAGGTCGACCAGTATGACGCCGCCCGCTACATGACCGTGGCAGGCGCCGATATTTACCATCCTTCGCAGGACGACCTGACCGGAGCTGAGATCACTGTATGCGGAAATATTGCGCGCAGCTTAAAGAAGGACAATTATCTGATCTTAGAGACAGAGGCGCAGGGTCTGACCCCGTGGCTCCCCTATCCGGGGCAGCTGCGCCTGCAGGCGTACAGCCACCTTGCAAATGGCTCCAACAGCGTGATGTACTGGCACTGGCACTCGATCCACAATGCGATCGAAAGCTACTGGAAAGGCGTGCTTTCCCACGATTTTTCCGAAAATGCCACCTACCGGGAAGCCAGCGAAATCGGCGCGGAGTGGAAGCGCATCGGCA
>ENA-OPWD01001815-OPWD01001815.1-human-gut-metagenome-genome-assembly--contig:-NODE-1815-length-13766-cov-1.985486_pt1 | contig 13766 bp, 8 predicted proteins | sample MGYA00241502_ERZ501996 | MGnify/ENA primary metagenome ERZ501996 (study PRJEB25962, sample SAMEA2042011) | human gut metagenome | biome: human gut; feature: human-associated habitat; material: faeces... | reverse complement strand
TTATGGCAAAAGCAGATACCATCCGTGATGTTATCGCATTCCCGAAGGTTAAGGATGCTTCCTGTCTGATGACTCAGTCACCAAGTCAGGTAAGTGAGGCACAGCTTCACGAGCTGGGACTTGATCTTGAGCCTGCGAAGGAAGAAGAGGAAGAATAAAAATCATGCAGCCGACAATCTATACATTTCTGATCGTTTGTCCACTTGTATTTCTTGCCGGATTTGTAGATGCTGTAGCAGGCGGGGGAGGCTTGATCTCCCTGCCTGCTTATCTTTTGGCCGGAGTTCCCATACATAATGCCGTTGCTACTAACAAACTGTCATCAGCAACGGGAACTCTGATCTCTACGGTACGTCTGTGTAAGAATAAATTTGTAGACTGGATTCTGGTACTCCCGTGTATCCCGATGGCGCTTCTGGGATCAACAATGGGAGCACATGTAGCACTTGTTGCCAGTGATAAAATCTTGCGTTATATGCTGATCCCGGTACTTCCGGGAGTTGCTTTTTATGTATTGCGTAAGAAGAATATGGATGAAAAAGGCGGAGAGATCGCCAGAAAGAAACAGATTCTGATCTGTGCCCTGTGTTCTCTTGCTGTGGGCTGCTATGATGGTTTTTATGGCCCCGGGACAGGAACCTTTCTCCTGCTTCTGTATACAGGACTTGGAAAAATGAGTGTGGCAAAAGCGTCCGGTACCATGAAGGTTACCAACCTTTCTTCCAATGTAGCGGCTCTTGTGGTATTTCTGCTCAGCGGAAAGATCGTGATCATGCTTGGAATTGCAGCATCTGTATTTTCTATTGCAGGACATTATACAGGGGCAGGCATGGTTATGAAAAACGGAAGCCGGATCATCCGGCCTATTATTCTTATAGTACTTGCACTGCTTTTTATAAAAATCATATCCGGAGTATAAAAAAACTCTCATTTGTTTTCCGTTTCAGTCTGTATGACCAGGAAATTCAAATGGGAGTTTTTTACTGGATCAGCGAAGTCCCCTGTATAGTTGCGAACATCTGCCGGATTAATTTTATTCGTCACTGTCGGAATCATCGACATTATCATCGACTTCTTCTGTTTCCGTTTCATTGTCACCGGAATTATTGTCTTCATCAGAGACCTCTTCGTTTCCGGTGCCCTGATCGTCAGAAATATCCTCTGTCATATCTTCAGGGACAGGAGATGCGGTAAGTGTTCCAAAAATAGCATTGCCAAGTTCGGTTCCGGCATCTTCGAGTTTCCAGGAAGCGCCGTCATTTATCAGGTGAAAAACAGCGTTGGCAGTTATGGTTGATTCGTTGTTCTTGATACTGTCAAGAAGAAGTTCGTGAGATTTGTCATATCTTTTCTGAGAGCCGTCAATCACTGCATCAGCGGAACCAAGATAGGTATTTAGTTCTTTTTCATATTGAGAGAGAATCGAATCACTGTCAAAAGTAGTCAGCTGTGCACTGACCTGAGCAAGATAGCCCGAGATGGAACTGTCTGTTATTTTATAGTTAAAACAGGAGTGAAACTGTTCCATAAGTGCGGATGCAATGGCATTTTTTGCTGGGTCTGAAGTGTTCAGGATGGAGTCCAGACCAAGGTAATTGGACATCTGCTGAACATCCATTTCCTGCAGGGTTTTCAGATAAATTGCCAGGGTTTCATCAGCTGGGACAAGATCCGGATCGGATAAATAGGTGATCAGACCTCCAACCAGGTCATTTTCCAGAGAAGAACTGTGTGTGATATCCCAGTCCGGTTCGGAAGAGGAACCATGATTGATCAGCTGAATGGAAGCATTTCGGTCTATGGTTTTATAGGAACCTTTTTTCAGGAGTTTGTGGAGATGCAGATAACGCTGCTCCAGAGAATTCCCATCATTATCTGTGCTTTTTTCACTGGAAGCGGCTTTTAAGATTTCATCTTTAAGGCTCTGGGTAATGAAATCTTTCGCAAGCGCCTGGGAATCCAGAGTGGTAAGCCGCAGGTGTGCAGAAGCAGTTTCCTGATCCTGGTCAATGGATATATCCAGTATTTTGTAATCAAAATTCTGGAAGAAGAGGGAAAAGACTTCTTTTATATCATCAGAAAGTTCCGTATTATCATCAGAATCTGGAAACAGTTCCTGATACGATATGTATTTCATGGTCGTTTCGGAATCCAGATTTTTAAGAAGATCCAGATCCTTTTTGATCGCTTTCTCCGCAGATGTTTTTGCCAGGTGGGAACAGCCGGTTATGGAGACTGCCAGAAAAACAAAGAAGAAAGCCAGCAGATATTTCACTGTCTTCATATCGTTCTTTCCTTTCAAAAAAATTTACATCTTATTTTATCAGATATCGCCTCAAAAGTCAAAAATCGCATAAAACTATACTATTTTTATAAAAAAATGGTGAAAAATTTGTGAAATTTGCATCGTTTTCCTCAAAGACTTTTCTTTTTCTCTTTAATCTGCTATGATGTTTGAAGCAACTTGTAGTTTCGGCATAATGCTGAGAAAAGAGGAAATATATGAAAAAACGTATTTTAATTGCCCTGGGAATTATTATACTGGCAGCCGGTATTGGAGCAGGTGGCTGGTATTACTACAGTCATCATATGGGGACTGTAAGCGGCAGTGATACCGTATATGTAACGAAGATAAGCAAGCTTTCAGAAATGGATTCCGGTGTGGAGAATCGTTATGCAGGCGTGGTGGAACCGCAGGAAACTGTGCAGGTAAAGATCGAGAGCGGGCGAAAAGTAAAAGAAGTACAGGTAAAGACCGGTGAAGAAGTGAAAAAGGGTCAGCTCCTTTTTCAGTATGATCTGGGAAGTATCCAGCAGAGTCTGCAGGAAGCACAGCTGGCACTGGACCGGCTGAAAAACGAAGCTTTAAGCATTTCGGATCAGATTACGACTCTGGAAGCTGAGAAAAAGAAAGCTACAGCTGATAACCAGCTTTCTTATACAATAGAGATCGAAACTCAGAAAATGAATCTCAAGAAGAATGAGTATGATCAGAAGAGTAAACAGGCAGAAATCGAAAAGCTTTCCCAGGCAACGCAGAATACTGAGGTGCGAAGTGAAATTGATGGTGTAGTCCAGAAGATCGATACTTCCAAGATGGGGGGCGACAGTTCTGATGGGGTAGATGATACTTTGACGGAAGGAACTGCGGATTCATCGGACTCAGGCTCTGGAGATAGTTCCAGCAATGCATTTATTACGATCCTGAGTACAGGGGCTTACCGTGTAAAGGGAACGGTAAATGAAGTAAACCGGGATTCGATCATAGAGGGAACGCCAGTGATCATCCGCTCCAGGGTAGACGCATCAAAAACCTGGAAAGGGACAATGGGGTCCGTTGATATGGATAATTCGGCTACTAACAGCAGCTCAGATGCTGCAATGTTTGGAATGTCCAGTACTGGTGATGATCAGACTTCCTCCAGTACATATCCGTTTTATGTGAATCTGGATTCTTCGGATGGTCTGATGCTTGGACAGCATGTTTATATTGAACCGGATGAGGGACAGGATGATAATAAAGCAGGTATCTGGCTGAATGATTACTTTATTGTGGATGCGGATACAGATAGCCCTTATGTATGGGTTGCAGGCAGTGGGAACAAACTGGAAAAGAGAGATGTTGTACTTGGACAGTATGATGAAAATCTAGCGGAATACGAGATTGCGGACGGGCTTACAGAGAAAGACAGGATCGCATTCCCGACAGAGGAACTTAAAGAGGGAATGTCTGTTGTAGAGGGAACCGCTGATCAGACAACTGCGGCTATGTGGGATACTTCTGATGAAGATTCCCAGGATGTTTCTGATGAAGATTACAGCGATATGGAAAGCGATGGATCAGAACCTGATATGGTCGAAGACAGCGGTCTGGATGGAGATATGAGCACAACGGAAGGGCTTTCTCCGGAAGATGACCTCGTTCCAATGGAAGGAGCACCGACGGAATGATTTTGGATTTAAAGGGAATATATAAAGATTACCAGCAGGGGAAAATGACAGTTCCAGTATTGAAAGATGTGAATTTTTCGATGGAAGAGGGTGAATATGTAGCAATCATGGGACCATCCGGTTCTGGAAAAACCACACTGATGAATATTATCGGCTGTCTGGATAAACCTACGAAAGGAACTTTTCTCCTGAATGGAGAGGATATTGCAAAGTGCACGGAGAATGAAATGTCAGATCTTCGTTTGAAAACCATAGGCTTTGTGTTCCAGAGTTTTCACTTGCTTCCAAGACAGAGTGCGCTGACAAATGTTGAGCTGCCTCTGAATTATGCAAAAGTCCCAAAGAAAGAACGCAGGGAACGTGCTTTGAAAGCGCTGGAGCGTGTAGGACTTGCTGACAGGGTTAATTTTAAGCCGAATCAGCTTTCCGGTGGTCAGATGCAGCGAGTTGCCATTGCAAGGGCGATTGTAAACAATCCCAAACTTTTGCTTGCAGACGAACCTACGGGAGCATTGGATACAAAATCCGGAGCACAGGTCATGGAACTTTTTCAGAAGCTGAATGATGAGGGAGTATCTGTACTGATGATCACGCATGATCCGGAAATTGCGGCACACGCCAAGAGAGTTGTTATGATCCGTGATGGTGAGCTGCAGGAAAAGAGGTGATAACATGAAAGTGGTGAAGAGAATAATTGTCGGTGTATTGATCGCAGCACTGGCATCAGCTGGTATTTATACAGGTCTTATGCATGTAAAAGAATCCAAGGTGACAGAAGTACCGGTAACAAGTGTCAGCAACCTTATGACAGACTGGTATTCGGAAACAACGCTGGATGGAACCATCACCACAAATGTTGCGCAGAATGTAAATATGGATAAAGATATGATCATTGAGAAGATTTACGTTTCTCAGGGTGATGATGTAAAAAAAGGAGACAATCTGATCTCCTTTGATATGACGCTTGTAGAGATGGAACTGAATATTGCAAAGCTGAAACTGCAGAAACAGGAACAGGATCTTACAAAAGCCCAGAACCGTCTGACAAGTCTTCAGAACGGAGGACCTATTGAGGACAGTACGGACAGCACAGATGATACAGAGCTGAATTCTACAGATGGAAATACCGGTGACAGTAATATGACAAGCACGGATATTCCTTCTGATGGAAGCGGTGATGATGAGATGCAGTCCACAACCGGTTCTCTGGGAACTGCAGTAGATGGAAGTTATCTTGCGTCGGCATCTCAGCCGTTGCTTCTCAGTGCGTTTACAGATACAGCTTCCGCATCAGAAGAGTCTCAGGAAGCAGATGTCATTGCTGGGGAAGAGGCAGCAGCAGGGGAAACTTCAGACGGTGAGCAGCTGGATGAAGATGAGGATTCTTCTGATGATGGTCTTATCATGGATCCGTCTTATCAGGATCCTGCGGTAGATGATATTACAGATGGTGAAACGCCGGATCTGAATGCAGGAGATGACAGTACACCTTCCGTATCACCTACGCCGACACCGACACTGGGGCCGAATGAACTTCCTGATCCGAATGCAACAGAAGAAGAAATTCCGGGAATCACAGATGGAGAACCGCAGTTTTATCAGAAACTGGATTATACATCTCAGCCATTTACAGGAACCGGAACAGAAGATGATCCGTATGTTTTTCTGGTGAGCAGTGCAAAAGGCAAGGTTACTGTCATGGGTTCATTTTTTAACCGGATGGCAGGATACAGTGAAGACGGAACAAAAGTAGTTCAGAAAGGTGGCAGCTGGTTTCAGCTGGAATTTCATGAGAATGATACCATTGCGGATTTTGAAGACAGAAAACTTTCCTGTACAGGATATTATCTGATCGATGGAAGTCTTCTGGAAAATCCTGTTTATATGTATGCAGAGACAGAATTTACTTTGGATGATGCAATGAAGTACGATGATACTGGTGATGACGATGAAATTCCGGATGACAGTGGTGACGGAGATGACAGTACGGACAGTACGACCATGACCAGAGAAGATGCCATCAAGATCCAGAAAAATAAGGTTTCAAGCCTGAAACTGGATATTGAAGAGAGTAATCTGAATATCACCAAACTGGAAAATAAAGTAAAAAATAAACTTGTGACAAGCAAGCTGGATGGAACCGTTGCCTATATTGGAGATGAAGCAACCGGTTCCTATAATGGAGATGCTTTTTTGAAGGTAAAGAGCAAAGATGGTTTCTATGTTACCGGAACAGTCAGTGAGCTGATGCGGGATCAGATGAAAGAGGGGACTCTTCTCCAGTGTACCAGTTATGATTCCGGCAGTTTTGAGGCAAAGGTATTAAATGTTTCAGACTATCCGGTGGATTCTTCCAATAATTTTTATTATGGAGGAGATTCCAATCCCAATGTATCTTACTATACCTTTAATGCAGAGATCACTGATCAGTCGCTTCAGTTTACAGATCAGGATTATGTGACAATATCTCTGAAATCAAATAAACTGTCCAAAGGCAGCCTGGTTGTGATGAAGGCCTTTATCCGCACAGAAAATGGAACCAGTTATGTTTATAAAGATGTAAAAGGAACTCTGAAAAAACAGCAGGTTACTGTGGGCAGTATCGTAAACAGCGGATACTATGCCATTGTAACTTCAGGTCTGAAGTCGGATGATCTTCTTGCGTTTCCTTACGGAAATACGGTACAGGAAGGTGCCAAGACAAAAGAAGTAACATTGGATGATATGTATAATGAATAACAGGAAGGAGAAATTTCATGCTTGAAAATATACGCCTGGCATTTCAGGGAATATGGTCACATAAGATGAGATCCTTTCTGACCATGCTTGGTATTATTATTGGTATTGCATCTATTATTGCAATTGTATCTACGATTAAGGGCACCAGTGAACAGATAAAGGAAGACCTGATCGGTTCCGGAAACAATACTGTGCAGGTGCTGCTCTATGACGGAGACAGCACTTATGACATGGACTATGGCTCCTATGGAAGTTCTGCCACACCGCCCGTCATTTCCGATTCGCAGAAAACAGCCATTGGAGATCTGGACCATGTGATCAGTTCTACATTTTACTACAGCAGTCAGTCTGCAAGTGTTTATTATAAAAATACAAGTTTTCAGGGCGGAACAGTATATGGTATTGATAACAGTTATCTGAAAACGATGGGATATTTGGTCCAGTCCGGACGTGGTTTTGTGCAGAAGGATTATGACAGCTATCGAAAGGTTGCACTGGTGGACTCCAATGCTGCGCAGAATATTTTTGGAAGTGAAAATCCGGTAGGAAAGACCATCGAGATCGGAGCAGAACCTTATATCATCGTAGGCGTGATCACTCAGAGCGAGGATAATATGCCTAAGATCAATACATTGTCCGAGTATGAGGAATATTCTCAGACTATTATGGGAAGTGTGATGATCCCGGATACAACCTGGCCTGTGGCATTTAAGTTTGATCAGCCTCAGAATGTGACAGTCCGTGCGGACAGTACAGATAATATGAGTTCAGTGGGAAAAGCGGCAGAAGATGTCCTGAATACAGGAATCCAGAATGAGAAGAATAAATCCAATTTCAAATATAAAGCAGAAGATATCATGGAGAAGGTCAAAAATCTGCAGAAACTCAGTGAAAGCACAAATCAGCAGCTGATCTGGATCGCAAGTATCTCCCTTCTTGTCGGTGGTATCGGTGTTATGAATATCATGCTGGTATCTGTCACAGAGCGTACCAGTGAGATTGGTCTGAAAAAGGCCATTGGAGCAAGAAAAAATATTATTCTCGGGCAGTTTCTGACGGAGGCTTCGGTGCTGACCAGTATCGGAGGAATCATAGGAGTGGTACTTGGTATCATCCTGTCAAAAGTAGTGGCGCAGGTGTCCGGGGCACCAACGGCCAACTGCATATTGACATTAACTACCAAGCAAGCGAAACTCGTTGCCATTATTGGTTCTGTAGTATTTTCCATGCTGATCGGCCTGATCTTCGGACTTCTTCCATCTGTGAAAGCAGCCAACCTGAATCCTATCGATGCACTTCGAAGTGAGTAAATACAAATAAAAAAACGCATACATTTTTACAGCAATGTACCGGCTTCCAAAAGTCAGATCTGAAGATCTGACGATTGGAGGCCGGTATTTTTATGCCTCAATATTTTATGGATTCAAGAAAGTGACTGTTCTGGAAGGATTACTGTAAATGTGGCGCCGCCTCCGGGAGTCTCTGAGACAGTGATCTTTCCCTTCTGGAGAGAAATGATTTCATTTGCAATGGAAAGCCCCAGCCCAAAAGCTGCTCTTTGAGAAAATATCTGATGTTCCAGTGTATCCAGAGGGTGGAGGATAACAAGACCCAGAGAACCGTTTTTATTCGGGATCTGAGCTGTACAGGCATAAAAAGACTGGATTCCGGATCAGTGGTTAGATTTTGGCTTCTGGACGAAAAAATGGAAAGAAGTTAAAAAAAATTTCCAGTGGTATCTGGTACTTCCGAAGACACCCATCCAGGCAGAACAGGTACAATGTGTTTTTCGCGGAATGGCAGCGTTTATTTTGTCACTTTTGCTGTATATATGGCAAAAAAAGAAAGCATAAATGGAATTTTTACAGGTTTTTTCCAGATCATAAAAAAATCATGGCAGAATCTTTGGATAGTGTGATATAATACACCATAAGTGGGCAAATATTAAAACAGAAGGAGATAATTTCATGAAGGTTTTGGAAGGTAAATCTGTATTTTCCGGTATTGCAATCGGCAAGATCTCAATCCTCCAGAAGGTTGACACCAGTGTAAAACGTGTTCACGTGGAGGATCCGGAAGAAGAGGTAAAGCGTGTGGAGGCAGCCAAGGAGCAGGCTGTGGCACAGCTTCAGAAGCTTTATGACAAGGCTCTTCAGGAGGTTGGAGAGTCCGGAGCGGCAATCTTTGAAGTTCATCAGATGATGCTTGATGATGATGACTATCTTGATTCCATCCACAACATTATCCGCACAGAGTCTGTAAACGCAGAATATGCGGTTGCAACAACTGGCGACAACTTCTCATCAATGTTCGCACAGATGGACGATGATTATATGAAAGCAAGAGCGGCTGATGTGAAGGATATTTCTGACCGTCTGGTACGTGTACTTTCCGGCCATGGAGATGGAGAACTTGAGGCATCTGAACCGGTGATCGTAGTTGCTGAGGATCTTGCACCAAGTGAGACCGTACAGATGGATAAGAGCAAAGTACTTGCATTTGTTACAAGAAAAGGTTCTTCCAACTCACATACCGCCATTCTTGCAAGAACTATGAACATTCCGGCACTGATCAATATCGAATACGACGAGTCCATGGACGGAAAAATGGCAGTTGTAGACGGAAAGAGCGGAAATCTGATCGTTGATCCGGATGCGGAAACCCTTAAGAAATACGAAGACCTGCGTGCAGATGAACTTGCACAGCGTGCAATGCTCAAAGAACTGAAAGGAAAAGAGACTGTTACCAAGAGCGGCCGTAAGCTTCATCTTTATGCAAACATCGGAAGTACCGGCGATGTTGCCAACGTACTTGCCAATGATGCGGAAGGTATCGGACTTTTCCGAAGCGAATTTGTATATCTGGAGAAAGAAGATTATCCGACAGAGGAAGAGCAGTTCCAGGTTTATAAGACAGTAGCACAGAACATGGCCGGTAAGAAAGTCATCATCCGTACCCTTGATATCGGAGCAGACAAGCAGATCGATTATTTCAATATGGCACATGAGGAGAACCCGGCTATGGGATATCGTGCGATCCGTATCTGTCTGGACCGTCCGGAAGTATTCAAGACACAGCTGCGTGCACTTTTCCGTGCAAGCATGTTCGGAAATATTTCCATCATGTATCCGATGATCATCTCCGTAACAGAAGTAAAACAGATCAAAGCGATCGTAGCAGAAGTGAAAGCAGAGCTTACGGAGCAGGGTATCCCGTTCCGTGATGATGTGGAGCAGGGTATCATGATCGAGACACCGGCTGCTGTTATGATCAGTGACCTTCTTGCAAAAGAAGTTGATTTCTTCAGTATCGGAACTAACGACCTGACTCAGTACACTCTGGCAATCGACCGTCAGAACGCAAAACTGGACAACATTTATGATTCTCATCATGAGGCTGTCCTCCGTATGATCCAGATGGTTGTGGACAATGCACATAAAGAAGGTATCTGGGCAGGAATCTGCGGTGAGCTTGGCGCAGACACCACACTTACTGAAAGATTCGTGGAGATGGGACTGGATGAACTGTCCGTATCTCCGACCTTTGTTCTTCCGGTCAGAAAGATCGTAAGAGAGATGGAATAGAATATTATTGTTGCAAAAAAAGCTGTCACTTTAGTTAAAAGTGGCAGTTTTTTATAAAAAAAATTTCGTCTGCTTTTTTATAGTGCATTAAAAAAGTAAAAGGCATAATTTGTTCGAAATAAGGCATAAATAGTCGAAAATAATAGCACTGTAACATTGCGTGGCAATTGAGGATGAAGTATAATTAAGTATATATATTATATCAGTATTCAAAAATATGCTGTTTATTTGTGCAATATTGATAATTTTAAAGAAAAATAGGCACAGATAAAAGGGAAAATGGAGGGAAAACATGAAAAAGACAGCGCGTTTTTTAGTAATGCTTTTGCTGTTGGTTGTTACCTGTGTGACAGGAATACCGGTAAAAGCAGAAGAAGCAACACCGTCGACAGAAGACAATCTGAATCTGGATGTCATTTATGTCATCGACGGAAGTGGTTCCATGGAGCGGGCAGACCCGGAATACATGGCACCGACTGCCGGAAAGCTCTTTACAGAACTGTGTGCATCCAGTGCAGAGGGCACAAGAGCCGGTTATGTATATTATTCCCATGTTATTCTTGACAGTGTGGGACTTACCGATCTGAGCACCGGAAAAGATACACTCAAAAAAGGCATGGAAGCGATCAAATATGATATCAATAATGATACCGATATCGCACTGGGACTTACAGAAGCCGTAAAACTTCTGAAAGAGGGAAAGGCTTTTAATTCCGGACGAAATCCGATGGTCGTTCTGCTCAGCGACGGAAGAACAGATCTTCCAAAAGGACCACGTACAGTAGAAGAATCCCAGAAAGAACTGAGCAAGACTCTCAAAGAGGCAGTATCTCTGAACCTTCCGGTATATACCATCGGACTGAATTATGATGGTTCTCTGGATTCCGCTACAATGAACGATATTGCCGAGAAGACAGGCGGTAAATTCTATGAAACAAAATCTTCAGATCAGCTGAATGGTATTATTGAAGACATTTATAATGACCACACAAAGGGCGGCAGTGCGGAACTTCCTTCCCAGTATGATTCCAAAACAGGAAGATATACAACAAACTTTACTGTTGACAATGCAAGCGTTTACGCGGCTAATATTGTAATTCTTACAGAAAAAGGTGTGTCAGATCCGAAGATCATCGATCCTTCCGGAAAAGAAGTACCTCAGGATGAAGAACACAATATCACGGTATCTTCTGATAAACGTTATATGACCATTAAGGTTAAGAATCCGCAGAAAGGTGAATGGACTGTAAGTGTGGCAGGCGACGCAAAGGATTCGATCAAGATCAATCTGCTGACCACATTTGATATGAACCTTACTCTGGATGTGGATAAATCTTCACCGAAAACAGGTGATGATATCAATATGACAGCACTTCTGAAATGCGGAGATCAGATAATTTCAGATGATGATCTTCTGTATGGTGCAACTGCTACCTGTATTATCACAGATGCCAGTGGAAAAGAACAGCAGATCCCTATGGATACAGACAGCTACAGGTTCAAATACACCATGAAGGCAGAGAAGCCGGGTGATTATACAGTAAAAGTAGTTCTTAATGGAAGAAATGAAAGTTTCTCAAAAGAAACAACCCCATACAAGATGATCATAAAAAGTACTCCGTTATCTGTAAAAAGCGGAGATGTGAAAAAAGTATCACTGTTGGGAAAACCATTCGGAAAGACCAAGGAAATTCCTCTGGACGAGATCACTACATACGACGCAACATCCAAGATTAACTGTGATATTGAAGAAGACAGTGAAATAAATGCGAAGGTTTCCTTTAATCCAGATACCAAAACATTCCAGATCGTTCCGTTAAAAAATGGTAGTCAGGATGTAAATCTCCGTATTGCGGATGAATATGGACAGAGCGCACGATTTACAATGCGGGTAAACGTAAAATCCGTATGGACGATCGTTATCGGAGTACTGGTATTGATCCTTGCAGTGATCGCTGCAATTTTCTTCATTTTCCGTGCAATGAAACCGAAATTCCGTGATCTGCTCACTATGCAGCTCACATTGCCGCCTGCTCTTCAGAGCCTGACACCAGGCAGCGTATCTATGACTTTGCCGGGCAAAAAATCCGAAGTGCTGTTAGGGACCGTGATCAATGAGGATCAGGTAGCAAGAAATACATATAATGAAGTGTTTATGCGTACAGGCCTTCAGGCTCTGGTACAGAATATCAAGCTGAAAGCATTAAAAGATGGAATTGAAGTCTGTGTGCTTCCAAAGACAACAGGCATGATCCAGATTGATAATCAGAAGATCGACACTGAAAAGGGTGTAAAAAAATCTGTCAGAAAAGGCGACAGAATTTCCATTCAGTATGTCAGCCCATCTGAGCAGGGTGGAAGTGTGCTGACATTGATCGTCGGAAAAGAACAGAAAATGTCCGGATCTATTTATGGATCTGGAGGAAGTGATTTTGATATCAGCCATACTGGCAGTCCATATGGTGGCCAGAGAGGAAATGGTTTCGGTGGAGGAAACGGTTTCGGAAGTGGAAATGGTTTCGGAGACGGAAACGGTTTCGGAGGCGGAAACAACCAGGGAGGAAACGACTTCGGAAGTGGCAGCTTTGGTGGCGACAGCCAGGGAAATACCCAGCCGGGAGGAAACGGCGGATTTAACTTTGGCGGTTCCGGAAGTGACGGAAGCGGAGATGACTTTTTCTGATCGCAGTTATTTTTTATAAACAGTATAAAATAATCCTTAAACGGAGGACATGTTATGGCAAAAGAAAAAAGAACGATCAGCTTACTGGAGCAGGCACTGAGCCTTGGCCAGAATGGCGGTATTTATTACGCAGGCGCACGAGTTGCGCCTGAGGAAAAACAGGCAGTGCTGTTTGTAGGACTTGGAGGAAGTGGTGCGGATGCACTGATCCGCATTAAGGATCAGATCACCAATAGAATGATCCTTCCTACTGATGAAAGTAACACACCTGTTGCGGACACACCGAAAAATATTGGATTTCTGGAAATTGATACCGATAAGAAAACCAAAAATCTTGCATATGGTACCGCACATTTTGACAGACGTGGAACAGAGTTCTGTGATATTTCTGTGGATGCGGTAGACAAGGTTATCGAGAATGTCCTGAAACAGAAAGACAATGGTGTAGAATACTGGCAGTGGTTTGATAAAGATGTAAATGCTATTGCAGGTGCGGATGGTGCAGGTGGAATCCGCCAGATCGGACGTATGCTTCTGGCAAATAACATCTTAAAAGTAGTTGCAGATATTAAGGGCAAGATCAGCAGTCTTATCAGCAATACACAGATCAATGATATCCGAATCATCTTATTCAGCGGTATTTCCGGTGGTACCGGTGCAGGTACATTTCTGGATATGGCCTATATTTTAAGAAAAGTGGCTAAAGAATCCATACCAAATGTAAATATCCTGGGCTATCTGATCATGACAGATGTCAATGAGTTAAATGGTGGTGCAGATACATCTCTGCGTGCAAACGGTTTTGCCTG
>ENA-OPWD01001803-OPWD01001803.1-human-gut-metagenome-genome-assembly--contig:-NODE-1803-length-13845-cov-1.745178_pt1 | contig 13845 bp, 11 predicted proteins | sample MGYA00241502_ERZ501996 | MGnify/ENA primary metagenome ERZ501996 (study PRJEB25962, sample SAMEA2042011) | human gut metagenome | biome: human gut; feature: human-associated habitat; material: faeces... | reverse complement strand
TACGACCTTTGGGTTATGAGCCCAACGAGCTACCACTGCTCCACTCCGCGATGTAGTTGTAATCATTTCTGATTTCGAGTGCAAAGGTACGACTTATTTTTGATAAAACAAATTTTCCGGCAGTTTTCTTCATCTTAGGGTTAAAAGATATAGTTTGGAATAACTATCCGGAAATCAGTTCCGCTCTTTTAGAGAACGATTGGTTCATATCTCTATTATAAAGGTTTGTTTGGATAAAATGTAAGTATGTTTTTGGTAGTTATTATTTTTTCCGGTACTTTTGCGCACAGTTTTAATCAAAATGTGCAATACAAATGCCGATGACAGTTTCTAAGACACGTGAGATGTTGGTGGATGTGGCCAGACAATTGTTTGCCCGCATGGGGGTGGATAATACGACAATGAACGATATTGCACAGGCATCCAAAAAGGGAAGGCGGACGCTTTACACATACTTTAAAAGTAAAAACGAGATTTATCTGGCAGTAGTCGAGTCCGAGTTGGACCAACTGTACAAGATGCTGCAGGATGTAGCAGCGAAAGACTTGCCGGCGGACGAAAAGTTGATGACATTTCTTTATGCAAGATTGGATGCAATCAAGGCGCTGGTGTTCCGTAACGGGACATTGAAAGCTAATTTTTTTCGTGACATTTGGCGGGTGGAGAAGATCAGGAAAAACTTCGATATCCGTGAGACGGAATTGATACAGGGAATTCTGGAAGCTGGAGTGAAGGAAGGAATTTTCGCGATGCCCGATACCGAGATTACGGCGGTCGTTCTTCATCATGCCCTGAAGGGGTTGGAAGTTCCGTATATACGTGGAATCATGGGGGATAATATCAGCCAGCGGATTAAACGGAGAGATAATGTAATGAATTTGATATTCAATGGTATAAAGATAAAGTAACACAATACTGAGGAATGTTTATTAATGCAACAGGGTTTTATGTACCTGAAGAACGGGTAGATAACCAACATTTTTTAGAGTTAAACGGGCTAACCAGCGAGTGGATTGAACAGCGCACCGGGATTCGTTCCCGGTCTAAGGCAAAAGCCGAGGAAAATATTAATACGATGAGTATGGAGGCTGTTCGTAACGCCCTGCCTAAATTGCCGTATGATATTACGGATGTAGATTTGATTGTTTCCGCCTCTTATTCTCCGTACGATACGGTAGCGACTGCGGCTCATCTTGCCCAGCATGAATTCCATATTGAAAATGCGAAAGCGCTCTATCTTTCTTCCGCCTGCTCCTCATTCCTGAATGCGTTGGAAGTTGTGGAAGGGTATTTTGCTATGGGAAAAGCGACAAAAGCGTTGATCCTTTCCGCCGACAAGAATTCGGCCTACTATAATGAGACGGATCCGAAAGCCGGCCACCTTTGGGGCGATGCGGCTGCGGCCTTCTTCATCTCGAAGGAACGCGTTTCGGAAAAGGATTCCGAGATCGTGGAAGTATACACACAAGGACTTGGTTATCTGGGCAAGGCTCCGGATGCGGTTCATCTTCGTCCGTGCGACGGGGGAATCATGATGCCGGAAGGACGCGACGTCTTTATCCAAGCTTGTACCTATATGCCGAAGAACGTACTCTATCTCTTGGAAAAGAATGGCTATACGTTGGACAACCTGACATATTTCATCGGCCATCAAGCCAATATGCGTATCATGTCCAATATTGCCAAACAGCTCAATCTGCCGGAAGAGAAATTCCTGCATAATATTGAAGAATTGGGAAATACCGGTTCGGTAAGCTCAGCATTGGTATATGCCCAGAATGATCATAGTTTCAAGAAAGGCGACCTGGTTGCCATTACCGTGTTCGGCGGTGGCTATTCTACGGGGGCTTGCTTGATTAAGTGTTGAATTTAAAACGGAATTAATATGAAATTATTAGAAGGTAAAGTGGCAATCGTTACGGGGGCCGCACGTGGTATTGGTAAGGCGATCGCATTGAAATTCGCCGCAGAGGGTGCAAATATCGCATTCACGGATTTGGTGATCGACGAAAACGGTCTGGCCACCCAGAAGGAAATCGAAGCATTGGGTGTTAAAGCAAAAGGCTATGCTTCCAATGCGGCCAATTTCGAAGAAACACACAATGTCGTTGCTGAAATCGTAAAAGATTTCGGAAGATGTAACGTCTACACCAAACCGGACTGTAAAGACTGTTTTGCCAGATTCTACTGCAGCGGCGGCTGTGCGGCAAACGGCTATCATTTCGGGGGAGATATCCGGGGAAATTATAAGATCGGATGCGAACTCCAGAGGAAGCGTGTGGAGTGCGCTATCATGATAAAAGCCGCTTTGGCGGAATAAGAGAGGAAAAAGAAAATGAAGAAAAGTAGAGGAATTGCAGTGCTGCTTCTGACAGCGATTGTCACAGTATTCTTCTGCTATGTGGCTGCGGTAGGCATTGGCCCTACAGGTACAGGTTCGGCTAAGAACATCAACACCGGACTTGATCTTGCCGGCGGTGTCAGCATCACATACCAGGCCAAGGACAGCAATCCGAGCAAGGAAGACATGTCCGATACTGTTTACAAGATGCAGCAGCGTGTTTCTCAGTACAGTACTGAGGCACAGGCGTATCAGGAAGGTTCCAACCGTATTACCATTGAGATTCCGGGAGTATCAGATGCAAATGCGATCCTGGAAGAACTTGGAAAACCAGGTTCCCTGTATTTCATCGATCAGACAGATGCAGACGGAAACCAGAACTTTACAACAGGAAACAGCGAGAGCGGATATGTCCTTGCAAGAAGCATCGAGGATATCCAGAAGGCCGGTTCTGTTGTACTGGAAGGTACAGACGTTGCAGATGCTGAGGGAGGTGCTTATCAGGATTCATCCACAAGCTCCCAGAAATACGCAGTCAGCCTGACTCTTACAAAAGATGGAAAAACCAAATTTGCGGAAGCTACCAAGGCAAATGTTGGCAAGCAGATCGCAATTGTATATGACAATCAGGTTTTAAGTGCTCCGAATGTAAATGAGGAGATCTCCGGCGGAAAAGCTCAGATCACCGGAATGGCAAGCACAGAAGAGGCACAGAACCTTGCTTCTTACATAAGAATCGGTTCCTTAAGCCTTGAGCTTACCGAGCTTCGTTCCAGCGTAGTTGCTGCACAGCTTGGTGAGGAAGCTATTGCTACAAGTGTGAAAGCCGGAGCAATCGGTCTTGTGATCGTTATGCTGATCATGATCATCGCATACCGCATTCCTGGTCTGGTTGCATCTGTTGCCCTGGTCCTTTATACAACTTTAATGCTGATCACACTGAATGCCTTTGATATCACCCTTACGCTTCCGGGTATTGCAGGTATCATTCTGGGCATTGGTATGGCGGTGGATGCCAACGTTATCATCTACGCCAGAATCCGTGAGGAGATCGCGGCAGGTCTTTCGGTCCATGCAGCGATCAAGAGTGGATTTAGCAAAGCGTTTTCCGCTATTTTTGATGGAAACATCACAACATTGATCGCAGCCTGCGTGCTGATGTGGCTGGGCTCCGGTTCCGTTAAGGGATTTGCTTATACACTGGCAATGGGTATCGTGATCTCCATGTTTACAGCACTGGTTGTGTCCAGATTTGTGATCAATGCAGTATACGCAGTTGGTGTCCGTGATCCGAAATTCTACGGCGTTGCCAAAGAGCGTAAGGTTGTGGATTTTGTTGGAAAGAGAAAGATCTTCTTTACCATTTCCATTATCCTGATCCTCTGCGGACCTGTGGGAATGCTGATCCACAGCAATGTGATCGGTGATAAAGCCATGAATTACAGTCTGGAGTTCTCCGGCGGTACTTCTACCAATGTAACCTTCAACAAAGAGATGGATATCAAGGAGATCGACTCTGAGGTAACACCGGTTGTTGAGGCCGTGACAGGAGATAAGAACGTACAGCCGACCAAAGTTCAGGGAACCAATCAGGTAGTGATCAAAACACGTTCTCTGGACCTTAAGGAACGTGAAGCACTGAACAAGGCACTGGAAGAAAACTTTGATGTAGACACAAGCCTGATCACATCTGAGAATATTTCCGCTACCGTTAGCAATGAGATGAGAAGAGATGCTATCGTAGCCGTTATCGTAGCTGCGATCTTCATGCTTCTTTACATCTGGTTCCGTTTCAAGGATATCCGCTTTGCAAGCAGTGCGGTACTTGCACTTCTTCATGATGTCCTGGTTGTACTTGCATTTTATGTTATTTCCAGAACATCTGTAGGAAATACATTTATCGCGTGTATGCTGACGATCGTAGGTTATTCTATCAATGCCACCATCGTCATCTTCGACCGTATCCGTGAGAATATGAAGGGCAGAAAGAAAGTCGAAGATGAGAAGTTGAAAGAGATCGTAAACACCAGTGTTACAGAAACTCTGACACGAAGCATTTACACATCTCTTACAACTTTCGTTATGGTTGCGATTCTTTATGTGATGGGCGTTTCCTCTATTAAAGAATTTGCAGCACCTCTGATGGTAGGTATCATTGGCGGAGCATATTCTTCTGTATGCATCACAGGTGCTCTGTGGTACACCATGAAGACTTTCAGAAAGAACCGTACTGCCGCACCGGCAGCTGCAGCAGCGTCCGTTCAGACTTCCTCTGAGAAAAAGGCAAAACAGCCATCCGGACAGCCGGCAGCCCCGCAGCAGCCAAAGAAGAAAAACCGTAAAAGAGTTGCTGAGCGTCTTGCGGCGCAGGAAGCAGCAAAACAGCAGAGCGACGAGGAGAAATCCGAGTAAAACTGCCAAATAACAGAAACGTTCCGTATCGGGAAAGATAATTTCCCGGCGGAACGTTTTTTTTATGCGGTGTTTTCTTGTGCGTCACAAAAAACTTGCAGCCAGACGGGATTATGGGTTACAATATTATTATTGTGTCGCTTTGAAGGAAGAAAGCGACAAAGCATCGAGGAGGAAACAACATGGAACGATGGGTTGTTGCCGCAAAACGGGCGGATTTTACGGCAATTGGGAAAGAGTTTGGAATTGATCCGGTAATCGCCAGACTGATCCGGAACCGGGATGTACAGGACAGAGAGGAGATCCGCAGATACCTTTACGGAACCGTAGAAGAACTGGCTTCCCCACATTTAATGAAAGATGTGGATAAAGCAGTGGAAATCCTGCGAAATAAAATAAAAGAAAAAAAGCGTATCCGTATTATCGGAGATTATGATATTGATGGTGTAGTGTCCACGTTCATCCTCATTAAAGGACTGAAGCGAGTAGGTGCACTGGCAGATACATATATTCCGGACAGGGTGGCTGACGGATATGGGATCCACGAGCACCTGATCGAAAGAGCAGTGAACGATGGGATTGACGTAATTGTTACCTGTGATAACGGAATTGCGGCGTACAATGAGATTGCGATGGCAAAGGAAAAAGGAATAACAGTGATCATAACCGATCATCATGAGATTCCCTATAAAGAAACAGAAGCCGGCAGAGAGCTGATCCTTCCGCCAGCCGATGCCATTGTAAATCCCAAACAGCCGGACTGTAATTATCCGGAAAAAAGACTCTGCGGGGCAGTGGTTGCCCTGAAACTTGTGACAGCTCTCTATGAAGCCTGCGGTATTCCCTCAAAAGAGCTGGAGGACTTTCTGGAACTGGGGGCCATTGCCACAGTAGGAGATGTCATGGATCTTCAGGGGGAAAACCGTATCCTCGTAAAAGAAGGGCTGAGAAGACTTTCTCACACTTCCAACAAAGGTCTCAGTGAACTGATCCGTGCCAACGGTCTGGAAGATGGGCCGATCACTGCTTATCATGTGGGATTTGTGCTGGGGCCATGTATCAATGCCAGCGGAAGACTGGATACCGCTGCACGCTCTTTGAAACTTCTCTGTGCGGAGACGGAAGAGGAAGCGGCAAAACTTGCCGGTGATCTGACCGCGTTGAATCAGAGCAGAAAAGCTCTTACCGAAGAAGGAAAAGAAGAAGCGATCCGTATTGTGGAAGAGACAGAAATCGGACAGGACCGTGTTCTTGTGATCTATTTACCGGACTGTCACGAAAGCCTTGCCGGAATTATCGCAGGACGTATCCGGGAAAAGTACAATAAACCGGTCTTTGTTCTGACAAAAGGGGAAACAATGGTAAAGGGCAGCGGCCGTTCCATAGAAAGCTATTCCATGTTTGAGGAACTGGTAAAATGTGGGGATCTGATGGAGCAGTATGGAGGACACCCCATGGCTGCCGGACTTTCTATCAAAGAAGAAAATGTGGAAGAATTCCGCAGACGGTTAAACGAAAACTGTACGCTGACAGAAAAAGATCTGATGCCAAAGATTGTTATTGATGTGCCAATGCCGGTTTCTTATATTAATAAGGAACTTGTGGAAGAGATATCGCTGCTGGAGCCTTTTGGAAAAGGAAATACCAAGCCGATCTTTGCCCAGAAAGGACTTCATGTTTTAAGCAGCCGTGTTCTTGGTAAAAATAGGAATGTGGCCAAACTTCAGCTCTCAGACAGCACCGGCTGTGTGATGGAAGCGGTCTATTTTGGAGAAGCAGATGAATTTGTAAATCAGGTAAAAAACAGCAGCTCTATTGCGGTAACCTATTATCCGGAGATCAACAGATACCAGGGAAGAGAGACTTTGCAGATTGTGATCCGAAATTATCTTACGGAATAAAAGGAGATTCGGCTGTACACTGGGCAATATGCAATCCAAAGCCTGTCGGAATTCTGCGAGTTCTGTCGGGTTGCACATTGATTCCCTACAGAAAAAGTGCTATACTATCTATCATCTGATTGACAAATTAAACCATTGGAGGTTATTATGAAAAAAATAGAAGAATATGTAAGAAGTATCCCGGACTTTCCAGAGCCAGGGATTATTTTCCGTGACGTCACCAGTGTCATCCAGGATGCGGATGGATTACAGCTTGCGATCGATTCCATGCAGGACTGTCTGAAAGGTGTGGATTTCGATGTGATCACAGGCCTTGAATCCAGAGGATTTATCTTTGGTATGCCGATCGCATACAATCTCCATAAACCATTCGTTCTGGTACGTAAAGCAGGAAAGCTCCCATGTGAGACCATTTCCAGAACTTACGATCTGGAATATGGAAGTGCAACGATCGAGATGCATAAGGATTCTATCAAGCCAGGACAGAAGGTTGTAATCGTAGATGACCTGATCGCTACAGGCGGAAGCGTGGAAGCAGCTATTAAGCTTGTGGAAGAGCTTGGCGGCATCGTTGTGAAAGTTGTTTTCCTCATGGAGCTTGCAGGCCTGAAAGGACGTGAGCGTCTGAAAGGCTATGATGTAGCATCTGTGATCTGTTACGACGGAAAGTAATTTTTGTCGGTGGAAGGGGATGTGAACTGTTGTAGTCATACGGCAGTATGAAATTGTGCACAGGCAGGTGGGATTTAATGGCAGAGACAAAAAATACGGAAAAACAGAACATTGAAATACAGAAGGAAGAAGAAAAAGAAAAAATGGAATCTGTCCGGAAGGCAGATGCGGCGGTAAAATCCATGCATGATTTTACAAGCCCTGAGGTTCTTTATCAGGAGCTGATAAAAAGCGTGAAGAAATATCATCCGTCTACAGATATCTCCATGATCGAAAAGGCCTATAAAGTGGCTAGTGAGGCACACAAGGATCAGAAACGTAAATCCGGTGAGCCCTATATCATTCATCCTCTCTGTGTAGCGATCATCCTTGCGGATCTTGAGCTGGATAAGGAGACCATTGTGGCAGGTCTTCTTCATGATGCAGTAGAAGATACCTGGATGACTTATGAAGAAGTGGAAAAGGAATTCGGTTCTGAGGTAGCACTTCTGGTAGATGGTGTTACCAAGCTGGGACAGCTGTCCTATTCCAAGGATAAGGTAGAGGTCCAGGCTGAGAACTTAAGGAAGATGTTCCTTGCAATGGCCAAAGATATCCGCGTTATTCTGATCAAACTTGCAGACCGTCTTCATAATATGCGTACCTTGCAGTATATGAGACCGGAGAAACAGCAGGAGAAGGCAAGAGAGACCATGGATATTTATGCTCCCATTGCCATGCGTCTTGGTATTTCCAAGATCAAGGTAGAGCTGGATGATCTTTCACTTAAATATCTGAAACCAGATGTTTATTATGACCTTGTAGAAAAAGTAGCCCTTCGTAAAAGTGCCCGTGAAGCGTTTGTCAATTCTATTGTGAAGCAGGTAAAGCAGCACATGGAAGATGCCAACATCAAGGCGCAGGTGGATGGCCGTGTGAAACATTTCTTCAGTATTTATAAGAAAATGGTTAACCAGGACAAGACCATTGATCAGATCTATGATCTGTTTGCCGTGCGTATCATTGTGGACACCGTAAAAGACTGTTATGCAGCACTTGGTGTTATCCATGAGATGTACAAGCCGATCCCGGGCAGATTTAAAGATTATATCGCAATGCCGAAAGCCAATATGTATCAGTCTCTGCATACAACACTGATTGGCCCCAACGGACAGCCTTTCGAGATCCAGATCCGTACATTCGAAATGCATAAAACCGCAGAATATGGTATTGCAGCCCACTGGAAATATAAGGAAACTTCCGATGGCAAGAAACCTGGCAAGAGCGAGGAGGAGAAGCTGAACTGGCTGCGCCAGATCCTGGAGTGGCAGCGAGACATGTCCGATAACCGGGAGTTCATGAGCCTTCTGAAAAACGACCTGGATCTTTTTGCAGACAGTGTTTACTGTTTCACTCCCCAGGGTGATGTTAAGACTCTTCCCAATGGTTCCACACCGATTGACTTTGCATACAGCGTGCACAGTGCAGTAGGAAATAAGATGGTAGGCGCCAGAGTCAATGGTAAACTGGTTCCTATTGAGTACAAGATCAAAAACGGCGACCGTATTGAAATCATTACTTCCCAGAATTCTCAGGGACCAAGCCGCGACTGGTTGAAACTGGTTAAGAGTACTCAGGCAAAGAACAAGATTAACCAGTGGTTCAAGAAGGAATTAAAAGAAGATAATATCCTTAAGGGCAAGGAGATGCTTGCGCAGTATGCGCGTGCAAAGGGATTTAAGATCGCAAATTATACAAAAACCCAGTATCTGGAGGCTGTTTTGCGTAAATATGGTTTCAGGGACTGGGATTCAGTACTTGCTGCAATTGGTCATGGCGGATTGAAAGAAGGTCAGGTTTTCAATAAGCTGGTAGAGGCTTATGATAAGGAAAATAAGAAGAATCTGACAGATGAGCAGGTTCTGGAAGCTGCTTCCGAGTCACAGGAGAAGCTGCACATTGCCAAGAGCAAGAGCGGCATTGTGGTAAAAGGTATCCACGATGTGGCAGTCCGCTTTTCCAAATGTTGCAGTCCAATTCCCGGAGATGAGATCGTGGGCTTTGTTACAAGAGGACGAGGAATCACCATTCATCGTACGGATTGTGTGAATGTCCTCAATATGCCGGAGATCGACAGGAAACGTCTCATTGAGGCAGAGTGGCAGATGCCGGATAAGGCAGATTCTGAGAAATACGAAGCAGAGATCCAGGTTTACGCAAACAACCGTACCGGACTTCTGGTAGATATTTCCAAGATCTTTACAGAGCGGAAGATCGATCTTCGTTCCATCAACAGCCGTACCAACAAGCAGGAACGTGCGACGATCTCCATGTCCTTTAATGTATGCAGTAAACAGGAACTGAATTCCCTGATCGAGAAGATCCGTCAGGTTGAAAGTGTTCTTGACGTAGAAAGAACAACGGGCTGACCCGATAAACGGAGGAAATTTTATGAGTAAGCTTGAAATGCAGCAGTGCGTGCTGGGGCAGGTGTTTACCAATTGCTATTTTCTGAAGAATAAGAAGACCGGAGAGCTGCTGATCGTAGATCCGGGAGACTATGCGGAGAAGGTTTTTCAGAAAGTAGCTCTTATGCAGGGAAAACCGGTGGGAATCCTTCTGACCCATGGCCATTTTGATCATATCATGGCTGTGAAGGAAGTGAAGGAAAAATATCAGATCCCGGTTTATGCCTGCAGACAGGAAGAAGCAATGCTGGCTGAGCCCACAGTAAATATGACTGCTGTTTATGGAAGATCCTGTTCCATTAAGCCGGATGTTCTTCTGGATGACGGTCAGATTTTTGAAGCAGCCGGATTTTCCATCCAGATGTTCCATACACCGGGACACACCAAGGGAAGCTGCTGCTACTATATTGAGGATGAGGGCGTACTTTTCAGCGGAGATACATTGTTCTGTGGCTCTGTTGGAAGAACCGATTTTCCGGGCGGAAGTTCTGCGGAGATCGTAAGGAGTCTTCATAAGCTTGTGGACGCATTGCCGGAAGATACAGAGGTATTTCCGGGACATGACACATCCACAACCATTGGTTACGAAAAGAGGTATAATCCATTTGTATAAGATTGGCATTTTGTTTCAGAACAGAGATTTTGAACATGATGTGTATGAGCTGATCAAAGCGTTTTATCCCGGAAATGAGATCACTTCTCTTTATGAGGAGGATGATGCGGATTATGATATCCGCTTCCGGGTTTCCCGTGATGAAGAAGGTTATACCATCAGTTACGATAACGGAATAGAGAAAAAGACAGCTCACGGGGCTGTGATGGAAGGGCAATCCAGTGGAGAAGCTTCGGATGCCCTTATTTCTTGCGATGATGCCCATGATACCCGCAGAAAAAATAAAGACGCTATCAAATATGCCCTTTATCAGATGCTTTCCAAAGCTACAGGAAAGACACTTCCATGGGGAAATCTTACGGGTATCCGTCCTGTAAAAATGGCGATGGGTATGCTGGAATCCGGAATGAAGAATACAGAGATCGCCAGATATATGAGAGAACAGTATCTGGTAAGCCCGGAAAAAACAGCCCTTGCAGTTACCATTGCCAACCGTGAGCGGGATATCCTGAAAAATATCGATTATGAGAACGGTTACAGCCTTTATGTGGGAATTCCTTTCTGTCCAAGTATCTGTCTGTACTGTTCTTTCAGTTCCTATCCACTGGAAAAATGGCGTAAATATGTAGAAGATTATCTGGATGCACTGGTCAAAGAAATCCAGGCTGTTTCCCAGATGATGAAAAATCGGAAACTGGATACGGTTTATATTGGCGGTGGAACACCTACCACTCTGGAACCGGATCAGCTTCGGAGACTTCTTGGCGCGATCACGGAATATTTTCCCTGTGAGGAACTGGAGGAATTTACAGTTGAGGCAGGAAGACCGGATAGTATCACTCTGGAAAAACTTCAGGCGATCCGGGAATTTCCGGTTACCAGAATTTCCGTAAATCCACAGACCATGAATCAGGAAACCCTGGATATTATCGGCAGACGTCACACGGTAGAGCAGACAAAAAATGCATTTCATCTGGCAAGAGAAGCCGGGTTTGACAACATTAACATGGATCTGATCGTGGGCCTTCCAGGTGAGGATATCACGAAAGTGCAGCATACACTGGACGAGGTAAAAGCTCTCGGGCCGGATAGCCTGACTGTACATTCTCTTGCTGTGAAGCGTGCGGCAAGACTGAATATCTTCCGCGACAAATACCAGGAGATGACTTTCGAAAATAATCAGGAGATCATGAACCTGACCATGAAAACTGCCTATGAGATGGGAATGGGCCCTTATTATCTGTATAGACAGAAGAATATGAAGGGAAATTTCGAGAATGTAGGTTATTCTGAGGTTGACAAAGCAGGGATTTACAATATACTGATTATGGAGGAAAAGCAGCCGATCATCGCACTGGGTGCTGGTGGTTCCTCCAAGCTGGTGTTTGATCACGGACAGCGGATCGAGCGTGTGGAGAACGTAAAGGATGTTACCAATTATATCGCACGTATTGATGAGATGATCGAGAGAAAACGCACAGGCATTGAAAAATGGCTGTAGACGGAAAGGAGAGACAGATCCTTGAAAAGCGTACAGAAGATAAATGAGACTACGCAGGACCGGATTCTGGAAATGGATCTTTCCGCAGAACTGAAACATGGAGTTGTTGTCAGCAATCTTGCTTATGATGTGGCAAAGGAGCTTGGCCTTGGTAAGGAAGAATGTTATCAGCTGGCCATTGCCGGAATGCTTCATGATATCGGCAAGCTGAAGCTGGAAGGATATATCAACGGACAGGAACAGAATCCGATGGTCATTGAAGAACTGAAGTATGTCCGTATGCATTCCACATTAGGTTATGAGATCCTGAAGGACCAGGGATATTCCGATTATGTTCTGGAAAGTATTCTTTACCATCATGAGAATTTTGACGGCAGCGGATATCCCAGCAACAGAAGCGGAAAGGATATTCCTATGGGTGCAAGGATACTGAGAGTATGTGATGTATATGCGGCTTTGAGTATGGACAGACCATATCGGAAAGCTCTGGAAAAAGATGAAGTTTTAAGACTGATGATCGATGAGATTAAAAACTTTGACATGCAGGTGTTTCTTGCATTTCAGAGGGTGATTCATAAAGGAGGAAACTATGGCATTAAAAAAGAAACCGGTTACAGGAATGAAGGACATTTTACCGAAGGAAATGGCAATCCGTAACTATGTGATGAATATGATCAGAGAGACGTACGGAACCTTTGGTTTTTCCGCGATCGAGACTCCCTGTGTAGAACATATTGAGAATCTCTGCAGCAAGCAGGGCGGTGAAAATGAAAAACTGATCTTCAAGATTTTGAAACGTGGAGAAAAGTTAAAAATTGACGAGGCAAAAGAGGAAAATGATCTGGCAGACGGAGGTCTGCGTTATGATCTGACAGTTCCGCTTGCAAGATACTATGCAAATCATGCAAATGAACTGCCGTCACCGTTTAAGGCGCTTCAGATTGGCAATGTATGGAGAGCAGACCGTCCACAAAGAGGACGTTTCCGTCAGTTCATGCAGTGCGATATCGATATTTTAGGTGAGCCGGGTAATCTTGCAGAGATCGAACTGATCCTTGCAACTACGACCATGCTTGGAAAGATGGATTTCCACAATTTTACGGTATGTATCAATGACCGTAATATCTTAAAGGCGATGGCTGCATTCAGTGGATTTAAGGAAGAAGATTTCGATGAAGTATTTATCATCCTTGATAAGATGGATAAGATCGGCAAAGAAGGCGTAGGCGAAGAACTGGTTGAGATGGGTTATACAAAAGAAAATGTAGATACTTATCTCGGACTCTTTGATGAGATTAACCCGGATGTTGATGGAATCCGTTTCTGCAAAGAAAAGCTGGCAGGATTCCTTGATGAGAAGACAGCTGACAGCATGGAAATGATCATTTCCAGCGTAGAAAGTGCAAAAGAGGCAGATTTCAAAGTAAAATTTGATCCGACGCTGGTACGTGGACAATCTTACTATACAGGAACCATTTTTGAAGTAACGATGGATGAATTTGGCGGCTCTGTTGCAGGTGGCGGACGTTACGATAAGATGATCGGTAAATTCACAGGGCAGGACACACCGGCATGTGGATTCTCAATCGGATTTGAGCGTATTGTCATGCTGCTTCTGGAAAATGGATATCAGATTCCGTCTAAGCGTGCAAAAAAAGCATATCTTCTTGAAAAGAATATGCACAAGGAAGGCATCCTCAAAGTACTTGAGATGGCAAAAGCTGACCGCGCAGCCGGGAAACAGGTTCTGGTGGTCAATATGAAGAAGAACAAGAAATTCCAGAAGGATCAGCTGATCGCAGAAGGATATGAAGATATCACAGACTGCTACAAAGATTCCGTTATGGATTTATAAGGAAAGAGAAACGCAGGAGGATAAATTAGAATGGCAGAGTCAATGACAGGACTGAAAAGAACACATCGGTGTGCAGAGCTTTCAGAGGCAAACATCGGTGAAA
>ENA-OPWD01001795-OPWD01001795.1-human-gut-metagenome-genome-assembly--contig:-NODE-1795-length-13901-cov-2.763975_pt1 | contig 13901 bp, 10 predicted proteins | sample MGYA00241502_ERZ501996 | MGnify/ENA primary metagenome ERZ501996 (study PRJEB25962, sample SAMEA2042011) | human gut metagenome | biome: human gut; feature: human-associated habitat; material: faeces... | reverse complement strand
AGACAGGAAAATTACGAAAAACAGGGAGACTATGCCGTTTTGAGCTGCACAATAGCCAAAGTTCCATTTGGAAGTTACACGATCAGTGAAAAAGAAACGCTGCGTTATAAATTTCAGGGCATCACAGCAAATACTCCCAATGTACAGATTACAGGCAGAGAAGGAACAGCAGTTCTGGACAGTATAAATGAGACAGCAGCAGTTACCTTTACCAATCTGAAAACACGTTATGACGGCTACAGTCATACAGATGTCGTGAGAAATATCATACCAGTCGCATAAAAGAATAAAATAAAACAAAAAGGCTTCCGAACGACCATAACGTCCAGAAGCCTTTCCTGTTGAATAAGAACATCGGGGAAATGGGATTTGAACCCATGACCTCACGGCCCCCAGCCGTGCGCGCTACCAAGCTACGCCATACCCCGAGAATATGTAGTATTATAGCAAGCAGAAAATACTTTTGCAACTGCTTTTTTTATTTTGATGGTCAATTGATTGAAATTGTCCAAAGAATATATTATAATGTAAAAAAACTGGAAAGGAGAGGAGGGAATGAAATTGGAAAGAAGTAGTTGGGCTGGCAGAACGATGCTGGTGGTATTCTTTTTTGCATTGATCCTTTCATGTGGAGCAGGGGATGTTCATGCGGCAGTGAATAGCAGCGCGAAGACTTCAGCATCCACTGGTAAGGGAAGTACTTCGAAAGTCAAGAAGGGACTTATCTGGGAAAAGGGTGGTTATCGCTATTATGTCAATAATAAACCTGTCCGGAATACATGGAAGATCATCAAAGGTAAATATTACTGGTTCCGTGAAAATGGCGTAGCAGCCAGAGGTGGGGCATGCAACGTAAGAGGGATATATTATGTATTTGATATGAACTCTCACAAAGTGACACCTGGAAGCACGAAAGTCGTAAAGATAAACACATACTGGTTTATCGTCAACAAATATGGTAAAGGCGTTGGCGGATGGCAGGAAGTAAACGGCAGAGTCTATTATGCTTACAAAAGCGGCAGATGCATAGTCAACAGGACTATAAGCGGTCTCAGGTTTGGCAAGAACGGATATGCGGTGGATACCATGCAGGCACACTGTAAGATGGCAGCAAGGAGATTTATTGCAAATCATACAACAGCAGGTATGACCAATCGTCAGAAACTGCGGGCATGCTTTAATTATATTATAGGTTATAATAGATTTGTAGGAAGCATGGATCCTACCCCTGCTGAATTCAGAAGCCGCAGATGGGTATACAAATACGCAGTTCAGATGTTTGAAAACGGTCTGACAGGAAACTGTTATGGAATGGCAAGTGCAGTCGCAGCAGTTGCAAAGGAACTGGGATATCAGCCGTATGTGATCACTCTGGCAGAGGGACACAGCTTTGTGATGATAAATGGACGCTATTATGATAACATGTATGGAGCTTTATTTGATGCGGCTTCACGCCCGTCTTATGTAGCACAGTATAAAATAAAATTTTAAATAAAAAAGGAGAATCAACATGAAAAAAACCAGAAAAATCTTGGCAGTAGCACTTTTCCTGCTGCTCATGCTGACACCGGTTGTTTCAGTTTCTCAGCCAGTCACTGTGCAGGCTGCTGCAAAAACAACCCTGAAGAAATCAGGCGGCAGATATTACGCTTATGAGAATGGCAAGAAACTGTGTAATGCCTGGCGTACGATCAAGAGCGGCAAGGTCAGCTATACCTATTACTTTGGAGCAAATGGTGCAGCCTATCAGGCCGACAAAGGAATGATGGGAAAATACAGTGTAATTGTCAAAAAGATCAAGGGTCAGTATTATGGCTTTGATTATCTGGGACACAGAGTTAAGGGAGTACGTGTGGGAAGTACCTCTGCATATGGAATGCCATATGTATATTACTTCAACGCAAACGGGACTTACAACAAAACAAAAACAGCACAGTTGAGAGCTGCTTCCAGAACAAACAAAAATGCAACAACAATCAAGAAACTTCTCGGAAAATACAAAAAATACAAAATTTCCAAAAACAGTTGTTTCAGAAATGGAAACGGAGTGGACATCACCTATACTTATGATAATGTAGAGTTATCTGTATTCCGTCCAAAGGGTAAGAGCTATAAATATGATGTTGTAGAGAGCCTTGTTTCACGCTACTAAGAAAGAAGAGGGAGAATTTAGCATGAAGAAAAAATTAACAGCACTCGTTTTAAGTCTTGTGATCGCAGCAATGCCGGCAGCAGCTCCGGTTATGAATGTACAGACCGTGTCAGCGGCAACAACCAAAGCAGCTGTTCTGAAAAATACATGGAGCAAAGATCATAAATATTATTATGACAAAAACGGCAAAAAAGTAAAAGGAATCCGTAAGATCGGCAAATATACCTATATCTTTGATTCCAAATATACACTTGTGAAAAACAAGAAATATTACAAATACAACGCAAGTACTTACTACAGGATCGATACTCAGGGACGTGCAACCAAACTGTCTCAGGTAGAGACACTGGCAGCAATCCGTCTTCAGAAATGTGGCGGTAACTTAAGAAAAGCGTTTAACTGGTCAGCATCTCTTCGCTACAATGGAAACTACAAAGTGGCAAAGAAAAACCAGACATATTATGGAATTTATGGTTTCCGTACAGGAAGTGGTGACTGCTATGTGATGGCAAGTACATTTTACTGGATGGCAAAGGTTGCGGGATATAATGTACATTATGTAACTGGTTACGTAAACAAAGGTAAAGGCAACGGACCTCATGCATGGGTTGAAATTAAGGTCAAAAACAACACTTATGTATATGATCCAAACTTCCAGAAGGAATACGGACCGAAAGGTTACACAGGATATGCAGTCAAATACGGACAGAAAGGTACTTTGAAGTATATCAAGAAAAAAGTCTACTAAAAAGAGAGGCAGGACAGGTAAATGAAGAAAAAAATCGTAACAATTTTAATGACAGCGGCAATTGGAACCAGTCTGTTAGCAGGCCAGGCTGTTATGGCAGCAGACACAGAAACAGCGACAGAAGCCAAAGCAGATGATACCGGGGATTCCAAAGAAACAGAAGAAGAAAAAACAATCGGTAAAAAACCGGAAACAGATAAAGACGCAGAAGGTGTTTTCAGCCTGAAATTCAAGAACCTTACAGGTAAGGTGATTACAGAAGTGACTGTCAAGAATGAGAAAGATGAGAAATATCCGGATAATTTCCTCGAAAAAGATGACAAGTTTGCAGCAGATGAAGAAAGAACACTCTGGTTTGACCCGAATGCAGACACAGAAGATGCAGCAGAGACAGCAGATGACAAGGACACAGAAGAAGCATCTGAGCCGGAAGTTCAGAAATATGATATGCAGATTACATTCGAAGATGGAACAACTGCAACACTTCATACACTTCCGTTTGGCGATACAGAGGAAGCGGAACTTCATCTTGAAGGAGAAGTTGCTTATATTGTATTTGACAGCAAGGATCTGAAGAAATCTGTCAATACAAAGGAAACAGAGCAGGCACTGGCACCGAAACCGACAGAAGCACCGGCACAGCAAACATCCTCACAGACAGAGGATTACAGCTATGATGATTACAGCTACGATGACTACGGTTATGATGATTCCGGAGATTCTGACGGCGGAAGCGATGATTCCGGAGATTCTGACGGCGGAAGCGATGATGGATGCCTGGACAATGCAATTTTGAATTAATCAGTCAGGCAGGGGCACTGCATTAAGTAATTAGTGCAGTGCCTTATTCTGGCTTATGCAGGAGAAAATATCATGTCATTAGTATCAAATCTTTTTTTATTGTTTGTAGCGGCAGGAGTTATTGTATATTATCTTGTGCCTGCAAAGTGGCAATGGCTGGTGCTGTTGGCTTTCAGTTATATTTATTACATAGCGGGAGGCATCAGATATGTTGGCTTTCTGCTGTTTTCCACGTTTGTAACCTGGCTGACTGCGCTTGCCATAGAAAAAATGGAAACAGCAGGGAAACACAAAACCGCAAGGAAATTTGTGATCCTTGGGCTGGTACTTAATTTTGGAATGCTTGGTCTTGCGAAATACACAAACTTTGCAATAGAGAATCTGAATGCCCTGTTTCATATGAATCTGAGGGGAATGCAGATTCTGCTTCCACTGGGCATTTCCTTTTATACCTTTCAGTCTTCGGGATATATTCTGGATGTATACTGGAAACGATGCAAAGCAGAACATCATCCCTTGAAATATGCGCTGTTTGTATCCTTCTTCCCGCAGATCCTTCAGGGACCGATCGGAAGATACAGCAGACTGGCACATCAGCTTTATGAGCCTCATAAATTTGAGAGCGCGAATATTACAAGAGGTCTTGAGAGAATTCTCTGGGGCTTTTTCAAAAAAATGATCCTGGCAGATTGGTCAGCGGTTTTTGTAGATGCAATTTTTGATAATCCGGATCAGTATGGTGGCCTGGCAATCTTTGGAGTCCTGTTTTATACGATACAGCTGTATGCGGATTTTTCCGGTGGAATGGATGTTGTAATTGGTATTGCTTCCATGTTTGGAATTGAACTGGATGAGAACTTTACCCGCCCGTTTTTTGCAACGTCTATTACAGACTTCTGGCATCGCTGGCATATCACCCTTGGTACATGGATGAAGGACTATGTTTTTTATCCGGTGACGCTTTCCGGATGGATGAAAAAATTTGGAAGATGGGCAAAAAAAGTCTTTGGAAAGAAAACAGGTCGTACTTTACCGATCTGTCTGTCAAATCTGATCGTATTTTTTGTAGTTGGTGTGTGGCATGGTGCAGCATGGAAATATATCGTATATGGTATGTATAACGGTATTATCATTGCGTTCAGCGGCCTTATGGCAGGAAACTACAAGAACTGGAAGAAAAAGCTCAATATTACGGGAAAAGAGAACTGGTATTATGTGTTTATGATCATCAGGACTTTTGTTCTGGTAAACATCAGCTGGTTCTTTGACCGTGCAGATACCGTTGGACAGGCACTTCATATGATGAGACTGGCGGTGACCAGATTTGCGCCGGCAGAATTGCTTCTGATTCCGGCAGGCAAGGAGGGAACAGCATTTACACCTTATGCATTGCTGATCCTTGCAGTTGGATGCATGATTCTGTTTATTGTCAGCGTTCTTCAGGAACGTGGTATCAGAATCAGGGAGACGCTGTCCAGATGTAGTTTACCGGTCACAGTGGCAATTTATTTTTGCCTGCTGTTATCCATTGGTTTCTTCGGATCAACAGCGGCAGTAAGGGGATTTATCTATGCACAGTTTTAAAAAATTTTCAAAAGCAGTTCTCGTCATTGCAGTCTGCACAGCAATACTGATACTGCTGGATACAGCACTTTATCCCTGCACTTTTATGAGAAACGATGTACATACAGTTGTAACACAGCAGTTTGATGACATTATTCTGGGAACTTCTCATGGTAAAATGGACATTGATCCGGAGTCCATGGAGGAAGTGAACGGACGTACAGGACATAATCTCTGCGTAGGTGGTGAATATGGGATTGATGCATATTATCTTACAAAGCTGATCACAGAGAAGCAGAAACCGAAACGAATCATTTATGAAGTGGATCCGGGATATTTTGTTACCGAAAAAGAAGAAGGAAACAACTATCTGCTGTTTTATCATGAATTTCCAGTCACAAAAGCGAAGGCAGAGTACTTCTGGAATTCTATTGTGAAATGTAATTTCCGAACAGTTTTGTTTCCGTGGTATGAATATTCACTTAGCTATGAAGTTCCAAAGATCAAAGAGACTTTCACACAGAAATTGAAAAAAGATTACAGCATCGAAGGGTTAAAGAGTGATTCTCAGGAATATCATGAGAGTGGATTTATCGAAAGGTATCCGGTGGATGTAAAGAAAATAAAGAAAACAGAGCCAAAACTGTTCGAACAGGATAAAGTCAGCAGCCAGAATATGGAATACCTCCAGAAGCTGATTTCATTCTGTAAAGAAAATGACATTGAGTTTGTGGCAGTAACCACACCGGTTCCAATTGCGGCATTGAAGGATTACAGTGATAATTATAATGCGGCGTGGAAGTATTTCGGTAAATTTTTTGAAGAGCAGGATGTAGAATATCTGAACTTTAACACACAGTACTTCAAGGTATTTACACATGACATGAAGGCATACACAGATTATGATGGTCACATGAATGGTGACGCGGCAAGACAGTATTCCAGAATCCTGGCAGAACTTCTGGATAAAAAATAATATTTACGTACCGGATTTCAAATAAGGAATCCGGTATATTGTTTTAAAGGGAACTCTTGAAATTCACCCTTGACAAGAATGAAATGTCATGTTAGTCTTACTACATCAGAAAAAGCAAAATGATGAAATGCAATGATAAGGAATAGTACATGCAAACCGGAGCGCAGAGAGCTGTCGGCTGGTGTAAGGCAGCAGAAGGAATCCATGGAACTCGCCTTTGAGCATCTGTCCGAAATCCGATAAGGAGAGTAGACACAGACGGTATCCACCGTTATATGGAGAGGATATAAGGATCCAATGATCCCGTATCCCTTGAGTGTATGAAACCGTTCATAAATAAGAGTGGTACCGCGAAAGTTACTGTCTTTCGTCTCTTACAATAGTGTAGAGATGAGAGATTTTTTTTTGCACAGAATTTTTTACAAGATGGAGGAAAGATCATGGAAAACGTAACAAAATATCAGAGACAGTATTTTATGCCACCAGTGAGATGCATGAAATGGGCAGAGAAAGAATATGTAGACAAAGCTCCAATCTGGTGCAGCGTTGACCTTCGTGATGGAAACCAGGCCCTGGTCATCCCGATGAGCCTGGAGCAGAAGATCGAATTCTTCAAACTGCTCGTAGAGATCGGTTTCAAAGAAATCGAAGTTGGCTTCCCGGCAGCATCTGAGACAGAATACACCTTTATCCGTACTCTGATCGAACAGAACCTGATCCCGGATGACGTAACCATCCAGGTACTGACTCAGGCGAGAGAGCATATCATCCGCAAAACTTTCGAGGCTGTCAAGGGCGCACCGAAAGCGATCGTTCACGTATATAACTCTACTTCCGTAGCACAGCGCGAGCAGGTATTCAAGAAATCCAAAGAAGAGATCCTGAAGATCGCTGTAGACGGAGCAAAACTCCTCAAAGAACTGGCTGACCAGACAGAAGGAAATTTCCAGTTTGAATACAGCCCGGAGAGCTTTACAGGAACAGAACCGGAATACGCGCTGGAAGTCTGCAACGCAGTTCTGGATGTATGGAAACCGACCGCAGACAACAAAGCGATCATCAACCTGCCTGTTACCGTACAGCATTCCATGCCTCATGTATATGCAAGCCAGATCGAATACATGTGCGAAAACATGAAATACCGTGAAAACGTTATCGTTTCCCTTCATCCACACAATGACCGTGGCTGCGGTGTCGCAGATTCTGAGATGGGTCTGCTGGCAGGCGCTGACAGAATCGAGGGAACCTTATTCGGAAATGGAGAGCGTACCGGAAACGTGGATATCGTTACTGTTGCAATGAACATGTTCTCCCAGGGCGTAGATCCGAAGCTTGACTTTTCCGATATGCCGCATGTATGCGAAGTATACGAAGAGTGCACAGGCATGAAAGTTGACGAGAGAAGCCCGTACAGCGGTTCACTTGTATTCGCAGCTTTCTCCGGATCCCATCAGGATGCGATCGCTAAAGGAATGCACTGGAGAGAGGAAAAAGACCCGAGCCGCTGGACAGTTCCATATCTGCCGATCGACCCGACCGATGTTGGAAGAAACTACGATGCAGATGTTATCCGTATCAACAGCCAGTCCGGAAAGGGCGGCGTAGGCTATATCCTGGAGACCAAGTACGGTCTGAATCTGCCGCCTAAGATGCGTGAAGCTATGGGTTATGCAGCCAAAGCCGTATCCGACCACAGCCACAAAGAACTTCATCCGGATGAAATCTTTAACCTGTTCAAATCCACTTTCGAAAATGCGGTCAGCCCATACAGCATCAGCGAAGTACATTTCCAGCAGAAAGACGGTGGAATCGTTACTCAGGTAACTTCCAGCTTCAATGGAAAGACAGTTACAACAGAGGCAACCGGAAATGGTCGTCTGGATGCAGTCAGCAACGCACTGAAGAAAGCTTACGAACTGAAATTTACACTGGTTACCTACCAGGAGCATGCGCTTGAGAAGAGCACCAGTTCCAAAGCGATTGCTTACGTAGGAATCCAGAAACCAGACGGAACTCTCTCCTGGGGAGCCGGCGTTGACCCGGATATCATCCGTGCATCCATCGATGCACTTGTAACTGCGATCAACAACCGCTAAATGAAAATCAATCATCTCTTTCTTTTCCGCAGTTCTCCGCAAAACTGCGGATCAGAAAGGGATTTTTTTATGCATGTTTCACAGAAAAATCGATCCCTCTGGAAATTTCGGAATTTTTCTGCTAAAATTAAATAATGTATGCCTTTATACCTTTAAAATTGGATGAAAGAAAGGAATCGATGCACAGATGCTAAAGATTAAAAGCTATGTGAAAGTAAACAGCATTGAGGAAGCATATGAGCTGAATCAGAAAAAAACAGCGATCGTGCTTGGCGGAATGGTATGGCTTAAGATGGGAAATCGAAATATTTCCACAGCCATTGATCTTTCCGGACTTGGACTTGCTGGCATTCAGGAAACGGATGAGGAATTCGTGATCGGATGCATGACGACTTTGAGAGAACTTGAGACTGATAAGAGACTGAATGAATATACGCAGGGGGCTGTGAGAGAAAGTGTCCGGCACATTGTTGGCGTGCAGTTCCGAAACTGTGCGACTGTCGGCGGCAGTATCTGGGGACGATACGGTTTCTCGGATGTACTGACCATGTTCCTGGGGATGGATACCTGGGTAGAACTTCACAATGCAGGAAAAATCCCGCTGACAGAGTTTGTGGATCGGAAGAAAGATAACGATATCCTTGTAAATATTATTGTAAAGAAGCAGCCTCTCCGCGTCTGTTATATGAGCCAGAGAAATACAAAGACAGACTTTCCGGTACTGACCTGCTGTGTTTCTCTGGTCGGAAACGAAGCGAGGACAGTGATCGGTGCAAGGCCTGCCCGTGCCATGGTCGTAGAGGATCAGGAAGACATCCTTGGAAATTTTGATCAGAAGAGTGAAGAAGCAAAGAAAGAAGTAATTCAGAAATTTGCAGACTATGCAGCAGAACATGTTCCGACTAGCGGAAACATGAGAGGATCCAAAGAATACAGAACCCTTCTTGTAAAAGTTCTTACAAGAAGAGCCTGGGAAGTAGTAGGGGGAATGAAGGATGAATATTAAATTCTGGCTGAATGGAATACAGCGTCAGGAAGAAGTCGATCCGGGAATGCTCCTGATCGATTTTCTGAGGGAAAAAGGCTGTTACAGTGTCAAGAGAGGCTGTGAGACAGCAAACTGTGGTCTCTGTACGGTGTTGATGGATGAGAAACCGATCCTTTCCTGTTCCATGCTCGCTGTAAGGATTGATGGAAAGAAGATCGTGACACTGGAAGGACTTCAGAAAGAAGCAGAGGAGTTTGGAACTTTTCTTGCAAATGAAGGTGCAGAACAATGCGGCTTCTGCAATCCGGGATTTATCATGAATGTGATCGCGATGCTCCGTGAACTCGAGGAACCGGATGAAGAGCAGATCAAGGAATACCTTGCAGGAAATCTGTGCAGATGTTCCGGTTTTGTCTCCCAGACCGCAAGTATCCTGAAATACCTTAATTATAAGAAAACACAGGAGGAAGCATAAAATGAAATATGTAAATCAACCTGTCCAGAAAACAGATGCCATGGCACTGGTAACAGGAAAGCCTGTGTACACGGACGACCTGGCACCGAAAGATTCCCTGATCGTCAAAGTCCTGCGAAGCCCTCATGCCAATGCATGGGTCGACACGATCAAGACGGATACAGCAAAGAAAGTTCCTGGCATCGTCTGTGTTTTTACCTATGAAGATGTTCCGCAGAAGCGTTTTACACTTGCAGGACAGACTGCACCGGAGATGAGCCCGGATGACAGACTGATCCTTGACCGTCATGTGCGTTTTGTCGGAGATGCAGTTGCGATCGTTGCAGGTGAGACAGAGGCGGCTGTTGATCTGGCACTTAAGCGGATCAAGGTCAAATATCAGGTGGAAACACCGGTCTTCGACATCCACACTGCAAAAGATAATCCGATCCTGGTGCACCCGGAGGAGGACTGGAAACTCAAGATCCCGCTTGGCGGCGATAATAAGAGAAACTTATGTGCTACAGCAAGGGAAGAACATGGTGATGTAGATAAAGTCTTAAGTGAATGTGCATATACGGTAGAACACACTTATCACACCAGGGCAAACCAGCAGGCTATGATGGAAACTTTCCGTACAGCATGTTATATGGACCATTTTGGACGTCTGATCGTACTTTCTTCTACACAGATTCCTTTCCATATCAGAAGAATCGTAGGTCGTGCACTGGATATTCCGGCATCCAAAGTTCGTGTCATCAAACCAAGGATCGGCGGTGGCTTTGGCGCAAAGCAGACTTCTGTCAGTGAGATCTACCCGGCATTTGTAACCTGGAAGACAGGCCGTCCGTCCAAGATGATCTATTCCAGATATGAATCGATGATCTGCTCCACACCGCGTCACGAGATGGAGATCACTGTCCGTGCAGGTGCAGATGAGAACGGTATCATCCGTGCACTGGATGTCTATACACTGTCAAATACCGGTGCGTATGGAGAACACAGTTCTACAACCGTAGGATTAAGTGGTCACAAATCCATTGGACTTTACCGACATACCGAAGCATATCGTTTTTGCTTTGATGTCGTTTATACGAATGTGCAGGCAGCAGGAGCTTACCGTGGATATGGAGCAACGCAGGGTATTTTTGCGGTTGAATCTGCGGTCAATGAACTGGCACACAAGATGGGAATGGATCCGGCCAGGATGAAAGAATTGAACATGCCGGTAGAGGGCGGTCCGCTTCCGGGATATCCAGATGTCCCATATGCACAGAGCTGTGCAATGGATCGCTGTATGGCAAGAGCAAAGGAAATGATGAACTGGGATTCCAGATCACTCTCCCAGGATATGGGCAATGGCAAAGTACGCGGTCTGGGTGTTGCGATGGCAATGCAGGGTTCTTCTATTGCAGGTGTTGATGTCGGCGGTGCAGACATCAAGCTGAATGAAGATGGTTCCTACACTCTGGCACTTGGCTGTACAGACATGGGAACCGGATGCGATACTGTTATGGCACAGATTGCTGCAGACTGTCTGGAGACTCCGATGGAAAATATCGTAGTATTCAGTGTAGATACTGATATTTCTCCATATGACTCAGGTTCCTATGCATCTGCAACAACCTATACAACCGGTATGGCAGTCGTAAAAGCCTGCCAGGAGCTCCGCAAAAAAATCTGTGAACTCGGAGCAGAAATGCTGCAGACAGAGCAGGAGAACGTTGATTTTGACGGCTCTTATGTATTCTGTGCCGAGGATGAGAATAAAAAAGTTTCTCTCGAGGAAATTGGGCTTAAGAGTACTTTCTTTAACAATATAGAACTGCAGGTAGTGAAACAGCATTCCTCACCGCTGTCCCCTCCGCCGTTCATGGTCGGAATGGTCGAGGTCGAAGTAGACAAAGAAACAGGAAATATAGATGTTCTTGATTATGTTGCTGTTGTTGACTGTGGAACACCGATTAACCCGAATCTTGCCCGGGTGCAGACCGAGGGCGGTATCGTACAGGGAATCGGAATGGCACTGTTTGAGGATGTACAGTATACAGATAAGGGAAAGATCCGCAACAATTCCTTCATGCAGTACAAGATCCCGAGCAGAATGGATATCGGTAAGATCCGTGTTGATTTTGAGAGCAGTTACGAGGAGAGTGGCCCATTCGGAGCGAAATCCATTGGAGAGCTTGTCATTGATACCCCGTGTCCGGCACTTGCAGAAGCAATCTATAATGCAACAGGAGTCCGTGTACGTGAACTTCCGATCACTCCGGAGAAGATCGCGATGGGGATCCTTGAAAAAGAGATGGAGAAATAAATATGGAAATGGCAATGAAGGGAATCCTGGCTGTTTTCTGGCTTATCCTTGTACCGGTTGCAGTGGGAAGACTGCCGTTTGTCAAAAGACGGCAGCCCCTTCTGACTGAACGTTTCGTGAGCGGTTATCTGATCCTTTTTTCGATCATGGAGGTTCTGACCCTTCCAATGACGTTTCTGAAAATGCCGCTGCATGTGCTGGTGATTTCCTATGGAAGTATCGCACTGATCCTGGCCCTGACAGGTGTTTTTGTGACGGTGAAGGCGAAAGATACTATTCGTCTGTCCGGTATTTTTGACAGAGAAAAAATCTATTTCTGGATCGCACTGATCCTGATTCTGGCACAGATGGCAATGTGTGTTCTACTGGCACATATGGATGCAGATGATGCTTTTTATGTGGCTCAGGCGACCTCTGGTGTACAGACGGATACGATCTTTGAAATTATCCCATATACAGGACAGAAGTATTATGGTATTGCAAGCAGATATATACTTTCTCCGTTCCCTGTATTTCTTGCGGTGGTAAGCCAGCTCAGTGCGGGACTTCATCCAGCGATCATGGCGCATATGATTTTCCCGGCAGTTTTTCTTCCGGTAGTTTACAGTGTTCAATATCTTCTTGGAAAGAAATGGTTTCCCGGTGATAAAAGAGCGCAGGGAATGTATTTGTTCCTGACAGCATGTATCTGTAGCTTTTCAGCATATTCTGTATATAATTCAGGAAGCTTTCAGATGATTCGTATCTGGCAGGGCAAGGCACTGCTGGCATCTGCTTTTCTGCCGCTTCTGCTTTATATCTGCCAGTCTGTGCTCATGGAGAAAAAACCGGAATATCCCTGGGTTCTTCTTGCAATGGCAGATTTAAGCTGCTGCCTTCTGTCATCTATGGGAATCATTCTGGGGACAATGATGCTTGGAGTTTTTCTACTGCTTTGCCTGGTGATTCGCAGGGACTGGAGAGCTTTTTTGAAGGGAATCATCTGCTGCATTCCTTCTCTGGTGCTCGGAGTTTTTTACATTTTGATTGTGTGAAGGATAAAAGAATATGATGAAAGAAATGATTAAAAAATCTTTGGGATTCTGGAATAATTACTGGGGGAGCAGCATTTTTCCATATCTTCTGGTAATTGCACTTCTTTATCTGCTGATTTTTAAACACAAAAAGAAAACGACCCGGTATGTACTGGCATATGTTTTTCTGATGCTTTTTCTGTTCTTTTTTCCATATACGGCAAAAATCATACAGAAATGTATAGGAGAGAATGTTTACTGGAGAGTTTTGTGGCTCGTACCATCAACATCGGTGATCGCACTGGCATTGACAGAGTTTATCCGTGGAAGGAAAAGCTTCCTGCAGCCGGTTCTTCTGGTTCTTTTTGCAGGAATGATCGCCTGGGGCGGCAAAGAGTTTTATACAGAGGGCTACTATCATAAGGTAAATAATTATCAGCAGGTTCCGGACGTAGTTGCAGGAATCTGTGAACTTGCGAAGCAGGATGCAGATGGAAAGAAATTCCTGCTGGTGGCAGATGAGTATGTCAGTTCGTATATTCGTGTTTACGATCCATCGGTTTATCTTCCGTTTGGAAGAAGAGGATCCGGCGGTGCGGTAGGGGCGAGGAGACAGTTGTACTTCGAAATCAATGCACCTGCATTTAATTACGCAAATATTGCAAAATATGCTGAATGGGTTAAATGCAACTATCTTGTGGTAAAAATTCCAAATGAACAGCAGAAAGAGGAACTGGAAGCCTGTCGCTATCAGGAGCTTGGAGTAGTCGGAGAATACAGTGTTTATCGGCTT
>ENA-OPWD01001771-OPWD01001771.1-human-gut-metagenome-genome-assembly--contig:-NODE-1771-length-14052-cov-5.723226_pt1 | contig 14052 bp, 9 predicted proteins | sample MGYA00241502_ERZ501996 | MGnify/ENA primary metagenome ERZ501996 (study PRJEB25962, sample SAMEA2042011) | human gut metagenome | biome: human gut; feature: human-associated habitat; material: faeces... | reverse complement strand
ACCCTGATCCTGAACGGCCTGCGCACCCGCGTGCGCATTGAGAGTGACTCCAAGCTGCTGTCCGGCCGGGATGTGGCCATCAGCTGTATGCTGGGCGCAGAGGAGTTCGGCTTTGGCACCACCCTGCTGATGGCAGAGGGCTGTGTGATGATGCGTGTGTGCAATCTGGACACCTGCCCCATGGGCATCTGCACCCAGAACCCCGAGCTGCGCAAAAACTTCAAGGGCAAGCCGGAGTACATCATCAACTACCTCACCTTTGTGGCCGAGGAGCTGCGGGAGTACATGGCAAAGCTGGGCGTGCGCACCGTGGACGAGCTGGTGGGCCGCACCGACCTGCTGCGGGTCAAGCCCGCCGCCCCGGGCAGCCGTGCAGCGGAGTTGGATCTGGACTGCATCCTGCACAACCCCGCCATTGCAAACAGCAACGTCCACTTTATCAAGGAGGACAGCTACGACTTCCATTTGGAAAACACGCTGGACATGAAGGTGCTGATGAAGAAGTTCAAGCTGGGCAGCAAGGCTCCCCAGAATGTCAGCCTGAATGTTTCCAACGTGGACCGCGCCTTTGGTGCCATCTTTGGCAGCGAGATCACCCGCAAATACGGCAACGACCTGCCGGATGATGTGTACACCGTGCACTGCACCGGCGCAGGCGGCCAGAGCTTTGGTGCCTTTATCCCGAGCGGCCTGACGCTGGAGCTGGTGGGCGACTGCAACGACTACATGGGCAAGGGTCTTTCCGGCGGCAAGATCGTCGTGCGCCCGCCGCAGGGCATCGACTTCAAGCCCGAGGAGAACATTATCACCGGCAACGTGGCCCTGTACGGTGCTACCAGCGGCAAGGCGTTCATTTCCGGCGTGGCCGGTGAGCGCTTCGCCGTGCGCAACAGCGGTGCCACCGCCGTTGTGGAGGGCGTGGGCGACCACGGCTGCGAGTACATGACCGGCGGCACCGTGGTGGTGCTGGGACAGACCGGCAAGAACTTTGCAGCCGGTATGACCGGCGGCATCGCCTACGTGCTGGACGAGAACTGGGACTTCTACCAGCGGGTGAACAAGGAGACCGTCAGCCTTGAGCCGGTGGAACATAAGTACGATGTTGCCACCCTGAAGGAGCTGATCCGCGCCCATGTGGAGGCCACCGGCTCTCCGCGCGGCAAAGAAATTCTGGACAATTTCAGTGCGTTCCTGCCCAAATTCAAAAAGGTTCTGCCTTACGATTACGACCGGATGCTGCGGGTCATCGCCTCGGTAGAGGAGCGTGGTCTGGACGGCGAGCAGGCACAGATCGAAGCATTCTATGCAGTGCAGAAGCATAAGTAAGGAGGGGCAGCAGCATGGGTAAGACAACAGGATTTATGGATTATGCGCGCAAGACCAGCACGGACGTTGCGCCGCTGGAGCGCCTTGAAAATTTTAACGAGTTCCACATCTGGCTCTCGCGGGAGCAGCAGCAGACGCAGGCCGCCCGCTGCATGGACTGCGGCGTGCCCTTCTGTCAGGCGGGCATGATGATCGGCGGCATGGCCTCCGGCTGTCCGCTGAACAACCTCATCCCGGAGTGGAACGATCTGGTGTACCACGGCAAGTGGGAGCTTGCGCTCCACCGCCTGATGGCCACCAACCGCTTCCCGGAGTTTACCAGCCGGGTGTGCCCCGCCTTGTGTGAGGCCGCCTGCACCTGCGGGGATGTGACCGGCAGCAGTGTCACCGTGCGCGAAAACGAGCACGCCATCATCGAGACGGCTTATGCCAAAAACTGGCTTACCGCTACCCCGCCGCCGACCCGCACCGGCAAGAGCGTTGCCGTGGTGGGCAGCGGCCCTGCCGGGCTTTCGGTGGCCGAGTATCTGAACAAGCGCGGCCACGCCGTTACGGTGTTTGAGCGCGCCGACCGTGTGGGCGGTCTGCTGATGTACGGCATCCCCAACATGAAGCTGGACAAGGCAGTCATCGAGCGCCGTGTCAAGCTGATGCAGGCCGAGGGTGTGGTGTTCCGCACCGGCATGGATGTGGGCGGTGCCGTGCCCGCCGAGCAGCTGCTGGCAGATTTTGATGCCGTGGTGCTGTGCTGCGGCGCAAAAAAGCCCCGCGATTTGAACGTGCCCGGCCGGGACGCCAAGGGCGTGCACTTTGCCGTGGACTACCTGACCAGCGTGACCAAGAGCCTGCTGGACTCGGGTTTTGCAGACGGCAGAGCCATCAACGCAGCCGGTAAAAACGTGCTGGTCATCGGCGGCGGCGACACCGGCAACGACTGTCAGGGCACTGCCCTGCGGCAGGGCTGCACCGACCTGATGGCGCTGGAAATGATGCCGCAGCCTCCTGTCGAGCGCACCGCTGCAAACCCGTGGCCGGAGTGGCCCCGGGTGCTGAAGGTGGACTACGGCCAGACCGAGTGCATTGCAAAGTTCGGCAAGGATCCGCGCGTGTACCAGACCACCGTGAAGGAGTTTTTGAAGGACGATGCCGGCAATCTGACCGGTGCCATCATCAGCTGCCTGAAACCGGAGCGCGACCCCGAGACCGGACGCACCAGCATGGTGCCCACCGGCAAGGAATTTACCTACGACTGCCAGCTGGCATTTATTGCCGCAGGCTTTACCGGCTGCGAAAACTACACAGCCGATTCCTTTGGGGTGGAGCTGACCGCCCGGGGCAATGTAGCCGACCACAGCTTTAAGACCAACGTGGACAAGGTGTTCGTCTGCGGCGATATGCGCCGCGGCCAGAGCCTTGTGGTGTGGGGTCTGCGCGAAGGCCGCGATTGCGCCGCCGAGGTGGACCGCTGCCTGATGGGCTACACCAATCTTTAATTTGCCATTCTCTTTCCTATCCTAAACAAGCAGAAGCGGGAGCCCGTTGCAAGGCTCCCGCTTCTGCTTTTGTTGTATGCTGTTTTAATTTGTATCGTATTCCGGCTCTGTGCTGCCCTCCGGGGTCGTTTCCGGGGTAGTAGGCTCGGTAGCGGCAGGCTCTTCCGGGGTGGCGGTGATCTGCACACTGGGGTCTGCGGCGATATATATGGTGATCACCGTACCCACCGTGACCATAGCGCCCTCTTCCTCACTGGCAGAGACTACGCAGCCCGTAGCGTAAGAGCCATCGTTCACCACCATGAAACAGCTGGCCACAAGCCCCCGGCTGCTCAGGATTTCAATGGCCTTATCCTGCGATGCACCGATGATCTTTGGCATCTCCACCTTTTCCGGGCCCTGACTGACCACGATCTGGATCACCTCGCCGTTCTCCATCACCTCGCCGGCCTCCGGCTCCTGCCGGATGATCTGCCCGGAGGGCACAGTATCGCTGTACTCCAGCACCGCCCGGAACAGGTACATACTGGTGTACTCGCGGTTATTCTTGATCTGCTCGTAGTCGATGCCCACAAAGTTGGGCACAAGGTTCTGTGGCTTCATTTCCTCGCTGCTGGCTGCTTCCGAGCTCGGCACCGAGGTTGCAGGCTGCTCCTCCTTGCTGCTCACGATGCCCCACAGGGTGAGCAAGATCAGAACGGAAAGCAGGATCAGGATGCCCGCCAGCAATCCCTTCAAACTGAGCAGATGTTCCCTGCCCTGCCCGCTCTGCTCTGCCCGCACCGGATGCATCGGGGTCTCCGGCTTCATGGTGCGGGTCAGCTCAGCGGTATATTCCTTGGAAGAAAGCGCCTGATACAGCTGCGGCACGGTCTGGATGCGCTCCATGACCTTGAGCCGCAGCCCCAGCTGCAATACATCGGAAACGTAGGCTGGCACGGCAGGCTCTACGGTGCGTGCCCGGGGGTTGGAGTCCGACACCACGCGCTGGGCAGAGGGCATGGGTGCTTGCCCGCACACCATGCGGTAAAAGACGGCGGCAAGGCTGTACTCATCGGTGTAGCGCCCCTCAAACTCGGCGGTGGTGTACTGCTCCGGCGCAGAGTAGCCTTCGTACAGCTGCTCGTGCAGGCCGCTGCCTGCGGTGCGCAGACCCACAGTGGCGTACCCAGCCAGACGGCAGCGGCCATCTGCCATCACCCGGATATTCTCCGGGCAGATGCCGCGGTGCACCAGCCCTGCCTTGTGCATGGCCGCCACGCCCTCAAACACCGGGCGCAGCATGGCGCAGGCCTCCTCTGCCCGCACCGGGGCAGGACGGTTTTCCAGCCATTGCTCCAGCGGGGTGCCGCCTAAATTTTCCAGCACCGCATACACGGTGTTGTTGGCTTCCACCACGTCCAGCACGGCTTCCAGACCGCTGGCGGGGGTAATGCGCTGGATGGCGCGGTACAGGTCTGCAAAGTCCATGCGGGTGGTCTTGAACAGCACTTCGCTGCCCTGCTTGGGGCGCAGGATGCAGTCCGCACCCCGCTCCGCAGAAAGGGTGACGGGCAGGTACTCCTTGATGGTCACCCGGAAAGCGCCCAGATTCTCCACGCCGCTGTACATCACACCCTCGCCGTCCAGACTGCGCATCTCGCCCACAGTGTAGCGCCCGGCCAGCACCGTGCCCACCGGCAGGCAGCCCGCCGGGTTGCAGCCCTCTAAGATCTTCCCGCAATGGGGGCAGACGGTCGCCGCAGGCGGCAGTTCCCCAATGCAGAACGGACACAGGCGTTTTTGCTCCATAGTGTTCTCTCCCCTTCCAAGCATCTATGCTTTTTATTTTATCATAGTGTTCCCCGCCGTGCAAGCTGTCCGCATTTTGGTGCACACGCAAAAAAGACCGGGGCCCGCAGCCCAAAGGGCTGACAGGCTCCGGTCTTATAGATGCAAGGGTTTTCTCTTATGCTGCGCTTAGTGGATAAACACAGGACCCAGCGGGTTTGCAATGGGACTGACGTAGCCGCCCAGCAGCTTGGGAATAGCAAGGCTGATGTCGGGGACGTAGGTCAGCAGCAGCAGTGCAACGAACATACACAGGTAGAACGGCAGGGTCGCCTTGACGACCTTTTCCATCGGGCGCTTTGCAACGGCAGAGCCGATGAACAGCACAGCGCCGACAGGAGGAGTCAGCAGGCCGATGCCGCAGTTCAGAACCACGATGATACCGAACTGGATGGGATCGATGCCGATGGAGGTGGCGATGGGCAGCAGGATGGGGGTAGCGATCAGGATGATGGGAGCCATATCCATGATGCAGCCCAGAACCAAGATGATCAGGTCGATCAGCAGAGCGATGATGTAGGGGTTATCGGTGACGCTGGTAATGGCATTTGCAGCCAGATCCGGCACATGCAGCATGGTCAGGCAGTTGCCGAAGACTGCAGAGGTAGCGATCAGGATCAGCACGATGGACAGAGTGTTCACGCACTCATCCAGTGCATGCCAGACGCCCTTCCAGTCCAGACCCTTGTAGACGAACACCGACACGAACAGAGAGTAGATAACTGCAATAGCTGCAGACTCGGTAGCGGTGAACACACCGCCAACAACGCCGAACACAACGATAATAACAGCGGCCAGTGCCCAGATGGAAGTGCCCAGCTGCTTAACGAAGCCCTTGATGCTGAACGGAGAGCCCTTGGGGTAATTCTCCTTGACCGAGATGATGTAGGAACCGATCATCAGGACGATGGCCAGCAGAGCACCGGGCAGATAACCTGCCAGGAACAGGCTGCCGACCGAGATGCCGCCGGCAGTGGTGGCATAAATGACCATGTTGTGGCTCGGAGGAACCAGCAGACCCTCGCAGGAGGAGGTGATGGTAACAGCAGTGGAGAAGTCGGCATCGTAGCCCTGATCGACCATCATGGGGATCATGATGGAGCCGATGGAAGCGGTATCTGCAGATGCAGAACCGGAAATGCCGCCGAAGAAGTAGGAAGCAACGATGTTGACCATTGCCATGCCGCCGCGCATCCAGCCCACGCAGGCATCAGCCAGAGCGATCAGCTTTTCAGAAATGCCGCCGGAGCCCATGAGCACGCCCATGGTGATGAAGAACGGAACTGCCATCAGGCTGAAGGAAGAGATACCCTTGACCATCAGGCGGCAGACGTCGGTCAGTGCCTGTCCCTGCACCAGCATACACAGCACGCTGGACAGACCAACGGCGTATGCAATGGGGAAGCGCAGGAAGATCATAACAAAGAAGCTGACAAGAAGGACAATGATTGCCAGTGTCTGAACTGTCATATTACACTTCCTCCTTTACAAAAATGCTCTTGATGTGGTTGTACAGTGCCTCGATCTCGAAGATGATCATGGCAACACCGGCCAGCGGCACCGGGAAGTACATCCAGAAGCGGCTCAGCCAGGGCATGGACACGTAGAAGCCGCGGCCGCCCAGAGTGGTGGCATAGTTCCAGCCGACCACCATCATGATGACACCCAGAATGCACACGGCAAGATCGGCCAGAATATCCAGCACCTTGACGGCGATTTTGGGCAGATACACGTCAAACGCAGTCATGCGGATATGGGCACCGCGGCGGATGGCCAGAGCAGCACTCAGCACGGCCATGTAGCTCATGCAGGTCAGCACAACCTCTTCCGACCATGCCGGATCCGGGATGAACGAGACGTAACGACCGATGACCGACATGGTAGTGATGAGGATATCTGCGATCAGCAGCAGCTTGCAGATAAACAGGACCACTTTGTAGGTGATGTCGTACGCCGGCTTGATCTTATCCAAAGTGGTAAAGATTTTCGGCATATGAATTCCTCCATATAAAAAACCCGGCAGGTCTGCGGGCGTATCCCGTAGTCCCCCGCCGGGCTATGTACTATCTCAGAACAGGAAAGGCTTTTTCAATTATGCCTTCATGTCCAGCAGCTGCTGATACAGCTCAGCCTGATCGGAGGTGTTCTCGCTGATGACCTTAGCGCAGGCCTCCTGCCAGGGTGCCTTGTCGTCAACATCCACAACGTTGCAGCCGGAGCTTCTCAGCTCATCCAGGACCTTGTTCTCAGCGGTCTCGGACAGCTCTGCATTGAAGGCCTGCGTATCAGCACCGGCCTCCATGATGGCAGCCTGCTGGTTCTCGGTCAGCTTGCCCCATGCGTTATCGGTGATAACAGCCTGAATAGCGCCCAGAGTGTGGCCGTCCAGGATCAGGTTGTTGGCAACCTCGGGGAATGCATTGGACTTGTAGTTTGCGATGGGCTGCTCAGCACCATCCACAACGCCGGTCTGCAGTGCGCTGTACAGCTCACCAAAGGAAACGACGGTGGGGTTAGCGCCCAGACTCTCGACCATGCCGTTCATAACGGGGTCGTTGGACACGCGCAGCTTCAGGCCCTTGAAATCAGCGATGCCGGAAACCGGGTTGACCGTGAAGAAGTGACGGAAGCCCTCTTCGCCGTAGAAGACACCACGAACGGGCAGGCCCAGCTCCTGAGGCTCGTTCAGGAACTCAGGTGCCAGATCGCTGTTGGCGAAGTTCCAGAAGTGTGCGCGGTTCTCGAAGGTGAAGGGGATGGACAGCAGCTTGGACTTGTTGCAGCCGTAGCTGGTCAGTGCGAAAGCGGAGATACGGCTCATATCGATGGAGGTAGAACCGCCCAGGATTGCGTCCAGAACGTCGTTCTCAGAACCCAGAACGCCGGAAGCCTGCACGTCGATGACGACGGAGCCGCCGGTCAGCTCCTCGACCTTCTCCTTGAAGTGGGTAGCGGTCTGGCCAACGATGGTATCCAGCGGGTTGACCTCGGCGTAGACCAGAGTCACCTTGGGATCGTTTGCAGCAGCAGTAGCATCACCAGCAGCAGAAGCTGCGGTGGAAGAAGCTGCGGTAGAGGTGGAAGCAGCAGAATTGCTGGAGCCACCACATGCGGTCAGAGCCAGAGCAGCGGCGGAAACACCGGCTGCTGCCAGAAAGCTGCGACGAGTGATCTTTTTCATAATAAATCGTCCTCCTTAAATCTCCCGAACGGCCCGGTCTGCACAGGACCCGCATACCGTTCATTTACTGTACACACTTTAGCAAATTTTTTTAAACGAAACAAGGGCTTTCAAAAAATGTCCTGCTTTTTGAAAGAATGTCAGAATTTCTTTTGTGAAAAATGCCAAGTGCTTTACTTTTTGTTTGTGCACCTTCGCCTAACAGATGGATACATTTCTGTATTCCAGATAGAAGCAAAGCGCTGGATGCCCTTCCCTTTGGGGTTCAGAGCACACAGCGCTTTGCCGGTTCTTTTTTCTGTTTTCCTGATTTCTTTGCCCATCTTTTCCGGGCTTTGCTGTGGGGCTTATGCCTGCCGGATGCGGGCGATCAATTCGCCCTGCTGGGCAAACCGATCATACATCGGCTGCACAGCAGCACGGAACCTTGCCTTTTCTTCTTCGTCCAGCTCTGTCACCTCAATGCCTGCTGCACGCAGATCACTTTCCGATTCCGCCTCCTGCTGCGCCCAGAGCCTGCGCTCCACCTTGGCGCTCTCCCGGGCACACAGGCGGATGATCTCCGGGTAGCGCTCGTCCAGTGCGGCCAGCTTTTCCATCACAGCAGGGCTTGCAAGCTGCACCTCCGGCACGCGGGTGTGCTCATCCTTTAAAAAGTAAGGTGCCACCTCGTAGTGACCCATGGCTTCGTAGCTGGGCCAGTTGTTCTCTGCGCCATCGATCTCACCGTTGTGCAGGGCGGCATACACCTTGCTGTACACTACCTTTACCGGCTTTGCGCCGAGGTCGGTGATCATTTCGCTCATCATGTCCGATTCCTGCACGCGGATGGTCAGGCCCTGCAGATCCGCAAGGCCTGTCACCTTCTGCCGGGTGTAGATGCTGCGCACACCGGCATCGAACCAGGAAAGGCCCGTCAGCTCCAGCGACTCCAGCGTGGAGAGGAACTCGTCGCCGATGGTCCCATCCAGCACGCGCCACATCTGGTCAGCGTCGGTGTAAAGGTACGGCAGCTGCAATACGCTCAGCGCCGGCTCGTACTCTGCCAGCTGGCTGAGGGACACACGGGAGAAATCAATGCCGCCAAACTGCATCTGCTGGATCACGCTCTGCTCCGCGCCCAGCTCTCCCCCGCTGTACACCAGCACTTTCACGCGGCCATCAGTGCGCTGAGCCACAAGATCCGCAAAGGCCAGCGCCGCCTGCGTAGTAGGATAATCCTCCGGCTGGTTCTCCGCATAGCGCAGGATCAGTTCCGCCCCCTGTTGCTCCTGCACCGGCTGATGGCCGCAGCCCGCCACCGGCAGTGCCAGCACGGCTGCGCCAAACAGGGCGGTCAGCATCTGACGGCGGGTCACAGGCGGGCCTCCCGTGCAGCCTTGGCCGCTTCCCTGCGGTACTGGGTGGGAGTCATGCCGGTGCGTTTTTTAAAGGTACGGGCAAAATAGCTGGAATCCTCGTAGCCCACCATGGAAGCCACCTCTGCTGCCGAACGGAACGGGTCGGTGAGCAGCTCCTTGGCAGCGTTGATCCGCAGTTCGGTCAGGCAGTCCAGAAAGTTCATCTTCTGGTACTTCTTGAACTGTGCCGAGAGATACGCCGGGCTGATATGCAGGATCTCGCTCACACTGTCCAGCGAGAGGTCGAACATATAGTTATCCTCCATATACTTGCGCACATGGGCCATGACCAGTGCATTGCGGTCGTTCTCCCCTGCTTCGGCGGCATCGCTCTCCGGATCAGCTTCCGGCTCCGGTTCCACCGGAGCCAGCTCTGCAAGGCGGCGGCCCGCCTCGATCTGACGGATGGCCTTGCGGATGGAAGCTTCCACTTCGTCCGGGTTCACCGGCTTGAGCAGATAATCGCAGGCACCCAGATGCATGGCCTCGTGGGCGTACTGGAACAGACTGTAGGCCGTAACAAAGATCACCTTGCACTCCGGGCGCTGTTCCAGCACGGCGCGGGCTGCATCCAGACCGTTCATACCGGGCATCTCAATGTCCATCAGGATCAGGTCTGCGCCCCACAGCACCGCCGTATCCGCTGCCTTGCGGCCGTTCTCGGCAGTCTCGATGGTCACTTCGTGCTCAAAGCGGCGGGCCACGATGTCCGCCAGCGTTTCCCGTTCCAGTGCTTCATCATCCGCGATCAACAGACGAATCATTCCTCAAACTCCTCCTCATTCTCCACCAATGGCAGATACAGCACCACCGCCGTACCGCGTCCCGGATGGGACCGTATCACAAAGCGGCTGTTCCGATCCAGCAGACGCAGGCGGGCCGCAACATTATAAATGCCGATATGCTCCCAGCGCTCACCGGGCTGGCTGAGCGCCCTGCGCAGCTGTCGTAATTGATCCAGCTGGATGCCCACGCCGTTATCCACCACGCGGATGCACAGCAGTCCCTTCTCCCGCAGAGGGTTGACGCGGATGCGCACCACACCGCCCTCCTCTTTGGGGCAGATGCCGTGCTTGAAGGCATTTTCCACGATGGGCTGTAAAATAAAGGACGGCACCATGGTCTCGGTAAGATCCAGCGAATCAGAAATGCGCCACTCCATACGCACCCGCTCACCAAAGCGGACATGGTAGATGGAGTAATATTCATCCACGATGCGCACCTCACGGGAGAGCGGCACCTGTTCATCGTTGCTCATCAGGCTGTAGCGCAGCAGGTGCGAAAGCGCCATGATGAGCGCCTGCGTACGGTAGGCCGTCTCGGTACCGGCGGTCTGCTGGATCACATTCAGGGTGTTGAACAGAAAGTGCGGGTCGATCTGGCTGCGCAGCTGCTGCAGTCGGCTGCGCTCCATGCGGTTCTGCAGCTCCAGTGCTTCGGTCTTCTGGCGGTGCAGCTCCCGCTCGATCTCGTTTTTCTCCTGCAGGGTGGTCACCTGCTGGGCCATGGAGTGCTTCATGATGTTGAAGGACTCGGCCAGCTGAGCGATCTCCGGCTGCTTGGGCAGCGGGATGTCCGGGGTGTCGAACTCACTTTTGCCAATGGCGCGGGAGGCAGCGATCATCTGCTGCACCGGCGTGAGCAGACGCATGACCATCAAACCGGTAACGCAGCCCAGCGCCACGCACAGCGCCACCACCACCGTCTGCAGCATGGTGATGCGCTCGTTCAGGGCCGAGATGGTGGTGTAGGTGGTCTGGGAATCCTGAATGGCGGTTTCCAGCAATTGCAGGGTGTACTGGCTCAGGTAATCGCCGCAGGGCACCACCTTTGCATAATACAGCTGGGAAGCTGCGGCATCGTTGCCGCTGAGCAGGTCGTTTTCCAGCTCATCCAGCAGGCCGGTGTAGGTCTGATAGACCGTATCCACTGCGCTGTAGAGCACCCGCTGCTCATCGCTGACGCTTTCCAGACTGTTCAGGCTGGTACCGATGCGCCAGAGCCATGCGTTGCAGGTGGACGATGCCGACTGCAGCCGGTCAATGATCTCCTCCGGCTCGCTGTTCTCCCAGCGGTAGTTCTCCAGCACGGAAATAGAGCTTTCCACACCGCCCTGAAAGCGGCTGATGGCGTTGAAGCAGCCCATCTGCGCGTCCTGTACTGCCTGCACTGCTCTGGACTGGTAGCCATTGAGCGTGAGCTGCATGGCAAAGGCCGCAAAAAATGCTGCCAGACACAAGCCCATGCGCTGCTTGAGGGTGATCTGCCGCTTGCGGTGCTGCAAAGCCTGCCGCCTCCTTTCGTTTGGTAACGATTTATTGTACCACGCTTTGGGCCGGATTGGCAAGGTTTGCATGTTTTTCTCTTGCCTAAACCGCGCAATTGTGGTACGATGCCTGTAAATACAAAGGAGGCGACTTTATGTCCCAGACCATCTCCGTTTCCACCACCATGGGTGAGCAGGGCTTCCGCGATTTTGCCGTGTTCGATGCATTCCATCACCGCAAAGCATGGCTGCGTCCCGCTGTTTTTGCCGCCATCATGCTGGCTTTTGCCGCCGTCTGCCTTTCGCAGCTGGGCAAGCGCCCGGGTGCCGGGCTGCTGGCTGCTGTGCTTGCCATTGTGGGCATCGGCCTGCCGGTGAGCTACTTTTACTCGTTCTTCCGCAGCGTTTCCCGGCAGATCAAACAGATGCACCTGCCGCGGGCCTTCTACCGTGTGGAGCTGGCCGACACCGGCATTGCTGTGTGGATGTACGGCCAGCAAGACAAGCCCGAACCCACCAGCCGCCACGCATGGGACAGCTTTTACTGCGCCTACCGCACGGACAATGCGGTGTACCTCTACGTAGAGAAAGAGAAAGCTTACTTACTGAACGACCGCATGGAAGTGGTGTGGAAGTTTTTGGCCGGCATCCTGCCCAAAGAAAAGCTGCACGACTGCAGAAAAGGTTAAGCCAAAAAAAAATGCACACGCAAAAAAGAACTGCTGATGAGATATCAGCAGTTCTTTTCTTTTATAAAGACCCACGCTGCGGCAAAGCAACGCGCAGCGCGGGTGCGAAGATAGCTTATGTTCTTGCGTCAGCCGATCAGCGGGCCAGCGTATACTTGTGCAGGGTCTTGCGCACAGCGCCGGGGCCTGCAAACAGCTCCTTGGCCATTGCCTCGATCTTCTCGCCCAGACCAACGGCATACAGATCCACGCCGAACACGTCAACACGGCTGTACAGCTTCTTCAGGCAGCTGAAGTCCTGCTCGCCTTCCTTGACCTCCAGCGGAGCCACAATGGCCTGCAGCTCAGCCAGCAGCGGATCGGCGGAAGGCTCAAAAGCCTGACCGTTGTCATCGATGCCCTTCAGGTAGCGGGCGTAGCCTGCCAGCACCAGCGGGATCAGGATCAGGTTGCTCTTGTCCAGACCGCGTGCCTCGTAGGCCTTGATGGTCTCGCCAAAGCGGATGGCCAGCTTCTGGGAGGTATCGGTTGCGATACGCTGGGGAGCATCCGGCATGAAGGGGTTGGGCAGGCGGCGGTTGATGACAGCGCCGATGAACTCATAGGGGTTCAGCACGCCGGGATCAACGACCACAGGCATGGCCTCGATATAGCCGATCTTCTGGATGAAGGCACGCAGGTCTTCATCGGCCATCTCGGCGGAGATGAGGGTGTAGCCCAGCATGCAGCCATAGATGGACATTGCAGTGTGCAGCGGGTTCAGGCAGGTGCACACCTTCATCTTCTCGATCTTGTCCACGGTCTCGCGGTCGCAGTACAGCACACCGCCCAGCTCCAGCGGAGGACGGCCATTGGTGTAGTGATCCTCGATGCACAGGTACTGGGTCTCCTCAGCGTTGACGAAGGGAGCGGTGAAGGTGTGCTTCTCGGTAACGATGGTGTAGTTATCCTCAAAGCCATCCTTTGCCAGCATCTCCTGCACCTTTGCGTCCGGGCGCGGGGTGATCTTATCGATCATGCTCCACGGGAAGGTGATCTTGGTCTCGTCCTGCACATAGGCCAGGAACTCTGCGGGCACCAAACCCTGCTCCACCCACTTTGCAGCGTAGGCGTGGACGGCAGTCTTGACCTTATCGCCGTTGTGAGAGCAGTTATCCATGCTCTGGACGGTCAGGGGCAGCTTGCCGGCCTTGAAGCGCTCGTACAGCAGAGCGGTGACCTTGCCCATGGCCAGCACGGGGGTCAGGCCGCGCTCCAGATCAGCAGGAGCAACGCCGTAGCCCTTCTCAGTGATGGTGAAGGAGATCATCTGCAGGCTGGGGTTCTGGAAGATCTCCACCAGACGTGCCCAGTCGGCGCCGAAGGAATAGTCAGCCTTCAGGCTCTCGGTAACGGAAGCGATGACCTTCTTCTCGATCTCGCCGGTGGACTTCAGGCAGACCAGCAGGCTCAGGTTATCGTAGGGCTGGTAAGCCTTGTCGATGATCTCGTAGTCGAAGCTCTCGGCCACGATGACGCCGCGGTCGTACTTGCCGCTGTTCAGTGCGTCGTTCAGCACGGCAGCGGGGAAAGCGCGGAAGATGTTGCCGGCACCGAAGTGCACCCAAGTGGGCTCGGCGTGGGTCTTGGCCTTGACGGCCTCAATGTCGAATTTGGGCAGCTCGTAGCCCTTTTCTGCCCACTCGGCGGACAGATTGCCGTTTTTGATATCAGACAGCTTCATAGTAATCAGCCCTTCTTTTCTTCATCCAGACGGTCCAGCAGATCCCAGATACCCAGCATATACTGGATGCCCAGAGCACGGTCATACTTGCCATAGCCGGGGCGGCAGACGCCGGGGCCTTCCTCCCACAGCTGACGGCCGTGG
>ENA-OPWD01001750-OPWD01001750.1-human-gut-metagenome-genome-assembly--contig:-NODE-1750-length-14218-cov-1.831745_pt1 | contig 14218 bp, 22 predicted proteins | sample MGYA00241502_ERZ501996 | MGnify/ENA primary metagenome ERZ501996 (study PRJEB25962, sample SAMEA2042011) | human gut metagenome | biome: human gut; feature: human-associated habitat; material: faeces... | reverse complement strand
AGCGTGGTACCGTGAGCGCACGAAGTTAGTTGTGTCTAACTTAGTACTATAGTACTATATAAAATGTTCACAATTTGTTTACAAATTGTACATACGCTGTTCACAACTGACCTATATAATGTACTTAAAGATAAAGGAAAGGGGTACTCAAATAGAGAGTACTAAAGGTAATTGTTATGAAGAGATATATTGAATTGAATAATGAAATTTTTAAAGTCAGACATTTCAAAGGTGAATTGCACCCTATCGCGCAAGTCCGTACATTAACGGATTGCTATGCAAGACCTAGCGAAGCCAAAAAAGAGATATATAGACAGTGGTTTAACTGGTATTTGACTGTTGATAGTCCAGAATATCAAATAGTCAATATGACAATACAGTCATATAATACCCGTATGTTCACAATTCGTATGGATGTTTTCGACACCAAAACACACGGATTTATAGGTTGTATTTTTATAACTAAAACAAGTCAAGAGTTTTGGTTAGCTTAAAGCTAACGAGTCGGTGCAACTCCGACTCTCTTGTATCACTGATAGCAATATCAGCAAGTAACAAATAAACAAGCACAAAAAGAAACGGAGACAAAAACGATGAGAAAAGAGAAAATGATTACAAGAACAATCGTAACAACTAATGCAGAGATTATGGCTTTTAATCTTGATACAAATGAGGTTATAACATTAAATGAGTCATATATCGGTGATTTAAGCGACAGGGATATCGAAAAGCAGTTTGCTATAGATTATGACAACACTGCAAAATTCTTAAAACTTGTAAACGCTGAGAAATCTACAAAATTATATGGCATTACTGAAAAAGATTTTTTAGAAAATGCTATTGAACTTGACGAAAATAGAAAAGAGGTAAAATAGTATGTTATTAGAAAATTTGTATAGAGTATTTTTTGATAGTCAAATGATAGTATTAGAAGATGCAAGAACTCAAAATATATTATGGAGAGGTAAAATACATAATATTCCATTAAAGTATTTAGATTATAATGTAATGGTTGTTATGTCTTGTGCAGTAACTAATACCAGTTCAGAGATTGTAATAATTATTGCCTAAGCGTAAAGCGCACAGCGTGGTGCAAGTCCACGCATAGGCTTTACAACTGAATATAGTAAATAATGAAAAGAGGTGAAAATATGACAGTTCAAAAATTATATACTATAATACCTAATGAAGAGCATATAGAGTTATATAATTTTGTAAATCATAGTATTTTATATTCTGGTGAGTTTAAAGATTTACCACTTAAGTTTTATGATTTACGCGTATATAGTCTTACATCAGATTGTATTTATGATGATAGTATGATTTTTATAAGTGTAAAGGAATAAAAATTGTTAGAATAGAAGAGGGTAAACCAATGACAAATAATATAAAACTAGGCACATTAGTAAAATGCAGTATAGCGACATCATTTTGTTTGCATGATATGCAATATGACATAACAGAATATTACACAAAATCACAGATTTTGAATAATAAACAGTTGTCAGCTATGAAAGTAGTGCAATATAGAGCAATGTCGGAAAAAGAAATGTTAAAAGTAGAGGTTGTTGAGTAGAAAAGAGGTACAAATCATGTTACACAAAAATAGAAAAATGTCACAGTCTGATATTGACGAAGTTTATGAAGATTTCGTCATAGAGATAGCAACTCAGGTTGCTAAAAAGGTAAAAGGCAAGGTGTTTTATGGGTATGCTAACATAGAGGATATGTGGTATGTGATAGTTAAAACACGTGAACTAGGCGAAAAGCGTTTTTTCCTTGATACACTTACTTATGATATGATGAGTGGTGTATCATCAAAGGAAATATCTGATAATATAATAAAGCTTTATCGTAGAATAATTGAAAGGAGATTTTTTATAATATGAACTGTATTGTTTAAATAATTATTATACGAAATTGTGTATGGAAGAAATGTACGAGCGTATTAAATTAGAAAAGGCAATTAATGACATGCATAAGCGTTTTAAATTAGGTGTTAGTGTAAAGGAGGTAATACATTATGACGCAGAAAAGAAAACATTTTTTAGAGCGAATAATTCGCAAGGAATACAACCAATTTGAAACAATGTTAATTGGTAAAAATAATAGTATGAGAATAATAACACAGTTATTTAATTTAATAAAGTATAAAATAGAATATTTATATTTTACAAAAAGAATAGATTATGAAGAAAAAGTATTTATGAAACAATGTAATATATTTTATATGCATTATTATCATAAAATGGTACAGCATATTTATGGATAATTTGCACAAGTTTTCGTAAATTTTCGTAAATTATAGAAAACTGAAATGTGGAAAAGTTCATAAAATGTTCATAATTTAGACATAGCATAGTTACAGTTATACTGTACTATATAATATGTAAAGAGGTAATACATCTCTTACAATACGTTTGCTTTAATACTATGATACCGCACTATTGCTAGTCAATACGTGACGCAATAGTGCGGACTCCTCAAAGAAAAGGAAGTGATTAACAATGATAGAAACTTTATATGTACAACTTATAACAGACCCTAATACGCAAAAGGTATTATGCAGAACTGACAGACGAAATGTTACAACAGAAACAATCTATCGTGACGATTGCAAAATCATAATTCGGCATAAAGCAGACGATTTTCTATCTTGTTTGATAGTCAAGAGATAGTAAGCTATCACTAAAACAGATTGCAAAAATCAACTTGACTATTACACCTATTGGTGTTACAATTTTATTACAATTAACTTTACAAATCATAGCACAAAGAAAAGGAGAAAAAACTATGAGAAAACCAATGGTTACACGTACAATTATTTCAACATCTATCACAGCTTTATGCGTAAATCCACAGACGGCTGAAACATTCGAGCAGGAGTTCATTCTTACTGGCAAGATTGCTGACAAAGACAAGGTACTTAAGAGAGCATCAAAACTTTACAACACAGATGAATGTACTATTGTTGCAATTCGCAACCTCAAAGAGGTCAATGAACTTTATGGTATGGATGAAGCAGACTTTATTGCAGGTGCAAAGATACTTGACCCTGCTACACGTAAAAAGATTGAAACAGAGCAGGTAGACGCAAAATAAAAAGAAAAAAGGAGATAAACAATTATGGCAATTACAATTAATACACAGTCAAAAGATTTTACAGAGGTAGAGCAGTACTTAATGACATTAGATAGAGGTATCAAGTCTCTTAAGGATATAGATGATAACACAAGTATTGCAGTGGCAGGCTATCTGACATTCACAGATGAAAAAGAGAACGGAGATAGCGTTGATATTTTATCAATCATTACACCGGACAATGAGGTATTCTCTTGCCAGTCAGCTACTTTCAAGCGTAGTTTTGATAACATTACTAATATCATGCATGGTAAATCATTTAGTGTTATTAAAGTCAGTGGTACAACAAAGGCAGGCAGACCATATATTGACTGTGCACTTGATGTAAAATCAGTAAAATAAAATTTTATCTTAGTGCTGACCCTTGCTATTAAGTTAGCAGGGGTCTTATTAATTTAAAGAGGAGAAGAAAAAGCATGGCAAAGAAACAATTAACAAAAAATCAACAAGCATTACATGATTTAATGCAAGAATACGCTGATAAAGGTGTTGATGTTTCGTACATTGATATTCCTAAAGCTATAACACAAAAGTTTTTAAAAAAAACAAGAGAAGATTTAGAAAAAAGATTTACTGCACAGCAACATGATATTGTAGATACTATTAAAGAAATGTTATATGATTTACCTAATAGTCGATATGTTTATAATCGTTCACATAATAAAATGAATGAAATATCATTAGAAAGTTTTTATTATAAAGCTATATCAATGTTACAAGATAATATGCAGGAGTTTGGGGAAACATATTATAATCATTTAAAGGACAATGAAAGCAAAATTATAGAAAGTTTAGAAGTAATAGCAGGTGATAGTGAAGATAGTAGAATAAGGTCAAATATAGTACAAGCGTTAAACATTTTATCTTATAACAATATGTCAAAAGAAATGGAAATAGTTACAAATAATTGGTTAGAAACGCTTGCTAATTATGATAAAGAATGAGAAGCAAAAATGTTAGAAAATTTATGTGTGATTTTGAAACTACAGTTTATGAGGGTCAAACATCAACAGAAGTTTGGGCAAGCGCAAGTGTTGAGTTTTACACAGAGAATGTAAATATTTTTCATTCAATAGACGAGCAGTTTCAATATTTTAAAACATTAAATTGTGACATAGTAGCTTATTATCATAACTTAAAATTTGACGGAAACTTTTGGCTCTCATATTTGCTAACAGTATTAAAGTATGAGCAGGCTATTCATTACTTAAATGACGAACAGACTCAAGCAGAATTTATTGCAATAAAAGATATGAAAAATAAATCTTTTAGATATACAATATCTGATATGGGGCAATGGTATACATTAACTATTAAAGTTAATAATCACATAATAGAATTAAGAGACAGCTTAAAGTTATTACCATTTTCAGTAAAGCAAATAGGAAAATCTTTTAAAACAAAGCATCAAAAATTAGACATGGAATATGTTGGATATAGATATGCAGGTTGCAATATAACTGATGAAGAAAAACAATACATAGCTAATGACGTGTTAGTAGTTAAAGAAGCGCTTGAACAGTTATTCAATGACGGACACGACAAACTTACAATAGGTTCATGTTGTATGGAAGAATATAAAAAGTCTACTGGTGCTTATGATTATAAGGATTTATTCCCACCTCTTGATGAAGTTACTCTCGATAAAAATATTTTTGGTTCGTCAAACGCTGATGAGTATATACGTCACAGTTATAGAGGGGGTTGGTGCTATTTAGTAAAAGGAAAAGAAAATATTGTTAGACATAACGGAGTGACAGCTGATGTAAACTCTTTATATTCTAGTATGATGCACTCGCAAAGTGGTAATTATTTTCCAATAGGTAAACCATATTTTTGGACTGGTAATATAATACCTAACGAAGCAATAGGCGAAAATAAATATTATTTCTTAAGAATAAAAACACGCTTTTATATAAAAGAAAATATGCTACCGTTTATTCAGATAAAAGGTAATCATCTATATAAAGGTACAGAGTCATTAACAACTAGTGATATATTAAATAAAGACGGTTCATATAATCGTTACTATAAAGATAAAAACGGAAATATACATGACAGTACAGTAATAATGACAGTAACAATGACAGATTATAAACTAATGTTAAAGCACTATGAACTAGTTGACTTTGAAATCTTAGACGGATGTTGGTTTTATTCTGCTATAGGTATATTTGATAATTATATTAATCATTATGGAGAAATTAAAATGAAGAGTAAAGGTGCAAAGCGTACAGAAGCTAAACTGTTTCTCAATAATCTTTACGGCAAACTTGCTAGTAGTTCCAATAGTAGTTTTAAAGTTGCGTATGTAAAAGATGATGAAAGTATAGGCTTTTACATCGTACCTGCTAATAACAAAAAGGTTGGACATATAGCAACTGGTAGTGCAATAACATCATATGCACGTAACTTTACGATAACAGCCGCTCAAAAAAATTATTACGGAGTAGACAAAGCAGGATTTATTTATGCTGATACTGATAGTATACATTGTGACTTACCTGCTGATAAGATTAAAGGAATAACAATAGACCCGGTAAAGTTATGTTGTTGGAAATTAGAGAGCAGTTGGGACACAGCTATTTTTACAAGGCAGAAAACATATATAGAACACATAACGCACAATGATTTAATACCTGTTGATGAACCATACAACGATATAAAATGTGCAGGTATGCCACAGAAATGTAAAGATTTATTTGACAAATCAATGCAGGGATATAAAGTAAAGGAGAGTGATAATTATACACAAAGTGAATTAAAATTCTTAGAAACAAAAAGAGACTACAGTGATTTTAAAGCTGGTTTATGTGTTCCCGGAAAATTATTACCAAAAAGAATTAAAGGCGGTGTATTATTGGTGGACACGACATATGAAATGAGGTGAAATATTATGTTAAACAAATAATTGATTAAGTTATTAAAGATATGATAATAGATTTAAAGGAGAGAAGAATATGAGCGTAATAGATTATTCATTAATATTATCAATAATGGTAGTATTACTTATAAAAATTATATTAATGGTAGCAAGAAAAATAAAGCAATATTTTATACACAAACAATGTAATTATTTATGCTTTGCTTGTAAGTATAGATATGAATGTGATGATTTTATAGGGGGTGTAATAATATGAATGATAAAATGAAAAAAGTAGTGCAGGAACTACGTAAAAGATTTAGAGGTTCAATTGAGTTTTATGATGTACCAGGTACAGAGCAGTATAAAATAGAATATTGCTTAAATGGTTTATACATATCAAAATTACTATCATACGATTTTATAAAGAAAAAAGATACAAGAGAAATTGTACTGTCATTAAACATATTAATTGCAACAGATATACACAATCATTTTTACAAATAAAGTAAAAAGGCAGGAGTACAAACTCTTGCCTTTTCTATATCTATAACTATTGCAGAACACAAGCGCACAGCATTTACGACAATACATACTAGCGTTATCTTCCAAACGTGCTACCTAGCAGTATCAAGTGAACATACAACAGCAGATACCTAATAACTGATAGTCTTAAATAAGACTTCTTTGCATTTAAGGTTCTTAAATCTGAAACATCCTTTTTCAAAATAGTATCTTAACTGACTAATAAATAAATCATTCTGTTTTAACATGACATAATTAATATCATGATCATTAACAGTGACACTTATTTTACTTCTAAATGTACTATCTGCTTTATCATCAATATATAAAAAGCCCTGCTCATTGTATTGTTTCACAGCGTAATCATGACCCATATATCTTAGTGTTGCGACATACTTTCCTTTTCCTACTGGTGTATCAATAAAAGCAGTGTTATCATTTAAGTACACATTTTCACTAGAGTATGCGACATACTGATTATTCTTAAATGCTCTATTGAAACCACTCTCTTTCTGCGCTTTACTAGCAGTTTCTATAAAACCACTTTCCAGTACAAATCCATCTCCCTTTAAGAAATTTGTTTCACTGTTTAATCTTTCAGATATTCCCAACTCTACATAATAAGGGTTGATAATACTAACGGCATTACTTAACATATATACTGGTAAATATCTTGCCTGCTCTCCGTGTCCTCTTGCTATACTCGTATGTACACTGATAAATTTTCTTATTTCATCACTACAATAGTGATTAGTTTCGCTCTGAAATTCATCAAATAACATACTATCAGTGTCACTAAGTAAGTGACTATATTTTTTCAACTGGTCTGCACTATTTAAACTAATAGCATAACCACAATGTTGTTCATTTAAAAACAAACTATGATAGATACCGCTTGCACAACGTTCACTTTCCATAGTATAATTTCTAAAGAATAATGTTTGTAAATCTTTGAAGAATTTATTAGATACATCATCAAGCTCGTAATTGTATCTATAAATTAGACAGAATTTTTTACCATACTTAAGAAATCTGTTGATTAACAATCTGCCAAAATATGTTGTTTTGCCACCACTTCTATTAGTAGTACACATAAATAATTCAGGTTTTAAACCATTTATATCTTTCATTGACAATAATTTAGTTCCGTCATAGTATTTATTTTCACTCATATTGTTGTACTCTTTTCTTAAATTTGCCTATATTTATCTCAATTTATTATAACATAATTATTGCAAAATTTCAACTAATATGATATAATTTAAAAGAGAATAAAAGAAAGGCGGTGAGAGTATGGATACAATGCAGATGATTTTGCAGGCTATAACTACAGTGGGATTTCCTATAGTAATGTGTTTATGTTTAGCATGGTACTGTATGAAACTTAATGATAGTCACAAGGCAGAAACAGATAAGTTCACAATAGCATTAAATGAAAACACACTTGTATTGCAGAAATTATGCGATATACTGAATGTAGAAAGAAGTGATAAGAATGAGTAAAGTTGACACTTACACAGATTATATGATTGCAATAGCAAATGACAATTCACATGGTTATTCACAGATTAACAGAGGTGGAAATCCAGACTTTGATTGCAGTTCATTAGTTGGACACGCACTTGCTACAGCAGGTTTCAATGTAAATGTAAACAGTACAACAAGAAATCTGTATGAACAGTTAAAACGTTGTGGCTTTACTTCTTGTAACAGACCTTTTCAAAAGGGTGATATTCACTTAGCTGTAGGACATCATGTATGTGTTTCAACAGATAGCGAACATATAGTTCATGCAAGTATTGATGAAAATGGAACTACAAAAGGACGTAAAGCAGGAGACCAAACTGGTAAAGAAATATGTATAAGAAAATACTACACACCTAGTTATGGTTGGAGTTATCATTTACGTTATAACGGAGACAAAGGAAGTGCAGGTTATAATATGAATTTATTGAAAAGCGGTTCATCAAATAATGACGTAACAGTATTTGAAATACTTATGACAAAGTTAGGATATTACACTGGTAACATTGACACAAAGTATGGTAAAGGCTGTGTAAATGCATGTAAGAATTTTCAGACAGAACATGGATTAACTGTTGACGGTAAGTGTGGTAAAAACACATGGAATAAACTTTTTAGCTTAGGTATAAGATAATGGCATGGATAGTTAAAGTAGGAGTAAGTGCATATTTAACACAATCTGAAATGGAAAATAATGCTACAGAGTTTTACGGGTATTTCAACAGTAAAGGTTTTACCATTGAAAGTGTAGCAGGCATGTTAGGAAACTTACAGCAGGAGTCCAACATTAACCCAGGTATGAAACAAACAGCAAGTGCAAGTAGTGGCTGGGGTTTGATACAATGGACACCTAGCAGTAACCTAACATATTATGCAACTGCACACGGTGCTGATTGGTCTACTGGTGAAATACAGACACAGCTAATGTGGGATGAAATAATAAATGGTTATGGTGGTCAATGGATACCTAAGCCGTCACTGGGATATGGTTATACTGGTGCAGAGTTTTCGCAACTAACTGATGTTGCAGAAGCATGTAAAGCATATTTATATGAAAGAGAACGTGCAGGGGTTGAAGCATTAACCAAAAGATTAACATACGCTAATAACTGGTATGAATATCTAACAGGTGTTACACCACCTACACCACCTACACCGACTAAGCGAAAACGTATGCCACTTTGGATGATGTGTAGACCATTATTTTAAATAGAAAAGAGGTGAGAAAAATGGCAGTACTTTCACATGATGATTTTATGAACGCAGTAAAAGGATTAGCAGGAGATAGCGCTGATGATAATACGCTTACCATGATTGAAAATTTTACTGATACATTCAATGACCTTGAAGCACGTGCAAGTGATACTACTGATTGGAAAACAAAATACGAACAGAATGACAATGAGTGGAGAGAAAAATATAAAGCACGATTTTTTGAGGGTAAAGAGGGTACAGACCCTATTGAAGTATTAAGGGAACAAAAGGAAGATATTACTGATGATGGTAAAGACATTTCCTTTGATGATTTATTTAAAGAAAGAGAGGGCTAAGAATTATGGCTACAAAACCAAAAATTAAGACACTTACTAATTCAAGCGTTGATATTTTAAATGCAATAAGAAAGAACGCAAGCACAAACTACAGAGATTATGTGCCGCAGGCTACAGCTGACTCTGACTCAATCAGAGAAATCGGCGCAGTAATTATGGACTATCCTGCTTTACAGAATGAATTTTTATCTGCTCTTGTAAACAGAATAGGTAGAGTAATTTTAACAAGCAAATCATATGACAATCCATGGGCTATATTTAAAAAAGGTATGCTCGAGTTTGGTGAGTCTATCGAAGAGGTATTTGTTAATATTGCTAAACCGTTTCAGTTTGACCCACAGGTTGCCGAGTCCAATGTATTCAAGCGTGAAATTCCTGATGTACGCAGTGCGTTTCACATTATGAACTATCAGAAGTTCTACAAAGCTACAATCTCAAATGACCAGTTAAGACAGGCTTTTCTGTCTATTGACGGCATTACAGATTTGATTGCTAAGATTGTAGATGCTATGTATACTGGTGCTAACTATGACGAGTTTCAGACTATGAAATATATGCTTGCAAAACATATCTTAAATGGACTGATGAACCCAGTTACTATTCCTACTATTAATACTGCAAACATGAATAGCATTGTTAGTACTATTAAGGGAGTATCAAACAAGTTTACTTTCCTTAATTCAAAGAATAACCTTGCAGGAGTTATGAACCATACACCTAAGCAGGAGCAGTATTTGTTAGTCAATTCACAGTTTGATGCTACCATGAATGTTGAAGTACTTGCAAGTGCTTTTAATATGGATAAAGCAGAGTTTGACGGACATCATGTACTTGTAGATAGTTTCGGTGATTTAGACATTGAGAGATTAAATATTCTCTTTGCTGATGACCCAACTTATACAGAGATAAAAAAATCAGAACTTGAAGCACTTGACGCTATACCTTGTGTAATGGTAGATAGTGACTGGTTTATGATATTCGACAACTATCAGAACTTTACAGAGCAGTACAATGGTGAGGGTCTGTATTGGAACTACTGGTATCATGTATGGAAAACATTTAGCGTTTCTCCGTTCTCAAACAATGCAGTATTTGTTGCAGGTGTACCTGCGGTAAAGAAAGTTACAGTTACTCCGAGTCAGGCTACAGTTAGTGCAGGTGGTCAGTTACAGTTGAGTGTTACTGTTGATACTGATAACTATGCACCACAGAGTGTTATTTGGAGTATTGCAGAAGAGGATGCTAAGGCTAGTATTTCAAGTACAGGTATGCTTAAAGTTAATAGTGATGCTACAGGAGGAACTATTACAGTTAAAGCTACTAGCACGTTTGATAGTACTAAGGTTGGCGAAGCAACTATCACAGTTGCATAGATTAAATATAGCAGGAGAGCGTAAATGTTTTCCTGCTATTGTAAAGGTGGTGAAGATATGCAGATACAGCCTAATAGTGTTATCAAATTATGCAGTGGTGTACCGATAGATAGCAGTTATAAAGACACTATTTATTTTGCAAGCAGGAGTGCACAGAAAAGTTACTTTGAAAGTAAAGTTAGCAAGACTATGGACAAAGCCAGTTTTCAGAGGATTAATGGACAGCAGGGCGTTGTGAGAATGAGTGCTAATGCAGAAAGTATTTATGATTGCAATTATATGATGTTTCAAAATACTAACTATGGCAGTAAATGGTTTTACGCTTTTATTACTAATATTGAGTATGTAAACGATAAAGTTAGTAATGTATATTTTACTATTGATGTAATGCAAACATGGTTTCTTTTTGACTGCACTCTTAAAGAGAGTTTTGTTGAAAGAGAGCATAGCAGTATTGATTATGCAGGTAGTAATATCGTAACAGAAAATATTGATACTGGTCCGATAGTTTGTAATGCTATAAGTAAAAGTGGGCATTTTGCAAGTTATAGTGCAGTAATAGCAACAACTTTTGCAGAAGAGGGAACAAAAACTGGTGGCTATCAAGGTGGTTTATTTAGTGGTGTAGATTATATAGCAGGGCGAGTAGATAACAACGAGCAAGTACAAGCATTATTAACTTATTTAGATGCAGCAACACAAGCTAACAAACAAGATAGCATTGTAAATATTTTTTTAATGCCAAGTGATTTTTACACAACAACTACACAACCAAGTGTGCAAGTAAACGCAGTGGCAAAAAACACTACAATTGGTGGTTATACACCAAAAAATAAAAAATTATTAACATACCCTTTTAACTATTTAGCAGTAGATTGTTGCGATAACTCTGCAATATATAGATATGAATGGTTTGTAAAAAATACTTGTGATTTTGCTTTATACGGAAGTGTTGTAGGAAATCCACAAATAGCGCTAGTTCCTATGGGTTATAATGGTACTAATGCTGATGAGGGTAATTATTCTGAAAAACTAGTTATGAGCGATTTCCCACAAGTGGCATGGTCTGTTGATGCTTATAAAGCATGGTTGGCACAATCTGCTAGTAAATTAACTATGTCAGCTTTATTAAATACTGGTACAGTTGCTGCAGGAATGAGTAGCTTTAATCCGGAATTAGCATTAAGTGGTGCAACTGGTATAGTTGATAATGGTATAGATGCTATGCTAGCATACAGTAAACCACCACAAACAAGAGGAAGTAATAGTGGTTCAATTGATGTCGCTACACGAAACAAAGATTTTTATTTTAAACAAATGCAGGTAACACCACAATATGCACATATTATTGATGAATACTTTGATAAATATGGATATGCTACTAAAAGAGTAAAAGTACCTAACACTCATAGTAGACCACATTGGACTTACACTAAAACACAAAATTGCGAATTAATAGGAAATAGTTGTAGTAACAATGATGTCACAGCTATTAAGAACATTTTTGACAATGGTATTACATTTTGGAAAAACGCTAGTGAAATAGGTAACTATTCATTAGATAACAGTCCTAATTAGAAAAGAGGTGAGACAATGAGAAAAGGAAGAAAAGCACAAACCGAAGCGTTTCTGCAAAATCAGAGAACATATTTACAGTATGTTAATAGACTTACAGAATTAAGCATATCAATGTTTGACTGGAAGAACCTACCGGAAACAATTGACGCAAGGTTTTTAGAGTTAGCTCTTTTTAATGACGGAATGGCAGTATTCTTTAAGGATGAAGTAATGGGATATTTAGGCTTGCAAGTTATGATTGGTGGTGCACTTGATGTTTACAGAATACCTATTACTCGAACAGCCTTTGCACAAAATGGGTATCAAATGAAACTTGACCCTAACAACAGTGTTATTATATTTAATAATATGCTACACACTAACAGTATACTTGATGTGCAAGAAATGAGTAAAAGACTGTATGAAATACAGAGGACTATTGATGTAAACGTTATACAGCAGAAAACACCTAAGATTATTACATGTACTGAAAATCAGAGACTTGTAATGAAAAATCTATATGCACAGTATATGGGTAATGAACCGTTCATTTTCGGTGATAAGAATTTGGATTTAAGTGGTATTAAGACTTTAGATACTACAAGCCCCTATGTTGCTGATAAGTTGTATGATTTAAAAACACAGTATTGGAATGAAGCATTAACGTACTTAGGTATTAGTAATGTTAATACTGTGAAGAAAGAGAGAATGATTACTGATGAAGTACAAAGAAACTTAGGTGGCACTATTGCTAGTAGGTATTCAAGACTGTTTATGAGACAGCAGGCATGTGAGCAGATTAACAAAATGTTTGGATTAAACATTAGTGTTGATTATAGAGATGACATGCAGGTGCTTGATACTTATAATGCTAATGAAGCAGATTTGAGTAATGAGATTGATATAGGCAAAGGTGGTGAAAATAATGAGTAAGTATACAACAGAGGTGAGATTTATCTGTGAAAATAGTGCAGGCTTGAGTGAGAGTGAGGGTGCAGATAATATTGATAGTATTTTAGATAAGTGTTGGAATAAGGTTTTTAACTTTGACTTTCCTATCTTTGATGAAAACTATAGACAGGTTTTATGCAGGAAGATATTGAAACATTATTACACAAGAGAGATTGCACATGAAACTGTAGGCAGGTGGAAACTTGCATTAAATGCTAAGCTCAATGAGATTATGCCTTATTACAATCAATTGTATAAAAGTGAGTTGCTTGAGTTTAATCCTTTTTATGATGTTGATTTGACTAGGAGTAGAGAGGGTAGCGGTACAAGTAATAGGACAAGTAAAAATACAGAAACTAATAGTGGTACAAGCAAAAATGTTAGTAGTGGTAGTAGTACAAATGATACTGATACCTTGAATAGATTTAGTGATACTCCGCAGAATAGTATGGATACACAGGGTATTGCTGATAGTGTACCTTTAACTACAGTTACTAAAGTGAATGAAGAAAATACGACTAGCAATGAAAGTACAGATACTTTGACAAGAAATGATAGTAAAAATGGTAGTGGTACAGAAAATATTAATAATACTGATAAGTATATTGAGACAGTAAGAGGTAAACAGGGAACAGAAAATTATAGCAGTTTATTAAAGAAATTTAGAGAGACTTTTCTCAATATTGATATGATGATTATTGAGGATTGTAGTGATTGTTTCTTTACTTTATGGT
>ENA-OPWD01001748-OPWD01001748.1-human-gut-metagenome-genome-assembly--contig:-NODE-1748-length-14254-cov-1.918163_pt1 | contig 14254 bp, 8 predicted proteins | sample MGYA00241502_ERZ501996 | MGnify/ENA primary metagenome ERZ501996 (study PRJEB25962, sample SAMEA2042011) | human gut metagenome | biome: human gut; feature: human-associated habitat; material: faeces... | reverse complement strand
TACAATCTGATTCACCGGATTATATCCTTTTTCTGCCATCGCATTGTATACCAAATCCAAAACATCTTTTACTCTGATTTCCGGATCGCCTTTTACATTAAAATATTGTGTACTATCTAAATTTCCCATATTATCACGCCCTTATCTAAAACTTTACCACTATTTTAATATATCTTTCTAGGAAATTCAACCATTATATTCGGCAGTTAAAAATCCCATCCTGAAGAAATTCGGTAATTTCTCCTGTTACAAGCTGATTCTCCAGATTTTTTTCTGATAAAACAGCAACTTTTATATACTCTCTTGTATGACCGACCCAGTAAGTCTGTCCATTAATCTCGGTTGTTTCCTCAAATAAAATCTCAACCTGTTTTCCAAGATAATATTCCATATATTCTTTCTGATGTGCTTTTCCAAGCTCAATCATCTCATGACTTCTGCTTGCTTTTACTTGTTCCGGAATCTGATTTTCCATTTTATCTGCTCTTGTGCCTTTTCTTCTTGAATATTTAAAAATATGAGTCTCATAGAATTTAGCTTCTGACACCATTTCCTTAGAAGATTTAAATTCTTCCTCTGTTTCCCCCGGAAATCCTACAATTACATCGGTTGTCAGTGCCGGATGGTCAAAATATTTCCGAAGCAGACGACATCCTTCTAAATATTCTCCTGCGGTATATTTGCGGTTCATTCGTTTTAAAGTTTCCGTGCATCCACTCTGCAAAGACAAATGAAAATGCGGACAGATAGCCGGCAGACTGCTTAAGGTCTTTACAAACTCTTCTGTAATAATACGCGGTTCTAAAGAACCCAGACGAATTCTTTTTACACCCTCAACATTCTGTACTTCCACAATCAGATTTAACAGACTATCCTCACAATCAATCCCATAAGAACTTAAATGGATTCCGGTTAAGACAAATTCCTGATATCCAAGTGCTACCAGACGTTCTACTTCTTTTATGACTTCCTCTCTCTTACGGCTTCTGACACGACCTCTTGCATAAGGAATGATACAGTAAGTACAGAATTGATTACAGCCGTCCTGAACTTTGATATATGCGCGTACATGCTCTGCTGTATGATCAATTGCCAGTTCTTCATATTCTTTTGTCTGGTTAATCTTGAGCACATGTTTCTGTTTGGTGTGCTGTTGCTCATATTCCTCGAGTACCTGGACAATATTTCCCTTCTGATTGTTTCCAAGGATCAGGTCTACAGCCTCATCTTTATCCAGTTTCCCTTCATCTGTCTGTACATAACATCCGGCTGCGATCACGATAGCATCCGGGTTCATTTTCTTTGCTTTGTGCAGCATCTGTCTGGATTTACGGTCTGCAATGTTGGTTACTGTACAGGTATTAATCAAATATACATCAGCCCCCGGTTCAAAAGGTACGATCTCGTAGCCCGCTTCTTCCAGAAGCTGCTGCATGGCTTCTACTTCATAGGCGTTTACTTTACATCCTAAGTTGTGAAGTGCAACTTTTTTTCCCATTCTTTCCTCCTAATTGATTTTTCTGTTTTTATAATTCTATACCTGCATACTCATTTTCTGTAGTCTGGACTTTGTATACATGCTGACATTTCGAAAACTTATATGCTTACAGAATAGATTTTGTTTTCGCTTTAGTTATTGTTCATTTTCTACAAAACAGTCTGATATTTTAGCACTGTTCTACATTTTCACTAAATCTTTCTGGAAATTTTATCCGTTTTCACCTTGACTTTTATGGTCTCTGCCGTTAAGATGAAAACTGTAAGCTGACAGATAATCAGGTCAGCAAATAACTATTATTAAGGGAGGTTCTCATAATGAAAACAGTTAAAATTTCACTGAACTCTATCGATAAAGTGAAAGCGTTCGTTAATGAAATCAGCAAATTCGACTGCGATTTCGATTTAGTATCCGGAAGATATGTAATCGACGCAAAATCTATCATGGGTATTTTCAGCCTTGATTTATCCAAACCAATTGATTTAAACGTCCACGCTGATGGCGCTGCTCTTGATACCGTTATGGCAATCGTAGGCAAATACGTTACAGAATAATTTTTTCGCAGTCATTGAGGAACTGTTTACCAGTTCCTCTTTTTTTGTATACCAGAGTTTCAAGTTCAAACATAAGGAAGTAGCGTCAGCAGATTCCGAATGTTTGTAATCGATATTAATCAATCTCAATAATCTCAACAGTCTCCAGCGCTGTCTTCATGAGTTCGTCAATTTTTCCTTCCAGTTTTGTTTCAGAACGGTGGATCACGTTCAGGTTTGGTTTGGTAACCGGATGTTTTGCCACGAAAATAGTACAACAGTCTTCGAATGGCTGAATGGATGTTTCATAGGTTCCGATTTCCCAGGATCTTTCTACGATTTCCTGTTTGTCGAATCCGATAACCGGACGGTATACAGGGAGTGTGCAGACTTCGTTTGTTGCTGCAAGGCTCTGCAGGGTCTGGCTGGCAACCTGACCGATGCTTTCTCCAGTGATCAGACCGAGACATCTGCTTTCTTTTGCGAAATGCTCTGCAATACGCATCATGTAACGACGCATAATGATAGTCAGCTCATCGTGCGGACACTGGTCGTAAATATAGAGCTGGATATCTGTGAAGTTCACTACATGAAGGCGGATTGGTCCACTGTATTTTGCTACCAGTTTTGCAAGATCTACAACTTTCTGTTTTGCTCTCTCGCTGGTGTATGGCGGAGCGTGGAAATATACAGCATCAATTTTAACGCCACGTTTTGCGATCATGTATCCTGCTACCGGGCTGTCGATGCCGCCTGAAAGAAGAAGCATGGCTTTTCCGTTTGTGCCGATCGGCATTCCGCCTGCACCCTTGATAGTCTGGGAATATACATAAATCTTGTCTCTGATTTCCACAGAGAGAGTCAGATCCGGTTCATGTACATCTACACTTGCATCCGGGAATTCATCCAGAATGCGGCCGCCGAGTTCTGCACTAACTTCCATGGATGTGATCGGATAAGATTTCTTTGCTCTTCTTGTATATACTTTGAAACTTCCGTCGTAGTTCGGATGGCAGTTCTTCATGTAGGAAACTACGTCCTTTGCCATCTGCTCGAATCCCTGATCTTCGTAGATCACTACAGGGCAGATTCCAACAATACCGAATACATGCTGCAAGGCTTCTACAGTTTCATCATAGTCATACTGCTCCGGGCAGAATACATAGATTCTTCCCTGTTCTTTCTTTACTTCAAACTCACCTTCTACTTTGGAAAGGGCGATGTTCATCTGCTTTACAAGGGCATCTTCGAAGATGTATCTGTTCTTGCCCTTGATGGCGATTTCTGCGTATTTTATTAAAAATGCGTGGAATATCATTTGTTTCTCCTTCTCTTATTTTGCTTATAATAAATTGTTTTATATAATATTAGAATTAATATTTTTCTGGATTTAATATCTGTAATTTTCAAATAGAATTCATATAAATGCTATTAACAACCTTTTCAAATATTCCTGAGCTTATCTCAGGTTCCATTCCAAATATCACTTATAACTATTATTTGTTATCTGCGTGCATAGCGTTTCAGCATCGGCAGTACTTCATTCAGAACTTCCAGGCAGTAGTCAACTTCTTCGAATGTATTCTCCTCTGAGAAGCTGATACGTACAGTGTTCTCGATCTGTGCATTGCTCATTCCCATTGCGGAAAGTGTTGCGCTTGGTTTTCTCTTATGGCTGGAGCATGCGCTTCCTGCTGATACGTAAATGTTTCTGTCCTCTAAGGTATGAAGCAATACCTCGCTTCTGATTCCCAGAAAGCTGACGCTTAAGATATGCGGTGCGCCTTCTCTGACAGGCATTCCGTTGATTACTACATCGTCAATCTTAGAAAGTCCTTCTGCCATGCGTTCTTTGAGCTGGTAAAGATGCTCTACTTTCTCGTCAAAGTTCTGGTACATCATCTTCGCTGCAACACCAAGTCCTGCGATTCCCGGTACATTGTCTGTTCCGGAACGCATGCCATTCTGCTGGCCGCCGCCGAGAATCAGAGGCTGCACTTTTGCCTTGCTGTTGATGTACAGGAATCCAACTCCTTTTGGTCCATGGATCTTATGTGAGCTGACAGACAGAAGATGGATATTCCATTTCTTCGGATAAATACGATATTTACCGAATGCCTGGATCGCATCTACATGATACAGCGCCTTCGGACACTTCTCCTGGATTATTGCACCAATTTTCTCTACAGGCATAACCGCACCGGTCTCATTATTTACCATCATTGTAGATACGAGAATGGTATCCGGCCTTAATGCTTTCTCCAATGCGTCAAGTTTTACTACTCCATGCCCGTCTACAGGAAGAATGGTCACTTCAAATCCCTGTTCCTGCAAAAAAGCTACTGGCTGGCTGACTGCAGCATGCTCTATTGCAGTTGTGATAATGTGATTACCGCTTCGTTTGTTGGCAAGCGCACCACCGATCAGAGCCAGGTTGTTTGACTCTGTTCCACCGGAAGTGAACAGGATTTCTTTTTCTGTTACTTTCAGTATCTGTGCCAACGTTCTGGCAGATTCTTTGACATACCCTTCTGCGTCTACACCTTTCTGATGCATGGCAGATGGATTTCCAAAATCTTCCATCATTGTTTTTACCACGATGTCCTTTACTTCTTCAAAGCAGCGAGTCGTGGCTGAATTATCAAAATATGCTTCCATTTTTGTTCTCTCTTGTTTCTATTATTCATTTTCCAACTGGAACATCAGAACTGAAAGAATCGCAAGTCCTGCTGTCTCAGTTCTGAGGATTCGTCTTCCAAGTGTAATCGCATGGGCACCTGCTTCCAGTGCCTTTGCTACCTCTTCTTCCTCGAATCCACCCTCCGGTCCGATAAAGATACCGACAGACTGTCCAGGCTTAATCTCGCTGAGGATTTCTCTGGTTTCTTTCATTCCTTTGGCAAGTTCGTACGGGATCAGTTTTACATCTAACTGTTTCGCAAATTCCAGTGCCTGTTTGTAGGTCATTACTTCATGGATTTCCGGGATCAGCATTCGCTTGGACTGCTTTGCTGCACTCTCTGCGATCTGCTGCCAGCGAACCACCTTCTTTGCTGCCTTCTTAACCTTGGCGTTCTTCTTGATGAACTCGAGCGCGTTCGAGATCTTCAGATCGCCCTCCAGAGCTTCCTTGGAAACGATGGCCTTAACCTTCTCAACTTCCATCTTGTACTGCTCTGCCATCTTAGCATACTCTTCCTCAAGCTCCTTATCGGAAACAGTAATGCCTTCCAGTTCAACAACCTTCTGCAGTGCCAGACGGGTCTTAACCTGACGCTCAGCCTGATCCTTGAACATTGCGCGGAATGCGCCCATCTCAGTGCCGGTCATCTTGAGGTACTGCTCGAGGCCCATGCCCTGCATCTGCAGACGGTAGCCGAAGTCCTGTACAATGGTGTCAACCTGAGCGTCGATCATTGCAGCCGGAATGTCAGCCTTCATGCCGTCGATCACAGCGTCCAGAACCTTCTCCTCGAAAGCGTTGTCAGCAGCCTCCTGACGCTCTGCCTTCAGGCGCTCGGTGATCTCCTTCTTCAGATCATCGAGGGTCTCGCAGGTGTCGGAAACGTCCTTTGCAAACTCGTCGTCGATCTCCGGCAGGATGGTCTCCTCAACCTTGTGCACCTTGCACTTGAAGGTAGCTTCCTTGCCTGCCAGCTCCTTAGCGTGGTACTCCTCCGGGAAGGTAACAACTACGTCCTTCTCGTCGCCAGCCTTGCAGCCGATCAGCTGATCCTCGAAGCCCGGGATGGCAAGGGAGATCTTGCCGCGATCGTCAACACCCTGCACGACCACCTCAACGGTGTCGCCTTCCTTGAGCACGTCTTCGACGGCGTCGATGCGCTCGCCGTTGGCGAGGTTGCGGATCTGGGAGATGTGCAGCAGACCGTCGGTGCCCGGGGTCAGGTTCACGAAGGCGCCGAAGGAGGTGGTCTTCACGACCTTGCCGTTGTAGGTCTCGCCGGCTTCCGGCACGTGCGGGTTGGCGATCTGGTCGATGATCTCCTTGGCCTTCTCGGCGGCCTCGCCGCCTTCGGAGGAGATGTACACGGTGCCGTCATCCTCGATGGCGATTTCGGCGCCGGTGTCTTCCTGGATCTGGTTGATCATCTTGCCCTTCGGTCCGATGACCTCGCCGATCTTGTCCACCGGAACGGTGGTGGTGATGATGCGCGGCGCGTACGGGCTCATCTCGGCCGGGCCGTCGATGCACTCGTTGATGACTTCGAGGATGGTGGTGCGGGCTTCCTTGGCCTGCTGCAGAGCGGACGCCAGGATGTCGGCCGGAATGCCGTCGAGCTTGGTGTCGAGCTGCAGGGCGGTGATGAATTCGGAGGTGCCGGCCACCTTGAAGTCCATGTCGCCGAAGGCGTCTTCGGCGCCGAGGATGTCGGTGAGCGTCTTGTAGATGTGCTGGCCGTCGACGTCGCCGGACACGAGGCCCATGGCGATGCCTGCGACCGGAGCCTTCAGCGGAACGCCAGCGGCGAGCAGGGACAGCGTGGAGGCGCAGACGGAACCCATGGAGGTGGAACCGTTGGAGCCGATTGCTTCGGAGACCTGACGGATGGCGTACGGGAATTCCTCACGGCTCGGCAGCACCGGCACGAGGGCCTTCTCGGCGAGGGCGCCATGGCCGATCTCGCGGCGCTTCGGGGAGCCGACGCGGCCGGTCTCACCGGTGGAGTACGGCGGCATTTCGTAGTTGTGCATGTAGCGCTTGGACTGCGGGCCGGACAGCGCGTCGATCTGCTGCTCCATCTTGAGCATGTTCAGGGTGGTGACGCCCAGGATCTGGGTTTCGCCACGCTGGAACAATGCGGAGCCGTGCACGCGCGGCACGATGTCCACTTCGGCGGACAGGGTGCGGATGTCACGCAGGCCACGGCCGTCGATGCGGTAGTCCTGGGTCAGGATGCGGCGACGCACGATCTGGCGCTGCAGTTCCTTGAACGCGTTGCCGATTTCCTTGTCCTTCTCGGCGTCTTCCATGTCGGTGAACTCGCCGGCGAGGGTGGCCTTGACGCCTTCCTTGATCTCGTGGATGCGGTCCTGGCGCGGCAGCTTTTCGGCGATGGACAGGGCTTCGTCGAGGTCGGCGTGGGCGATCTCGTCGATGCGGTTGTACAGATCCTCGGTGTACTCCGGGAAAAGCTGGAATTCCTTGGTTTCCTTCGCGGCGATCTTCTTGAGCTCGGCCTGGGCCTCGCAGATCACCTTGATGAACGGCTTGGCGGCTTCAAGACCGCCGGCGACGACTTCCTCGTCCGGCTTGGTCTGACCTTCGTCGTAGATGAGATGCCATGCGTTCTTGCCGGCACCGGCTTCGATCATGGCGATGGCGACGTCGCCGTTCTCGACAACGCGGCCGGCGACCACGATTTCGAACACGGCGCGTTCGCGCTCGCTCCAGCGCGGGAAGGCGACCCACTGGCCGTCGATCAGGGCCAGACGCACGCCGGAGACCGGGCCTTCGAACGGCAGGCCGGAGATCATGGTGGAGGCGGAGGCGGCGTTCAGTGCGACGACGTCGTATGCGTCATCCGGGTTGACGGCGAGCACGGTTTCGACGACCTGCACTTCGTTGCGCAGGGTGTGCGGGAACAGCGGACGCAGCGGACGGTCGATGATGCGGCAGGCCAGGATGGCTTCGGAGCTCGGACGGCCTTCGCGGCGGAAGAACGAGCCCGGGATCTTGCCGGCTGCGTACATCTTCTCTTCCACGTCCACGGTCAGCGGGAAGAAGTCGTAGTTCTCCTTCGGGCTGGAACCGGCGGTGGTCGTGGACAGAATCATCGAATCATCGTCAAGATAGGCGGCGACGGCACCATCCGCCTGCTGGGCGAGACGACCGGTCTCGAAGCGCAGCGTGCGCTTGCCGAATGAACCATTATCGATTACGGCTTCAACAGCCTTGATTTCGGGACCCTCCATAGGGTTCCTCCTTTGTTTTCTTTTCTTGTGTACCTACTATCGGCAGTCCTCTTCAGCGGACTCCAACCGATTCCTACATGCGTGACGCGGCGTTACCTCCGCCGCTTCCTCATCTCTAGATTCTAGACCTCGTGCGCCCCAAACCTCGGGCCTTCAAACTGTCTGTTCCTTGAACTCGGCTGTCATGCAAAAAACGCCCGGGCGCCATGTGACGCTCGGGCGGAAGAATGTTATCGGCGCAGACCCAGACGCTCGATCAGGGAGCGGTAACGGTTGATGTCAACGCGCTTGAGGTAATCAAGCATACGACGACGGTCGCCGACCATCAGCAGCAGACCACGACGGGAGTGGTGATCGTGCTTGTGCTCCTTGAGGTGCTCGGTCAGATCAGCGATGCGCTTGGTGAGCAGAGCAACCTGGACCTCCGGGGAGCCGGTGTCACCCTCGTGGGTTGCGTAGGTCTTGATGATTTCCTGCTTTTCCTCAGCCGTAAGTGCCACGGCATCCTCCTTATATTGCTGCGCGGTGCTGCCGGCCCAATACCGGCGCGCTCTCTATCCGCGGGCGAAACACGCCAAGGGAATATCTTACACGACGTCCGGACCAAAATCGCCGGCCGATATTTCCGCCCCCCGTCGACGATTGTTCTTCACGTCACGCCATGGACGTGAGCAGACCGCCGAACAACACCACGGCAAGCGCGACGAGTTCGATTGCGAAGAACAATAGGAACGAGGCCCAGCTGCGTGTGAGGACGTTGAGCTTCGATTCCTTCTTGATGCACACCAGCATGCCCACCCAGAGCACCGCGTAGACCGCGACACCGAAACCGGCGGCGATGATGCCGAGATTCGCGGCGTTCGCCAGTCCGGCCGCCTCACCGTACATCACGTAGGTGGCGTTCCAGAAGTTGAAGCTCAGCAGGCACATGCCGGCGACGAATTGCTCCGCGGCAAGGCCGATCACGAAAATGCCCCCCCACAGCCATTTCTTCGCGTCCGCGACCATCAGTCCGAGTCCGGTGAGCGCCACGATGGTCACCGTCCATGAAATCAGCGCCACGCCTTTGGGATCGAGGAAATTCAGGTTCGCCACCATCCATGAGGCGTCCCGCACCGCGATGTCGCGCCCCCACCAGTACGGCGCGATCATGGCCAGCAGCACCAATGCCATGAACAGAATCCAGCGGACCGGATGCGATTTGCGGCGTTCGATGTCGGCCAAGGACAGGTCCGACGGTTCGATGGACGCCGTCGGGTGTTTGGAGACGTCGACGGTCTCGACCACGCCATCCACGACTTCCGTTGCCTTGTTGCGTTCCTTCTGACCCATGTTCCGCTCCGTATATATTGCGATATCTTGCGATTGCGCCGCCGCACGCCGCGGCCCGTTCCAGCATACCCGGGCAATCGTATGCCCGGGCATACGGATATACGAAAGGCGTGCCTTGAGGCACGCCTTCTTCTTCTCTGATGTTGTTGTGGAGCGGATGACGGGAATCGAACCCGCGTAATCAGTTTGGAAGACTGAGGCTCTACCATTGAGCTACATCCGCGTGTTGCCGCTACGTCCGAAGCCGACACGAAACGACTCGAGCTATTATACACATCCCACCAACTTTTGCAAGCGGGAATGGCATTTCAGATTTCGAGCATGACCACGGCGGAGGCGATCGGCCCGTCATGGCTTATGGAGATGGAGATATCGTACGACTGGCGCACCGGATCCAACGGCAGGCCCAACGACTGCCGCACCTTGCGTTGCACTTCGGAGGACAGTATGACGCGCGGCACGCCGTGGGAATCGTCGAGAATTTCGATGCGCACCCATGGGAAGTTGTCGAGCGTGTACGGATATGCGACTTCGGCGCCGTCTTTCGCATGCCGCGAAATGGCCGCGCACCACGCTTTCAGGAACGCCTCCTTGCCTGCCCAGCGGGCGGCGAGGTGCACCGCCTCGTCATCATGCTTGAGTTGCGACCGTTGCGCCGTCTGCCATATCTCGCGCATGGAGAACAGATTGCGCATACGCGTCCCCGGCTCATTCAGCTGCTTGGCGAACGCAGGCACGTCAACGACGTCATGCCCTAGACCCAGCATTCCTCCGCCTTCCTAGGAATTATTAATCGGGGTTACCCCGGGAATGCCCCGACCATGTCATATGGAAAAGGGCGATACATCTGTGCAGAAGTATCGCCCTTTTCTTATCGGGCCGTCATCATTTGCCCATATTTAGGACAGATTTCGACGTAGCCGTCTCACGCTTCGAAATAGCCGGTGGACGCGAGGCGCGCGTTCGGATCGAGCAGCATGGCCTTCTCCACCTCGTGCGCGTCGTAGCCGCGGCCGTCCTCGTGGAAGCGGCGGTTGTCGATCGGCTCGTAGAGCGCGGCGCGCCCCATCATGCCCTCTTCAAGGCGACGCTGGCCGGCGGCGAGACGTGCGTTGGCACGGTCGCGCCATTCGTTCAGCGCGTCCTCGCCGGCGGTGTTCGCCACGGAAGCCTCGAAGGCGCCCGGGTTGACGATCGCGGCGAAACCGGACACGTGGCCGAAGCCGAGCGACGTGGCCAGGCCGGCCTTGACGGAACCGACCTTCAGCGGCTCGCGCAGCCAGACCATGTGGTCGTCGCGCTTGAGCTTCGGGTCGACGCAGTCGAGGGCCGCGTTCGCCGGAACGACGCCGGACTTGAACAGCTGGGTCAGGCCGTTGACCTGGAAGATGCAGGCACCGCCCTTGGCGTGGCCGGTGAGCGACTTCTGGGAGATCACGAACAGCGGGTTGCCGTCGGTGCGGCCGATGGCGTGGGCCAGCGTGTTGTGCAGTTCGGACTCGTTCGGGTCGTTGGCGTTGGTGGACGTGTCGTGCTTGGAGACCACGGCGATGTCGTCCGGCGTGACGCCGAGCTTGGCGAGGTCATGCACGAGCTTGGAGTCCTTGCCTCCCCTGCCCGCTGCGAGCGCGCCCAGTCCCGGAGCCGGGATGGAGGTGTGCGCGCCGTCGGCGTAGGAGTGGACGAATCCGACCACGCCGGCGACCGGCAGGCCGAGCTTCAGCGCGATGTCACCGCGCGTCAGCAGGATGGTGCCGCCGCCCTGCGATTCGATGAAACCGCCGCGACGACGGTCGTTGGCACGGGAGAAGAAGCGCGCGTCGATGCCCTTGGCGTACATCTCCTCGGAGTTGGCGGTGGCGTTCATGTTGCCGAAGCCGATCACGGATTCCACACCGATGTCGTCGATCGCGCCGGTGACCACGAAGTCGGCCTTGCCGAGGGCGATCTTGTCGGCGCCTTCCTCAAGGGAGACGGCGGCGGTGGCGCAGGCGGAGACCGGCTGGATCATGTTGCCGTAGCCGCCGATGTAGGACTGCATCACGTGTGCCGCGACGACGTTCGGCAGGGCTTCCTGCAGGATGTCGGTCGGAATCTCGTGGTTGAGGAACCGGTCGAGGTACAGCTTCCTCATGGAGGCCATGCCGCCGAAGCCGGTGCCCTGCGTGGAGGCCACCATGGACGGGTGCACGGCTTCGAGGATCTCGGCCGGGGTGAAGCCTGCGGACAGGTAGGCGTCGACCGTGGTGACGATGTTCCACAGGGCGATCTTGTCCACGTCGCCGACCATGGAGGCCGGAATGCCCCACTTGACCGGGTCGAAGCCCTTCGGGAACTGGCCGCCGACGGTGCGGGTCATGGCCGCGCGGCGAGGCACGCGGATCATGGAGCCGGCGTGGCGGGTGACGTTCCACTCGCCGGATTCGACGTCGGCCGCGTAGCTGGTGTGGGCTTCGTCGAGCTTGACGTATTCCTCGGCGATCTCACGGGTCGGAACGGAGAAGGTCACATCGTGGTCGAGGAACACCTCGGCCTCCTCCTCGTCGGCACCGTCCTTGTAATCGTTGCCCATGCCCTCTTCGAACGGACGCACGCCGGAGCGGGCCACGACCTCGTCGTGGTAGCGTTCGGCGATGTCCTCTTCGGGCACCAGGTTGCCGTCGGTGTCGTACCAGCCCGGCTTCGGACTGTCGTTCCAGGTCAGCAGGCCCATGTTCCAAGCCAGTTCGAGCACCGCGCCGGCGGACAGGTCGACCTTGCCGTCGGAGTGGATGCCGAGTTCGGCTTCGAAACGGGTGCGGCCGGAGCCCCACGGGCCCAGCTCGCCGATGGAGACGATGACGATCTCGTCTTCCGGACGGGCGGTGACGTGCTGCCAATCCTTCAGATCGACCTTCGCCTGACGCGGGGCGCGCGGGCTCGGCAGCGCCTTGATCAGCGTTGCCGCAGCGGCACAATCGCCCTGCTTGTCCTCATCGCCGGCTTCGGCGGCAGCGGCCTTGGCCGCGTCCTCCATGGCTTCGGCGCGCAGTGCCTTGATGTCGATCGGCTCGCTGCCGAGGCCGCCGGTCAGGTCCACGTCGAGCGGAGCCTTGACGGCCTGCTCGCGGGATTCCTTGGTGGACAGCTCAAGCAGCTTGACCGCGATTTCGGCGGTGGAGTAGGTCTTCAGGCCGTGACGTTCCACGACTTCGACCAGCGGATCGTTGCCGCCCATCAGGCCGGTGCCACGCACCCAGCCGATCTTCGGATGGGCGAAAGTGACACGGCTCGACCACACCTTTTCGGCGCGGGCGCGGTTGACGATCGCGTCGAAGGCGCTCTTGACCTCGCCGTACGCGCCGTCGCCGCCGAAGACGCCACGGTTCGGGGAGCCCGGCAGGATCACATGCAGCTTGTGCTGCACGTCGGTGTCGGCGCCGATCTTCGCGAAGCCGGTGATCGCGCGTTCCACACCCCACAGCATGAGGCGCGCCTGCGATTCGAACAGTTCGCCGGAATCGGCCAACGTGCCGTGCACCGGCGGAGCGGCGAACGGGAAGAACAGGCTCGGCTCGTAGGCGGGCTTCAGAATCGTGGTGGTCGCGCCGGAGGTCTTCTTCTGCACGTTGCCGACCCACTTCACAAGCGCGTCCACGTCACGGTAGCTGGAGAGGTTCGCCGGAACAAGCCACAGCTTGGCGTCACCGGTGGCGTGCTCGCGGTAGGTCTGCTTGGCCCATGCCTTCACGCTCTGCCTGAAGCTATGCGAGGTGGCCACGACGGTCGCGCCGCCGACCAGCAGGCCGTTGACCACCTGCGCGGCGATGGAGTTCGGGGCAACGCCGGTCACGACGGCGATATCGCCTGCGAAACGGCTTGCTTCGGCGGAATCGTCCGTCTGCTCGAGCGCCTCGCCGGCCACGCGCTTGAACGCGGCGGCAAGCTCGGCGTCAGCGGTCTTGCCCGCGTACCATGCGGCTTCGTCGGCGACGGCCTTGCCCAGGCCGATGAAGCTGCCGTCCAGTGCGGAGGCGTCGTTGTCGTAGTAGGCGCGGGACAGGTCCTCGCGTGCGGATGCCCAACGGTCGTCGAACAGGATGGCCTTGCGCTCGTCGAAGCGCGGTTCGACCTGCTTCGGCCAGTCGGAGCCGAGCTCGGCTTCGACGGCGGCCACCACGGCGGCGTTCTCGTCGGCAGAATCGTCGGCCACCGGAGCGGTGACGCCCAGCTGATTCAGCACGAACTTGGCGGTGGAGGCGAGCACGCCGTCGGCACCGGTCACCTTGGCCGCGAACGCGTCCAGGGCTGCGGAATCGACCACGGCACCGCCGGCTGCGCCACCTGCGCTCGGCATGGCGGCGGCCACGCCCTTGTCGGAGGCGACCTTCTGCACGGCCGCGTCGATCAGCGCGTTGGCGGCGGCCGCGTTGGAAGCGGCTTCGGTGCTCAGCGAGGCGAGATCGCCACCGCGGGAGCTGGCGCCTTCGCGGGTTTCCAGCACAAGGGCTGCGACCACGTGGGAGGCCCAGCCTTCGCCGAGCTGCCAGGTGTCGGTCACGCGCTTGGTGATCTGGCCGAGCTTCACGCCGGCGGCGCCGAACAGGCCGCGCACACGGTCGCGGACGATGTCGGACAGCACCGGACCGAACGCCTTGTAGTTCGGAGCGACCTTGTTGACCAGCGCGCTCAGCGCCTTGACGGTCGCTTCGGCGGCGCCGTCCACGGAAGCCACGCCCAGCTCGGAGCTGATGTCCATGAGCAGCTGGTTGCGGCGAGAAGAGACACCGTTGGTCAGGGTGTCGGTGGTGTCGGATTCGCCGATCTGGTCCGGACGCACCTTCGCCGAATATGCCAGCAGCATGGCGATCGCGTCGGAAGCGTTGAACGGAATATCCGCACCGTTATAAAGGTCTGTTGGGAGCATGGCAATAAATCCCTCCTCGAAAAGATTGCTTTGCGTCCACTGCATCTTAAG
>ENA-OPWD01001747-OPWD01001747.1-human-gut-metagenome-genome-assembly--contig:-NODE-1747-length-14255-cov-1.786338_pt1 | contig 14255 bp, 10 predicted proteins | sample MGYA00241502_ERZ501996 | MGnify/ENA primary metagenome ERZ501996 (study PRJEB25962, sample SAMEA2042011) | human gut metagenome | biome: human gut; feature: human-associated habitat; material: faeces... | reverse complement strand
AAAGCAAAATTAGATGATATTGTAGAAAAATCTCTCCGCGATGCGGCAATCTGGGATGAAGTAAAAGACAGATTAAAGAAAAGCGCATTGGGTATGTCCGGTGGTCAGCAGCAGAGACTTTGCATTGCCAGAGCACTGGCAGTTCAGCCGGAGGTACTTCTGATGGATGAGCCTACATCCGCACTTGACCCTATCTCAACTTCCAAGATCGAGGAGCTGGCGATGGAGTTAAAGAAGGATTATACCATTGTTATGGTAACTCATAATATGCAGCAGGCTACACGTATTTCTGATAAAACAGCTTTCTTCCTTCTGGGAGAAGTAGTTGAGTTTGATGATACTGATAAACTGTTCTCTATGCCTTCTGACAAGCGTACAGAGGATTATATTACAGGAAGGTTTGGTTGATTATGTCAAAGTATTTCGAAAGACAGCTGGAGGAACTGCACATTCAGCTTATCACACTGGGAAGCTATTGTGAGAAAGCAATTTCATTCTCTGCAAAAGCAATCCAGAAGGTACAGAATGAAGAGATTGCCCGCCAGGTTTTTGAGACGGACAGAGATATTGATGCCAAGGAAAGAGAGATTGAGAATCTGTGCCTGAGTCTTCTGCTCCATCAGCACCCGGTTGCAAGAGATTTAAGAGAGATATCTGCAGCATTGAAGATGGTTTCTGATATGGAACGTATCGGTGACCAGGCAGCAGATATTGCAGATTTGTCTTTATATGTTGCAAAGAATACCACTGCGATCCCGGAGACTATCACACAGATGGCGGAAGACACTGTGCGTATGGTAACTGAGAGCGTAGATGCTTTTGTAAAGAGTGATCTGGAGCTGTGCAGAAATGTCATTGACAGAGATGATGTGGTGGATGATGCGTTTAACGAGATCAAAGAGAAGCTTGCAGATATGATTTACGGAGGAAATCTGGATGCCAAGACAGGGCTGGATCTTCTTATGACTGCAAAGTACTTTGAACGTATCGGTGATCACGCAGTGAATATTGCTGAATGGGTAGAATATTCCATCACAGGACAGCACAGAAATAATGAGCATCAGGATTATCTGAATAATTAAAAAATGAAGTCCCTTATCACAGATAATGTGAGAGTGTGCAGGGGCGTTTTATATCCGCAGGCGGGAACCGTTTGCGGATATTTGAGTTATTATATATCTCAATCGGAGACCGATATCTGCCTGAGGTATTAAATAAAAAGGTGAAGAGAAGTGACAAAAAAAATATTTAAGTCTACAATGTTAGTATGTGTACTGGTTCTGTCTGTAGGACTGGCTGCTGTGATGGGGATTCTTTACAGTAATTTTGACGGACAGATGAAGAAAGAACTGTCAAAGGAAGCTGCTTATCTGTCATATGGTGTAGAACAGCAGGGAACAGATTATCTGAAGAATGTAAAGGATAAGAGCTCAAGGATTACTTATATTAATAAGGATGGAACTGTGCTTTTTGATAATAAGGCTGATGCAGATGAAATGCAAAATCATAAGAACAGAACTGAATTTCAGAAAGCAGAGAAATATGGTGCAGGAGAATGTTCCAGGTATTCGGATACACTTTCTGAGAAAACAATTTATTATGCACTGCGTCTGAAGGATGGAACTGTGCTGAGAGTTTCAGACACTCAGGATTCTGTGCTGGCACTGGTTGAAAATCTTCTTCTTCCCTTATGTGGACTCTTATTTCTGATGCTGATTCTATCAGGAATCATGGCATCTGTGATATCAAAAAGGATCGTAAAACCTGTGAATGAGCTGGATCTGGAACATCCGGAGGAGAATAAGATTTACGAGGAGCTTTCTCCGCTTTTAGGTAAAATCCATAAACAGAACCGGCAGATCCAGAAGCAGCTGGAACTGGCAAAACAGCAGCAGGAAGAATTCTCTCTTATTACAGAAAATATGCAGGAAGGTCTGATCGTGATTGATAGGTATACCATGATTCTTTCTGCCAATTCCAGTGCATGGAATCTGTTCCGGGTAGATAAAGTATGTCAGGGAGAAAGTGTTTACTGTCTGGATCGTGCGGAAGATTTCAGACATGCGATCGAGCAGGTTCTCAGCGGAGAACATGCGGAACTGATATTGAAATTAAATGGAAGCGATATCCAGTTGATTGCCAATCCTGTGGTACGTGGACAAAAAACAGAAGGTGCTGTGATCCTGCTTGTGAATGTGACAGAGAAGCTTGAGAGGGAGAATCTGCGGAGAGAGTTTTCGGCAAATGTCTCTCATGAGCTGAAGACTCCTCTGACTTCTATTTCAGGATTTGCGGAGATCATGCAGGGCGGTCTGGTGAAATGTGAGGATATTCCCAAGTTTGCAGGGCGTATTTATAAGGAATCCCAGAGACTGCTTCAGCTGGTTGAGGATGTGATCCAGATTTCCCAGCTTGACGAGGAAAAAACATCCTACACCTGGGAACTGGTGGATGTTTATCAGGTTTGTAAGAATGCCTTTGAAAGTCTGAAGGAGAAAGCACAGAGCATGAATGTGCATCTTTATATCTGTGGGGACAGTATGAAGATGGAAGCAGTTCGGACACTTCTGGAAGAGGCAGTTTATAATGTCTGCGATAATGCCATTAAGTATAACCGAAATGATGGAAGTGTAAGCATTTTTCTGACTCAGACTGCACATGAGATACAGATTGTAGTCAAGGATACAGGTGTGGGAATTCCAAAGGAAGATCAGGATAGAGTTTTTGAGAGATTTTACAGAGTGGATAAAAGTCATTCCAAAGAGATTGGAGGTACCGGACTGGGACTTTCTATTGTGAAGCATGCGGTCAGCACTTTGAATGGAAGTATTGTGCTGAGAAGTGAAGAAGGAAGTGGAACGGAAATTACTATGAAATTTCTGAAAGTGCATAAGGAATAAAATAGAATAGATACAGAGGGGATGTCAGTTTGACAGCCCCTCTAAATTATACCGTAGAAAGAACCTTTTTATTTTTTTCGATATTCATTGGGGGTGCAGCCGACCACATCTTTAAACAGTTTGGAAAAGTAGGAATAATTTCCATAGCCGACTTTCAAAGCAACTGTTCCCACCGGGATGTCAGGGTTGAGCAGAAGCTCTTTTGCTTTTTCTAACCGATAGGTGGTGATGTAATTGATGATAGAGGTCTGCGTTTGTTTTTTGAAAAGTCGTGCCAGATAATCTGGATTGAGATAAACCATATCAGCCAGCATGGTACGTGAGATATCTTCGGAGTAGTGCTGATGGATATAGTTGAGTACAATATCAACGACGGAGTCTTTTTCGTTGATGAAGCTATTGTATTCTACGGCGCGTTGTATCAGATAGCGCAGATAATTAAACATATATGGTACAGCGTCCAGAGATTTTGTGATCAGTTCGTCTCTTTCTTCTGAAGAAAATAGAGTGTGTGCTTCGATTCCGTTTTTATGTAGATAGGAAAAAACAATTTGTTCGATATCAAGTCTCAGATGCAGAAGAAAATTTTTGGTGATACCACTGGCCTGAATGTATTTGGACAGGTAATTTTCGATATTCTGTAAAGCTGCGTCTGCCTGTTTTTGTTCCAGAAAAGTATTGATTACTTCCAGTGATGGAGGGATGTAGGAAGTTGTGCTGGGAACAAAATCTTGCAGAAAAAGTGGTTTATTTACGGAGTTAAGGTTGGATTCTCTCATTTCACGTAGTCTGGTAAGAGTTTCAGGCAGTTCTGTCAGGGAAACCTCTGGTGCAATGCCGCATGCAATTTCACAGTGCAGAAAACTCTGAAGATTTTTGAACAGTGTCAGTAGATTTTCTGTAAATGGCTGACGGATTTGTTCCAGTTGCAATCCAGAAAGTATGACAACGTATTCAAAGGTGTTCAGTATCACTATAGACTCATAGAGAATGCAGGATTTCTGAAAGGTTTCGGCTGTAATATTCTGGAAAGAAAAATCTACCATGGAAGACTCCATAGGCATTATCTGGCCGGAGAGTGGATAAAGCCGGAACAAAACAGGAATGAAGAGGTCATCTGCTGTATAGGAAAGATCTTTTTTTCTTAATTCTGTTTCAAGAAGAGAAGGTTCACGAAACAGAGTGGTGGCAAAAAGTTCTTTCCAGAATAAATCTACAATATAGCGGTAATTATCTTTCCATTTCTGACTGTCTGCTTTTGTCTGGGTGAGCGCAGCATTCTTTCTGACTTTAGAAACTGCTTTTTCCAGAATATGGAATAAAGTATCAAAGTCTATAGGTTTTAGCTGGTAATCGAGGGAGGACAGTTCGATAGCTTTTTTTGCGTAATCAAAATCCGCATAGCTGGTCAGGAAAATAAATTGTATTTCTTTTCCTGATTCCCGGACCCAGGAAAGAAGATCAAGACCAGAACCGCCGGGCATTTCGATATCGCAAACACAGATATCGATGGAGTTTTTTTCTATGATTTTCTGAGCTTGACGGATATTGAAAGCAGTGAGTACTTCTGTGATTGTTAGTTGCTCCCAGTTTATTTTTTTCTCAAGGGCCGCTACAACAAAGCGGTCATCATCAACTAATAATGCGTTCATAAAACTTTCCTTTCATAAATTAGGCAGAGAATTGGATCAGATTGCAGGGAGAAGGATGGTTACGCAGGCACCCCCAGACGGGAGGTTTGAGAAAGTAATGACCGCTTCTCCCTGACCGTACAGCAGATTCAGACGTTGGATGGCATTGGTAATTCCAATACGGTGACCATTTTGAGGTTCCAGAGGAATAGCAGAATTTAGGGATTGCAGGATGTCTTCCGAGAATCCGCATCCAGTGTCCATGACCTGAATCTGAATATTTTCATGTGAATTTCCGCCGGCAGTCATCCAGGCGATGTCTGTGCGTATGATTATGGGGTCATCAAAAGTATTGGAGTGTTTGATGGCGTTTTCTATAAAGGTCTGGATCAGAATTGGTGGGATTCGTATGTTTTCTGTACCTTCTTCTGCGTGAATTTCATAGGAGAACGTATCTCCGTAACGCATCTTTTGGATTTCCATATAATTTTTTATATGTTCCAGTTCATTTTTTACAGGAACAAGATCCTGGGTGTTCTGGAAAATATATCGAAAATAGTTGGAAGTAATCATAGACATTTTCATGATCTCTTCGTAAAGCTGCGTCTGTGCCATACTGTAAATGGTATTCAGACAGTTCAGAAAAAAGTGAGGACGTATCTGTAGCTGAAGATAATTCATCATTGTTTTTTGTTTTTCCAGTTCTTTTTCGTAAATGTCAATTTTCAGTTTTTTGATCTGGCGCATCAGATTTTTGAACTGGGAGTTCGCCTGCTCAAGTTCGAGAAGATTGGTGTCTTTTAAACTGATGGTTTCTGCAGAATCATCCAGATGTGCCAGATTTTCTAAAAAGAGCTTGATCGGAGTCAGAACGTGTTTCTTCATATAGAAAATGGAAGTAAACAGGATAACTGCGACCAGAAGGACTGCCAGTACAAGAATAAACTGAAGCAGGATTATTTTTTCATAAGCCCTGAATTTGCTGAGAATAATCTGAGGATAAAAAGCACCCATAATCAGAGCACCGCTGATAATCAGATTATTTCCCTTATTATAAGTCTCGTAAGAATCGGAATTGCTTTTTCTTGAAAATTCAATATGGTGTTGCTTCAGCAGTTCTTTATTAGTAAGTACGGTTCCGTTTTGCGAGGTAAGAGAAATGAAACCGTCTTTTTCTTTAATTATGTTTTTTAGTGGCTGAATGATATTGTCAGCAGGAATAAAACAGCAGGCGTAGTGGGAGCCTGTATGAAAGGATTTGTAAAAATATACGTTCTTTCCGAACATTAGTACTTCCCAGGCATCCGTGTAGAAACTTGTTTTGGGCGCAGTTATTTTTTGGATCAGATGCTTGTTCAGCAGTACGAGCTGATTCTGAGTAAGTGTCTGAAAAATTTCTGTAGGACGATACATCCGTTCATTCTCTGAATTATATAGAAAAATCTGATATCCTTTTTCAAAAGATTCCAGAAAAATATCAATATTATTATGAACTCGTTCTGCGGATGAAATGAATTCCAGTTTGTCCTGTGTTTCCAACAGAGTATCTGCATCGTCATTTTCAGTCAGGAGCCGGATTAAATAGCGATTGATGGAAATATGTGCGGTGTCGATTTGCGAAGCATAAAGGGATGTTGTATCTTGCAGGGACTGAATACTTTGGGAACGCATGGAAAAAATGACAAAACAGCTGATCATGATATCCAGGATTACAACCGGAACCAGCAGAAAAAACAAAAATTTTATGACATGATCAATGGAGTATCCGGCAACACGATGTCTGGAATACATATAAATACCTCCTGAAATATTATAAAATCATTATGATGAAAACAATTATAACAAAAATCCGATAAAAAGATAATAATATTCCGACCTTTTGATACAACAAAAGAGACAAGCTATGAAAAAAGAAATCGGATTTCGGAAAGTGTGAGGTCGTTATTTTACTATTAAAATACTGGAAAATCTGTATAATGAGAAACATCAGACAGAGAGATGTATACATCAAAAAAAATTAAAAAGGAAAAGAATTGAGGTAAAAGGATGAATAAGAAAGTGATTGCAGCGGGAATGGCTATGGTACTGGCTTCTATGGGGCTGACTGCCTGTGGCGATTCCGGTTCAAAAGAGGCTAAAGATTCTTCTGATGAGACTTATACAGTTACAATGGCTTATATTGGAGATAAGGAGGAAGATACAGATCGCATCGAGAAGAAAATCAATGAGATTATGAAGAAAGATATCAATATGGAACTCGATATCGAACCGATCAGCTGGGGTGCCTATGCGGAAACAATGAAGCTGATTCTATCCGGTGGAGAAAAGATGGACATTGTACCAATCCTGGTGGAACAGGTTAATTCCATGGTGAATGCGAAGCAGGTTATTGACATGTCTGAATATATCGACAAATATGGCAATAATATTAAAGAACTGCTTGGTGATACTGCGAAAGCAGCAAATATCGGAAATTATGTATACGGTGTGACAACAGGACGCGAATGGTTCTGCCAGTCATCTGTTATTATGCGAAAAGATATTCTGGATGAGTGTGGAATTGATGTATCTTCTATCACAGATTATAAAGATTTGACTGACGTTTATGCAACTGTGAAAGAAAAATATCCAGATATGGTCATGATGGCAAGCAATAACAGTGCAACACCGGATACCAAATATGAAATGAATGATACACTTACTGATGGATTTGGTGTATTGATGGATCATGGTCAGGATACGACAGTTGTAGATTATTATGAGACAGATGAATATAAAGAGTTTGTAGAAACAATGTATGACTGGCAGCAAAAAGGTTATTTGTCCAAAGATGCTGCAACCACAACAGAGAGTGCGGAGAATCAGGTAAAAGCAGGTGCCGCTTTTTCTTACCTTGCACCAAACAAACCAGGATATGATACCCGTGCCGCTTTACTTTGCGGAACAGAGATGGAGATTGCTCCGATTTCCGAACCATGGGCTGGTACTGCACAAATTTCTTACCTGACTTATGGCATCAGTTCAAGTTCTGCTGATAAAGATAAAACAATGCAGTGTCTGGATTATTTATATGGAAATGCAGATATTCTGAACCTGTTGAACTGGGGGGAAGAAGGTGTTGATTACGAAGTTGTAGATGCTGAAAATAATATCATTAACTATCCGGATGGAAAAGATGACAGCAACACGTATCATCTGGCAGAAGGATGGCAGTTATTTGACCAGTTTAAAATGCATATCTGGGAGGGTGATTCACCAGATATCTGGGATGAAACAAAGGCACTGAATGAGAGTGCAATCAAATCAAAAGCATTCGGATTTACCTATGATTCTACAAGTGTTGCAAACGAACTGGCTGCACTGAGTAATGTAAAAGCAAAATATGCAGCTGCTCTTGGTTCTGGTACAGTAGATCCTGAAGAAACACTTCCGAAATTTATTGAGGAACTGAAGAAAGCAGGAATTGAGAAAGTGATCAGCACCAAACAGGAACAGCTGGACAAGTGGCTGGAAGAGAATAAATAACACAGACAGGGGATGCCGCTATGCATCCCCTGTTATATTCCAGATAATTGAAAGGAAAAATTTATGAAAAAAGCAAAATTTAAAAGATGGGTACCGCTTTATCTGATGATGGCACCGGGGCTGATTTATCTTTTTATCAATAATTATATGCCGATGGCAGGACTTGTGGTTGCTTTCAAAAATTACAACGTGGTAGATGGAATCTTTGGCAGCCCATGGGCCGGTCTCAGCAATTTTACTTATCTGTTTAATGATGCGTGGACGATTACAAGAAATACGTTGCTTTATAATATTGTATTTATTATCATCAACCTGATTCTGGGAATTGCATTTGCCATCTTTATCTGTGATATTCGGAGCAAGGCATGCAAAACAATTTATCAAAGTGCAATTTTACTGCCGTTTCTTATGTCTATTGTAATTGTAAGTTATATCACTTTTGCCTTTTTCAGTGGGGACAATGGAATGCTGAATAAGACAATTCTTCCGTTTTTCGGGAAAGAAGCAATTAATTGGTATTCAGAATCCAAATATTGGCCTGTGATCCTGGTTATCGTAAATACATGGAAAGGTGTAGGATATGGATGCCTGATTTATATTTCCAGTATTTCCGGAATTGATCCTTCTTTTTATGAGGCTGCAGAACTGGATGGAGCTTCAAAGTGGAAACAGATCCGATACATTACACTTCCATCGATCATGCCGTCTGTAATCACTTTGACACTGTTAAACATTGGAAGAATTTTCTATTCTGATTTTGGATTATTCTATCAGGTTACACAAAATTCCGGTCAGCTTTATGATACCACCAATGTAATCGATACTTATGTATACAGGGCACTGCTTCAGTCCGGAAATATCGGAATGGCTTCAGCGGCAGGCTTTTATCAGTCCATTGTCGGATTTGCCTGTGTACTGCTGGCAAATGTGGTTGTGCGCAAATTAAGCCCTGAAAATGCAATGTTCTAGGAGGTAAAAAATGGTTAGAAGCAAAAGTGCAAAAAGATTTGAACGATTGGCACATACGGTCATGATACTGGTTACAATCTGTATTGTATTGCCGTTTATCTTGTTATTTATGTCATCTATTACCTCTGAAAGTGCTCTGGTTAGAGATGGATATTCCTTTTTTCCAAAAGAGTTCAGTATTCATGCCTATAAGTTTATCTGGGATAATGCTGCAAATGTATTCAGGGCATATGGAATTACAATACTGGTCACTGTAATAGGAACCAGTATTAATGTGGCAATGTCTGCATTGTTGGCGTATCCGCTTTCCCTGAAAAATCTTCCAGGAAAAAGAATCCTGAATTTCTACATATTTTTTACCATGTTATTTAATGGTGGACTGGTTCCTACATATCTCATGTATACAGGAATTTTCCATATCAATAACACATTGCTTGCATATATTGTGCCGGGACTTCTGATGAGTGCTATGAATGTTATGCTGATTCGTACATTCTTTGCGACCAGTATTCCGGATGCACTTTTTGAAGCAGCTCAGATTGACGGTGCAAGTCAATTCCAGATTTTTTTCAAAATTGTATTGCCACTGGGTAAACCCATTCTTATTGCCATGGGTCTGCTTTCCGGATTAGGATACTGGAATGACTGGACAAATGGTCTGTACTATATTAGAGATACGAAGTTATATGGCATTCAGAACCTTCTGAATAAGATGATTTCAGATTTGACAGCACTGACACAGAATGCTTCTGGTGCGTCAACTGTTGCAATTGCAGATATTCCATCTGCATCTGTCAGAATGGCAATAGCGTTTGTTGCAATGCTACCGATTTTATGCCTGTATCCGTTTTTACAGAGATATTTTACCAAAGGTATCGCGCTTGGTGCCGTAAAAGGCTGAAGATGTTTTGAAGGAAAGGTGGATTATTTTCCTGTAAATATTTAGTGTTTTCAGCAAAGATTTTTTCTGATAAGATGGGGAATAGAAAGTATTGGGGAAAAACGGTCGGAACGATCATTGCATCGCTTGAGAGATGTTGTTCTCAGAAAGAAAGGATAAAACATGAACGATTATAAATTGGATTTAGAGAAATATGCAACACTGGCGAGACAGGCAGCCGCAGAGGGATGTGTACTTCTGGAGAATGAGAAGCAGGCACTTCCTTTGAGAGAGGGAGAGAGTGTGGCTGGTTTTGGCCGCATGGCATTTCATTATTATAAAAGCGGACTTGGTTCCGGCGGTCTGGTGAATACGAGATATGTAGTGGGAATTCTGGATGCGCTGAAGGAGTGTAAAGAGATTCAACTGGATGAGAAACTGCTGGGTATTTATGCAAACTGGATTAAAGAGAATCCTTATGATGAAGGTCAGGGATGGGGTCGTGTTCCGTGGTCTCAGAAAGAGATGGAAGTTACAGAGGAAATGCTGGACTGCGCACGTAGCAACGATGTTTCGCTTGTTATTATAGGAAGAACTGCAGGTGAAGATCAGGATAATAATACGAATCTGGGAAGCTATTGTCTGACGGAGACGGAGGAGGATTTGATCTGCCGGGTCTGTGAGGTGAGTAAGTGCACAGTTGTGGTGCTGAATGTTGGAAATATTATTGATATGAGTTGGGTGGAGAAATATCATCCTCAGGCTGTGCTGTATGCATGGCAGGGTGGTCAGGAAGGTGGCAATGGTGTGGCTGATGTGCTGACCGGTAAAGTGTGTGCATGTGGGAAGCTGACAGATACCATTGCTGAGAGGATTGAGTATTATCCGTCTACGGAGAATTTTGGTGATCCATATAAGAATTATTATAAGGAAGATATTTATGTGGGTTATCGTTATTTTGAGACATTTGCGAAGGATAAGGTGCTGTATCCGTTTGGATATGGTTTGAGTTATACGGACTTTGTTTATGGTGGATTGCAAATTAGCTCGGAAACCTTGCCTAAGAATGGTGAGTTGACTGTATCTGTCACTGTAACCAACAAAGGAAACTATGATGGTTATGAAACGGTACAACTGTACCTTCGTGATATTTACGCGGAGGTCGCCCGTCCAATGAAAGAGTTGAAAGGTTTTGAACGCATTTTCCTGAAAAGCGGGGAAAGTCGTGATGTTAAGTTTGTTATTACGAAAGATGACTTGAAATTCTATAATTCCGAATTACACTATGTTTACGAACCCGGAGAATTTGATGTTATGGTAGGGCCGAACTCCCGTGATGTACAAACTAAAAGTTTCCAAGCAGAATAAAGTAACACCTGATAAAAGTTGTATTGTAGGGAGTACTTATTATAATCGCACGAGCTTGCACTCATGACATAGTACAAGCCGAAGATATTGTTGCCGACACTATGATTTTGTTATGAGGAAAGTTCTGCAACTCGGAAGAAATCAGCGCGACGTTACCTTTAAATGAAATCAAGGTGTACCTTCTACTTTAATGAACAGATTAAATTATTCACTATTTAAAATAAAAAAAGATATGCATTATTTAAGAACACTGACTTATTTATGGAGTTTACTTACTCTTCTTTTAATGGTTGCTATCACAACAATCTGCTCCTGTGTCTCTACACCCCAAAGAAGCGGACAGTTGAAAGAACAAGATGAATATGATGTGGCAGCTTATATTTGGCCGTCGTGTCACAATGATCCGATGGGACGCGACACACTGTGGAGTGAAGGTACAGGCGAATGGGAAATTATCAAAAAAGGTAATCCCCGTTTCGAAGGACACTATCAGCCAAAGGTTCCTTTGTGGGGATACGAAATGGACGATGACACGCAGGTGATGGAGAAATGGATTGACGTGGCAACCGCTCACGGCATCAATACGTTTATCTTCGATTGGTACTGGTTCAACGGACAGCCTTTTTTAGAAAGCACCGTAAACAATGGATTTCTGAAAGCCAAGAATAATAAAAAAATGAAGTTTTACCTGATGTGGGCCAACCATAACGTGGCACACAACTATTGGAATGTACACCGTTACAAGGACAACAACTCGCGTCTGTGGACCGGTGTGGTAGACTGGGCCAACTTTAAAATCATTGTAGAACGAGTGATACGCCAATACTTTCACAAGCCCAACTATTACAAGATAGACAATTGTCCGGTATTTTCCATATTTGGTTTTCATGAACTGTTGGAAAGTTTCGGTAATGCAGACGGTGTGAAGAAGGCTATGGATTATTTCCGTAGCGAAGTGAAAAAGGCAGGATTCCCTGATTTGCACTTGCAACTCATCGGTGACGGGTCTCCCACCGACAAGTTTATAGAACTTGTTGTAAAGGCAGAAGTAAACAGTGTGACAAAATACAATTGGGGATGGCCATACGAAGAAGATTATCTGGCATGGGGTACAAAAGCCATGCAACGTCGCGATCAATGGACAGCGAAACTGGATTCATTGGGTGTGCCATTCTTCCCAAATGCATCAATAGGATGGGATGACACCCCGCGTTTCCCGAATAAAACAGCCAAAGAAGTGGTTCATTACAATGACTCGCCAGAAAGTTTTGCTGCTTTCTTGCAGAAGACGAAAGAATATGTAGACCAACGCCCCGACCGCCCCAAACTGATTACAATCAACTCGTGGAATGAATGGGTGGAAGGAAGTTATCTCTTGCCCGATATGAAGCATGGTTATGGTTACTTGAATGCCGTAAAACGGGTAATAAATGGTGAATATGATTACAAGCCCTAAAAATGCGAATTACTAAATAATGGAAAAATTGATGCTGTATAAAAAATGTCAGATAATAGTACTCATTCCTATTTTTCTATTCCATGTTGTCACATCATCTGCTCAACAACGTGATAGCCATGTACGGGAGTATCTTTCTCCGATACGCATTGTTTGGCAACAGGAGAGTCAACTAATACAAGGAGCAGAATATTTACTCCGATCAGGGCATGGACAAGCAAATCTTGTGAATAATGAACTCTGTAAACTTTCGAGTACCGGGCAGCAACATCCTGCTATTCTTTTCGATTTCGGAAAGGAATTGCAAGGCGGCTTACAAATTGTCACCGGTATGCCAGCCTCACATGCTCCTGTTACTATTCGTGTTCGCTTAGGAGAGTCGGTAAGCGAAGCTATGTGTGACATAGACGAAGTGAATGGAGCGACAAACGATCATGCTATGCGTGATTTTGTTATTAGTGTACCTTGGCTTGGGGTCTTGGAAGTCGGGAATTCCGGTTTCCGGTTTGCCCGGATTGACCTTTTGGACGATTCTGCAGAATTGCACCTCAAAGAGATACGGGCTATTTCTATTTTTCAAGATATCCCTTACAAAGGTTCGTTCCGATGTAATGACGAACGCTTGAATCAGATATGGCAAACTGGAGCTTATACGGTGCATTTGAATATGCAAGATTATATCTGGGATGGGATAAAACGTGACCGCTTGGTTTGGATTAGAGACTTGCATCCCGAAGTGATGACAGTCAATACGGTTTTTGGGTATAATGAAGTGATCCCCAAAAGCCTCGACTTGATCCGTGACTCTACACCACTTCCCCAATGGATGACAATGTGTACGTATTCTCTTTGGTGGATATTGATTCAGAGAGACTGGTATCTTTATCAAGGCAACTTGGATTATTTGAAAGAACAAAAAGGCCATCTATGTGACTTGTTGCAACTTATAATGACGAGAATTGGAGAAGACGGACTTGAAAAATTCAATGATAATGAAGGTCGCTTTCTTGATTGGCCTTCATGTGAGAATCCACTTTATACAAAAAGTTTCCATTAGTAAACATAGAAAACACGTAATTTGCTATTATGATAATTATTAACAAAAGGAATCTGTTTTTCCTAATTTCCGTCTGGCTGTTGTCTACACTTCTGTCGGCGCAAAATGTCACCATATCCACTCCCCATACACAGTTGCTTCTCTCGGTACCAAACGGCGGTACACCGGAACAACTGTATTACGGCTCACGCACCTCCGATGCGGATATCCGAAGCATTTGTGAAACAGCACGCAGAAGAAATGCTTATCCCGTCTATGGAATGGGGTATCCATGCGAAACGGCATTGTCTGTCCGCCATGCCGACGGCAACCTGACACTTCAAATGGCAGTCATAGGCGTAAAAGAAACACGCCTTACAAAAGAAAATGCCACTTTGACGGTGATAGAACTGAAAGACAAAGTGTATCCTTTCTTCGTCAACATCTGCTACAAAGCATGGCAGGATGCAGATGTCATCGAGACATGGAC
>ENA-OPWD01001722-OPWD01001722.1-human-gut-metagenome-genome-assembly--contig:-NODE-1722-length-14455-cov-2.839167_pt1 | contig 14455 bp, 15 predicted proteins | sample MGYA00241502_ERZ501996 | MGnify/ENA primary metagenome ERZ501996 (study PRJEB25962, sample SAMEA2042011) | human gut metagenome | biome: human gut; feature: human-associated habitat; material: faeces... | reverse complement strand
TCCTGCCGTATCAGCAGGGCGACTTTGAGAAGCTGTATGAGGCGCTGGAGGGCTGCCCGGTAACCATCCGTTTCCTGGATCCTCCGCTGCATGAGTTCGTTCCCACTGAGGAAGAAGATATTGAGAAGCTGGCTAAGGCACAGGGCAAGAGCGTTGAGCAGATCAAGGCCATCATTGCTTCTCTGCATGAGTTCAACCCGATGATGGGTCACCGTGGCCTGCGTCTGGCTGTGACTTATCCTGAGATCGCTAAGATGCAGACCAAGGCCGTGATCCGCGCTGCCATCAATGTACAGAAGGCACATCCGGATTGGACCGTGGCTCCGGAGATCATGATCCCCCTGTCTTGCGATGCCAAGGAACTGAAGTATGTAAAGGACATCGTGGTTGCTACCGCTGATGCAGAAATCAAGGCTGCCGGCAGCGATATGAAGTATGAAGTGGGCACCATGATCGAGATCCCCCGCGCAGCTCTGACTGCCGGCGAGATCGCTAAGGAAGCAGAGTTCTTCAGCTTCGGCACCAACGACCTGACCCAGATGACCTACGGCTTCAGCCGTGATGACGCCGGTAAGTTCCTGAACGCTTACTATGACGCCAAGATCTTTGAGAACGATCCCTTCGCCAAGCTGGATCGTGACGGCGTTGGCCAGCTGATGCAGATGGCTGTGAAGAACGGTAAAGCTACCCGTCCCCAGCTGCACTGCGGTATCTGCGGTGAGCACGGCGGTGACCCCAGCTCCGTAGAGTTCTGCCACCAGATCGGTCTGGACTATGTGTCCTGCTCTCCGTTCCGTGTGCCGATCGCGCGTCTGGCCGCTGCACAGGCTGCTATCGCTGAGAAGAACGCATAAGTTCTCCTTACAAATCCATAACAAAAAGGACAGTCCTCGGACTGTCCTTTTTTTGTTTTCTCTTCACTGCCGAACAGGGGACAGACCCCTGTTTCCAAATCTTGTAGGCTCGGTAGTTACAGCGAACCGCATTTATTTTTCTTTCCCCAGTAATCGGCGAAGCTTCTTTTTCAGGCGGGCGAGACCAATGCCAAAGGTGGAGGTGCGCTGGTACCAAGCCAGGCGGCGCAGGGGCTTTTTGGTTGCTTTCAGTTCTGCTTTCAGAGCTTTGCGCTCTTCTTTTAGCGCCTGAATTTGCGCGTCTTGCTTTTTGTTGCGCTCTTGCAGCTGGGTGACCTTGCGCTGACTGTCTCGCAGCTGCGTGGCCAGGCGGCTGTCGTCCTCTATCTCTTTGCGTTGCAGGCGCACGGCGGTATCCACCCGGCGGGCGATCTCCTCCGGCGGGCGCACCAGCATGGAATGTACCGGCTGAGCATAAGAAGTGGCTGCCGTTTTTTCGTCGTACAGCGAGCGGGCAGGCGTGCCTGTGCGGTCATCGTAAATGGTCTTGATCCCGTTTTCATTCAAGAAGTCGATTAGGTGCCAGAACCGCTCCGCGTGGCCGTTGTTCACCTGGCGGAAGTCGGTTTGATCATACAGCGCTGCCAGATCCGTGTCCGGTGTGACGGCAGAGGCGGGAATGGCAGGAATGTTGTGATACTCTGCCAGCTCCCGAATGCGGGCGTCCGTGGGGAATAACAGGCTGGGCACGCCACACAGAATATTGCCGATGGCACCGTGAATGCGGGTGCCGTAGTTAAAGTCCATCTCTCGATTAAAGGCGAACATACTGGGCAGGTTGATGAAGAACCGGGCCTTGTCCTCCACAAATACCGGGTGGTCCAGATTGGTGGGGTGCAGCACGCGGCTGTCTGCCGTGTCCGGGTGGGGGATCCCCAGGTACATCAGCCGCAAATCGTCAATAAACTGAGGCACAAAGTAGGTGTTGGGGAACCGTTCGGTGCACCGCACGGCGAACTTTTTGAAATCCGGCGGATTGGACACAGAGCCGGTAAAGCACAGCTTGGATTCCGGGGTCAAAGGCTGCTTCTCTCGCAGGGGTAGACCCGGGCCGTTCAGTGCCAAAGAGGGGCAGCCGGTCACATCGATCTGGGAAAAGCCCAGTCCTTTGAGATAATCATAGGTGATCTGGCCCCGCACGCCCACGCTGGCAGAATGATCCAGCACGGCGGCGATAAAGTCCCGGGCAGCGCCGTCAAATTCCCGGGGCTGCTCCAGGTGTGGCTCGTAGGGCAGTTGAATGCCAATGCCGGTGACCGTTACGGGAATCGTCAGCTGGCGAATCAGTGCCGTCCAGTGCTTTAAGCACTTGCGGGCAAAGTCCTCCCGAAAGGCGTTGGCCATGGGTAGGATCAGCCGGTCGTAGTTCTCATTGATCTCTTGGGCTGTAATCTGCTTTTTCACCAACGTCAGGTCAGAGATAAAGTCCACCCGGCTGTCCGCAGTGGCCACCAGCCGGGTGATGCTGTTGGCAAACAGCAGATTCCCGGTGTTGTTGCCGATGATCTTGTCGGTGATTACATCCAGGGCATTGTATTCCGCCCAGGGCGCTACCCCGGCGCGAATGAGTATCCGTTCCATTTTCTTCTCCGCTCTTTTTATTTTTGCGTAAAGTTTGATAGTCTACTTTATGATACAGTATAACAAAAAAGCCGCCCCTTGTCAAAATAGATACCCGTGAACAGGGGACGGTTTCTTGTTTTGCGGGTGCGCTGCATTTTTTTGCTTTTCTTTTGCCTTTTGCCGTTGACAAGGGGCGCGAGTGGTGTTATAATACGACCTAAGCACTAATGGGCTTTAAAGCGCTAAAGTGTCAAGTGTAAAATGATAACAGGAACAGGAGTAACCAACCATGACCCCCAGAAAAGGCAATTTAATGGGCGTGCGCACCGACATTAAGGTGCTGGACGCCACCATTCGCGACGGCGGACTGTGCAACAACTTTGACTTCAGCGACGAATTTGTGCGGGAACTGTATAAGACCAATATCAAAAGCGGCGTGGACTATATGGAGTTTGGGTATAAGGCCAGCCGCACCCTTTTCAACGAGGCGGATTTTGGCAAGTGGAAGTTCTGCAAGGAAGAGGACATTCGTGCCATTGTTGGCGAAAATGTAAGCGATATGAAGATTTCCGTGATGGCAGATGTAGGCCGCTGCGATTTTAAAACGGACTTTCTGCCAAAGAGCGAGAGCGTCATCGATATGGTGCGCGTGGCCTGCTACATTCATCAGATCCCGGCTGCCATTGAGATGATCGAGTATTTTCATGACCTGGGGTACGAGACCACCTGCAATATTATGGCCATCAGCCAGGCCGGTTCCGGCCAGGTGGGCGAGGCGCTGGAGATGCTGTGTAACTCCTCGGTGGATGTGATCTACCTGGTAGACAGCTACGGCTCCCTGTACCCGGAGAATGCCGGTGTGCTGGCCCAGCGGTACTTAGAAGCGGCCACTGCTGCCGGCAAACAGGTAGGCTTCCACGCCCACAACAACCAGAACTTGGCCTTTGCCAACACCATTGAGACCCTGTCCTACGGTGTGTCCTACCTGGACGCCACCGCCATGGGTATGGGTCGAGGCGCCGGCAACTGCGCTATGGAGCTGCTGCTGGGCTTCTTAAAGAACCCCAAGTACAGTTTGTACAGCCTGCTGCTCTTTATTGAGAAGTATATGATCCCCCTGCGGGAGACCGGGGTGCAGTGGGGCTTTGACCTGCAATATATGTTCACCGGCCAGCTGAACCGTCACCCCCGGGAGGCCATGAACTTTACTGCCCAGCACCGCACGGATTACTGCGAGTTTTACAAATCTCTGCTGGACAACGACTAAACATACAGAAAATCGCCCCGCAAGCGACCGTTTCGGCTGCCTGCGGGGTTTGTTTTGTACTTATTTGATTTTCTCCAGATCCCGGGCGATCTCTGCATGGTCAATGGGGTGATCCCGGAAGTAGTATTTTTTGTCCCGATCACTGATGGGGCGCAGCACCCGGCAGGGGTTGCCCACCGCCACTACATTGGCGGGAATGTCTTTGGTAACGACGGACCCGGCGCCGATGACCGTATTGTCGCCGACGGTGACCCCGGGCAGGATGACTGCTCCGGCGCCGATCCAGCAGGTACGGCCAATGTGCACCGGCATATTGTATTGGTAGTCGTACTCCCGCAGCTCCGGTAGCACCGGGTGGCCGGCGGTGGCGATGGTCACATTGGGGGCGATCATGGTGTTGTCGCCGATATAAATATGGGTGTCGTCCACCATGGTAACGGCAAAGTTGCAGTACACATGGTTGCCCAAATGCACATGCGCGCCGCCGAAGTTAGAATAAAACGGGGGCTCAATATAGCAGTTCTCGCCCAGTTCGGCAAACATCTCTTTCATCAGGGCCTGGCGCTTGTCCGTTTCTGAGGGTCGTGTGTGGTTGAATTCATACAGACGGTCCAGGCACAGCCGCTGCCGGTCCATAATCTCATCATCGCCGGGCAGGTACAGCGCACCGGTGTGCATTCTGTCTTTCATTGCCATAGGGGGCACCTCCGTGCATTTTTCTTCATTATAAGCAAAGAAGCGGTCCTTTGTCAATGGCCACTTGCAGCAGCCCCGTCTCCGTGCTATAATACACTGGATTTCTACCGGCAGCGCGCTGCTCCTCAAGGAGAAAAAAGATGAAAAAGCCTTACCAAAAGACCATGTATGCCTGTTTTATCGGCTATATTGTGCAAGCCATTGTAAACAACTTTGTGCCCCTGCTGTTTGTCACCTTCCAGACCGACTACCAGGTGCCGCTGCAAAAGATTACCCTGCTGATCACTGTGAATTTTCTCATCCAGCTGTGTGTAGATCTGCTGTCTGCCGGGTTCATTGACCGGATTGGCTACCGGGCGTCTGTTCTGCTGGCCCACGGCTTTGCAGCTGCCGGGCTGATCTTGCTGACGATTTTGCCGGATCGTACTGCCGATCCGTTTGTGGGTATTTTGCTGGCAGTGGTGGTGTACGCGCTGGGCGGCGGGCTGTTGGAGGTGCTGGTCAGTCCCATTTTAGAGGCCTGCCCAACGGATAACAAAGCCTCCGCCATGAGCCTGCTCCATTCGTTCTATTGCTGGGGGCAGATGGGTGTGGTGCTGCTGTCCACCCTGTTCTTTTCCGTCTTTGGTATCGCCAACTGGAAAGTGCTGGCGCTGGTGTGGGCGGCGGTGCCCATCTTAAACGGCGTGCTTTTTGCCACCGCGCCGATTTATTCTTTGAACCCGGAGGGCGGCGCGGGTCTGACCTTAAAGGAACTGTGCCGCAACAAGGTGTTTTTGCTGCTCATGCTGATGATGCTGGGTGCCGGTGCGGCGGAGAATACCGTTAGCCAGTGGGCGTCCGCCTTTGCGGAGAAGGGGCTGGGGGTCACCAAAACCGTAGGCGACCTGGCAGGTCCCATGGCTTTTGCGGCGCTGATGGGTACCGCACGGCTGATTTACGGCAAGTGGGGTCACAAGCTGCATTTGGAGAAGTGCATGCTGGGCAGCAGCCTGCTGTGTGTGGCAGCGTATTTGGCAATCGCGCTGGTTCCGGATCCACGGCTGGCGCTGGTGGGCTGCGCCGTGTGCGGCTTTTCGGTGGGTATTCTGTGGCCGGGCACCTTTAGCAAAGGCTCTGCCGCCATTCCCAAGGGCGGCACGGCGATGTTTGCCCTGTTTGCGCTGGCCGGTGACCTGGGGTGCAGCGCCGGACCCACCCTGGCGGGTATGGTTACCCGGGTGTGCGACGGCAATATGCGCCGAGGAATTTTGGCGGGGATCGTCTTTCCTTTGCTGCTGGTGCTGTGCTTGGTGTTTGGGAAGAAGCGGAAAGCCGCAGCGGGAAATGCGCAGGCGGATACAAACCGCTCCCATGGTTAACCGATTATAAAAACAAAAACGGTGCCCCTTTCTATAGGGGCACCGCGGTTTTTATGGGTGCTTGGATTACATTTGGAATTTGCGGATATACTCATCCATGCAGGACTGGATGATTTCTTCTGCCTTTGCCCGGTCATCCACTTCCAGCACAGAGGTGCTCTTGCTCACTTCCAGGGTCTTATACACCTCAAAAAAGTGCTTGATCTCCTCAAAATAGTGGGCGGGCAGCTGGTCAATGTTGGTGTAGCAGTTGTAGTTGGGGTCGTTTACCGGCACGGCGATGATCTTTTCGTCCTTGGCGCCGCCGTCCTCCATCATCAGTACGCCAATGGGGGCGCACTCCACGATGGTCATGGGCTGAATTTGCTCGCTGCACAGTACCAGCACATCCAGCGGGTCCTTGTCGCTGGCGTAGGTGCGGGGGATAAAGCCGTAGTTGGCCGGATAGTGGGTAGAGGTAAAGAGCACCCGGTCCAGCTTGAGCATACCGGTCTCCTTGTCCAATTCGTACTTGTTTTTGCCGCCTTTTTGAATTTCAATCACGGCGTAAAAGCGGTCTTTGCGAATCCGCTTGGGGCTGATGTCATGCCAAATGTTCATCGTGGAACCTCCTTCTTAGGGCCTTGCTGTTCTCTTTTTTGTACACTCTTATTTTATCATAGTCCCCGGCGGGGCGCAAGGGAGCGGGCGGCGGCATTTTCCACGAACTTTTGTTGTAATTCCCGCGTTTTTATGGTACTATTGAAAAAACAACACAGAAAGGAAGGGATACCCTGTGTTTGCAGATATTGCGAAAATCAAAATCAAAGGCGGCGACGGCGGTGCCGGTGCAGTGGCCTTTCATCGAGAGAAGTATGTGGCTGCCGGCGGCCCGGACGGCGGTGACGGCGGCAAGGGCGGCGATGTGGTCTTTGTGGTAGACGATAATTTGGCTACCCTGGCAGACTTTCGCTACAAACGGAAATATGCGGCTCAGAACGGCGAGCCGGGTCGTGGCGGTCGGCAGTACGGCCGTAAGGGCCAGGATCTGGAAATTCGCGTGCCCCGGGGCACGGTGATCCGCGAGGTGCAAAGCGGAGCCGTCATGGCGGATATGAGCAAGACAGAGCGGTTTATTGCAGCCAAGGGCGGCAAGGGCGGCTGGGGCAATATGCACTTTGCCACCCCCACCCGGCAGGTGCCTCGCTTTGCCAAGCCCGGCGTGCCCGGCGAGGAGTGGGAGGTCAGCCTGGAGCTGAAGCTCATTGCGGATGTGGGGCTGATCGGCTTTCCCAGCGTGGGCAAAAGCAGCCTGATCTCCGTGGTCAGCCAGGCTAAGCCCAAAATCGGCGACTACCACTTTACCACCCTGGTGCCCAATTTGGGCGTGGTGTCCATGGGCGCGGGCAACAGCTTTGTGCTGGCGGATATTCCCGGGTTGATCGAGGGCGCGTCAGACGGCGTGGGCCTGGGTCATGACTTTTTGCGCCATGTGGAGCGCTGCCGGTTGCTGGTGCACCTGGTGGATGTAAGCGGTCACGAGGGACGAGACCCGATCGAGGATTTTGACGCCATCAACCGGGAGCTGGAGAAGTTCAACCCGGAGTTGGCCAAAGCGCCCCAGATTGTGGCGGGCAATAAAATCGACATGGCGGAGCCGGAGCAAATTGAACGGCTGAAAGCCTATGTAGAGGCCAAGGGCTACGACTACTATTCCATTTGCGCGCCCATTCAGGAGGGCACCCGGGAATTGATGAACGCAGTGTGGAACCGGCTGCAAACGCTGCCCCCGGTGAAGGAGTACGAGCCGGAGGAGATCCCCACGGAGCTGCTGGTGCAAAACAGTACCGGCTTTACCATCACCAATCCGGAGCCGGGCTACTACCTGGTAGAGGCTCCCTGGTTTCCCAAGGTGCTTAAGGGCATTGACGTGGAGGACTATGAGGCGCTGCAATACATGCAGCGGGTGCTGGAGAAGAGCGGCGTGTTTGAGGCGCTGCGGCAGCGGGGGATCCAGGAGGGCGATATTGTCAGCCTGTATGATATTGAGTTTGAGTACATTCCGTAAGGAGCAAGTATGGAAGTGTTAAACACAGATCCGTGGCAGCTAAGCCCGCTGAATTTGGCCTTTATCGGCGACTGCGTGTATGAGATGCAGGTGCGCTGCCACCTGGTGGCGCTGGCCAATCGGCCGGTGAACGACCTGCACCGGGAGAGCGTGAAGTTTGTCAGCGCCAAGGCCCAGACGGCGGCCTTTGCCCGCATGGAGCCGCTGCTGACAGAGGAAGAACTGGCGGTGTTTAAGCGGGGGCGCAATGCCAAGACCGGCCACCAGCCCAAGAGCGCCACCGTTGGCGAGTACCACTGTGCCACCGGGGTGGAGGCACTGTTCGGCTACCTGTACTTAACCGGCCAAACGGAGCGGATCGAGGAACTGTTTGCCGTGATCTTTCAAGAGGGCGAATAAAATATATGAAAGAGAACACCCACAGCAAGGTGTTCTCTTTTTATCTATATTTTAGCAAAAAAAAAGACCGGCAGGCGAACCTGTCGGTCTTTGGTTTTCTCTATATCGAGAGGGATTAGCCCAACTCGGAGAAGTATTTGATGGTACGAACCATCTGAGAGGTGTAGGAGTTCTCGTTATCATACCAAGAAACAACCTGAACCTCATAGGTGTCGTCAGCAACCTTCAGCACCATGGTCTGGGTAGCATCGAACAGAGAACCGTAACGCATACCCACGATGTCGGAGGATACGATCTCGTCGGTGTTGTAACCGAAGGACTCGGTGGTCTCAGCCTTCATAGCAGCGTTGATGGCCTCAACGGTCACTTCCTTGTCGGTCTTGATGACAGCGGTCAGGATGGTGGTGGAACCGGTGGGGGTGGGAACACGCTGTGCAGAGCCGATCAGCTTGCCGTTCAGCTCGGGGATAACCAGGCCGATAGCCTTAGCAGCACCGGTGCTGTTGGGCACGATGTTCACGGCAGCAGCACGAGAACGACGCAGGTCGCCCTTTCTCTGCGGGCCGTCCAGAGTCATCTGGTCGCCGGTGTAAGCGTGGATGGTGCACATAATACCGCTCTGGATGGGAGCAAAGTCGTTCAGGGCCTTTGCCATGGGAGCCAGGCAGTTGGTGGTGCAGGAAGCGGCGGAGATCACGGTGTCCTCAGCCTTCAGGGTCTCGTGGTTTACATTGTATACGATGGTGGGCAGATCGTTGCCTGCGGGAGCAGAAATAACAACCTTGCGGGCACCGGCCTTAATGTGAGCAGAAGCCTTCTCCTTGGAAGTGTAGAAACCGGTGCACTCCAGCACTACGTCTACCTTCAGCTCGCCCCAGGGCAGCTCAGAAGCGTCAGCCTTTGCATAAATCTTGATCTCTTTGCCGTCTACGATGATGGAGTCATCGGTAGCGGACACGGTGTCAGCCAGTGCGTACTTGCCCTGAGAAGAATCGTACTTCAGCAGGTGAGCCAGCATTTTGGGAGAAGTCAGGTCGTTGATGGCAACCACTTCATAGCCTTCTGCGCCGAACATCTGACGGAAAGCCAGACGGCCGATACGGCCGAAACCATTGATAGCAACTCTTACCATTTGGAATTACCTCCGAAAAATATTTGAATTTACCAGGGCGCTATGCGCCCTTGTATTGCAGTATTTATTTTATACCGCTTTTGCCAAATAATCAAGCGGAATTTCCACTTTTGTCAATCTTCACCAAAATTCAGCTTTTCAGCGGTGCTTTCTTGTGTTATAATGATTTGCAGCGGGCGGTTGCGTCGGGTGTTGCAGCAGGAGCAAGCCCACCGCCGTACAATAGAAAGGGAACCTACTATGAAAAGATTAAACATTAACAAATACTACAGGTACTGCTCCTACAGCTTAGATGCGCAAGAAGCGAATCAGCAGCACTATTGGTTCGACATGAAACACTTCAAGATGATCGATCACAGAGGTCCGTGCGATATGTATGATGATAATCCAGATATTATCCCATTTCCTCATTTTATTCCAGAATCTCGATACAAAGATTTAATGCGGGCTTTGAACAATCCGCAGGTGACCGAGTTCTTTAATGCGGCTAAGGATAAAGAAGATGTATATTTCCGCTATCGTGTATTTATTGATCAAAATGGTTTGTCATTTACTGAGCAATATAGGTTGAATCAAGATAAAGCAATTACCTTGATGAAATGGTGCAACGATCATGATATACCGTATATATACCGCTCTGAAGCTCGCGGAACATATCTACAGTACGATTATGATGATCTGGAGGGTGAAATCTGGCAAATTCCGGATATGGAATGAACAGGGAACCGTCCCTTGTTTTACTAGCCCAATTGTCTCCAGTATTGTATCGGATTTGTTTGATATCGTTTCAAGATCTGTCGTATTAAGAATGAACGGCATGATTCTGGGCTAGGGGGTTATATAACAATGCACAGCAAGCGTTATGCTTTTTTTTATGGTAGCCAAGCGAAACGATATTTGGACCGGATCATAACATTATTGGTTTATGTATTATTTTTTCCAGTCGTTGCTCTCATACTTTTTTTACCTCTTGGCTATTTGGTGAATGAGTATCAAGAGGGCTCGGTAGATATGATTTTGCGCATATTGATCTATGCTTTTCTTGTATTCTTGTCGGCTTTGTTTATGGCGAGCGTGGTATCTGCACTACTGCCACAATACACAGTCGTTACAGACGATTCGGTACTGATCAAACGCCACAATATTATGTATTACCATCTCAAACGTGGCACCAGTGATTTTATCCCCATACAGCAAATATCAAGTATTCAACCGGCCACGCCTTGGCGAGGCAAATATGCACCTGTTCCGGCTACTGTATATGCATGGAAATATATGGTCGAGATCCATGCAAATGAGCAAATATATTATGTTCCGGTGGAAGATGTTTGTGCATTTATTGATGATGTCAATGCGCGCCGCCAGCTTCAGAAATGAACAGGGGACGGTTCCTTGTTCTAAGACAGGGTGCTGCCCTTGTACCCATGGGGCAGATCCCCTGTACTACACAATAGAAACTTAACCGGAGGCGACGGTATGTACAAACCGATTTCTACCTATACTGGGCGGCATTTTGACCCGTACCATGCGGTGGCGGCGGATCTGGATGTGCGGGATATTGCCCACGCCCAGTCTCTGATGACCCGTGCCAACGGCCATTTCCCGGCATTTTACTCCGTGGGGCAGCACTCTTTGGCTTGCGCCCGAGAGGCGCTGGTGCGTGGTGAAGCAAACCAAACGGCACTGTTTTGCCTGCTCCATGACGGCGCAGAGGCGTATATGAGCGATGTGACCCGGCCGGTGAAGGCCCGGCTGCCGGAATTCGTCCGGGCAGAGGAGCGGCTGCTGGCGCTGCTGTTTGACACCTTGGTAGAGGCTCGGCCTACTCCGGCGCAGTGGCAGACGGTCACGGAGATCGACAACGCCATGCTGTCGGCGGAATTTTTGCATTTTACCGGCGAGGTGATCCCCACGAATGCCCCGCCCCTGCAACGCACCCCGGATTGGACGCAGCTGCCCTTTGATCGGGTGGAGCAGGATTTTCTCCATCTGTACGCCTGTCTGCGCGGCTGAAAAGGCGCGCTTTCGGTAATACATAACACAATAGGAAAAAAAAGGAGCAATTCCATTGTTGGATCGCTCCTCTTTGTAGATGAATGTGCCTTATCGCAGGGCGCGGAGGCGGGGATCGGTGCGTACTGTCGGCTTGATCTTATCGAAGGAGCGGGACAGGGCGGCAGCGGCTTTTGCTGGTTCTGTGCTTGCCAGCTTGTCCGCCTGGGAGAAGTTGCAGAACTTCTGCCGGTAGAGGTCCTTGTTCAGCGCAGCGCCGGCGGCATCTTCCAGCTTGTCCAGCGCCTCCTCAAACACGGCGGCGGTGCAGGCTTTGTCCGCAATCAAATCGCCCAGGGTAATGGGATTGTCCTCGTCGTCTTTTGTTAAAGTCTGGTCGGTGGATTGGTGCACCGCTTTTTTAAACGGGTCTTTCAAAATGGCGTTGGAATAGAAAGCCGCAATTGTGGGAATGAACAGAGCCTCCGGCTTGTCGAGAAACGTATCCAGCCGCACCCGGCCTTTGTTCTCGCCCTTCTTAACTTCCGAAAACAGGCGGATGTATGCCCGGTGGGCAAACTCCAAGTGATCGTTGGCCGCGCCGCCGTAGGTTTTTACCAGCCTGGCAACGGTATTACTGTTCTTGTAACCCACGGCCAAGTCCGTTACAATATAAGTGTATAATGCGGATTGAAAGTCGTTGTACAGTGCCTTGTTCTTTTGCAGGGCGGCAACTGTGTGGATGTTCTGCTCCTCCAAGGTGTGGCGCAGGGTGCGCAGGTTGGCTTCTGCCGCTGCGGCGGCCTTGGCGTTTCGGCGGGGGGAGAATGCGGCGGTTTGATCGTAGGTGTTGTTGTAGGACTTCATAAGATACACTTCCTTTGCAAATTCAACGGCGGTGGCGCCGTCGTTATTCCCAGCATAAAGCAAGTGCACATAGATTACATCCAGATTACATTCTGGTTTTATCCGGCTGATCCGGAATTGATACGGAAAGCCGAAAAATGGCATGAACAGGGGGCTTTTTTGTGGCGATTTGGCAGATTGACGATGATTATTATGTGGATTTGGATCAGTCCATGGTCTGTTGGAAGCAGGACGCTCAATGGCACCAAAAGTCGCTGACGCCGCTAAGGCAAAAGGCGGTGCAGGTGGTGATCGGCGACGGCGAGGCCGATCAGCTGGTTCGATGGAAAGAGATCATTTCCGGCGTGTACGGCTATGAAGACAGCTTAGATGGGAGACGAAATTTCAATGATCTGAAGAACATCTTAGAAAATGAATATAAATTTACCTATTTAGAGAGCGATCGGGGCAACGGCTATCGGTTGCGCGCACCCAAGCTGCGGCGCGTTGCCAAAATTCCCTCTGTGCCGCCAAAAAAGCCGGAGGGCGATTCGGTTCCCCAAGAGGAGCCAACCTCGTCGGTGCCGATAGAGAAGCTCACGCCCCAAATCCTTTGTGATCTGCTGTACGGCAGCGCCGATCAGCGCCGGGCGCTCCTGGGCTGTGCGCCGGTGCCAAAGTTGCGAGCCTATCCGGTGCGGGACTTTTTGGCAGCGTATTTGCCGGATCTGCAACAATTGGAATGGAACCAGCTGGATCCGCAGGCGCGCAAGGCGGTGATGCAGGGCGATATACGCTGGGGTCGCCGGGTGCTCAAGCGGCAGATCTTGAACAACGGGCACTTTACCACGGAAGAGTTGGTAAGGACCTGCCGTCGGCAGTTGCAGGCGGATGTGGAACTTGGCGGCCTGGGACAGGAGTTGACACAGTTGCTCCACGCCGCTGTCCACAGTGATGCGGCATATGCGGCTGCAGAGCGGGCGTTCTTTTTGTGTGATGTAAATACTTACCCGGAGCGAGGACTGGCGATTTTGCTGCTGGCGGCGCTGATGGGCCCCGGCGCTTTTGCGGATCTGTACAGCGGGCAAAGCGCAGTTAGCCATTTTGCTATATAATTAAATTTGGAGGGAAAGTAAGATGAGTAATACAGAAGAAGCGGTGCGTAATCTGATGCACAGTTATGAAGTGACCACCATTGACGCGGCCAAAGTGCGGTGGAAAGACAATGACAATGTGCTGCACCCGCGGCTTTGCCGTCACATGGTGGAGTGGATCGCCGACCCGGAGAATGAGGTCACCGGCGAGGCAGACGATTACTATCGTTTAGTGAGCGCAGCGTTCGAAACTAGCGATTATCTTTCTGCTGTGCGCATTGCAGAGATCGGTTTGGCCAAGTACCCATACAATGTAGACCTGCTGGCGTTTGCGGTGCGGGTTTCCGGTAGGGCCGGGGATTTTGAAAAGGGCGAGGCCTTTTTAGCGCAAATGGAGCGGATCAACCGCAAGTATTGGGACTGGAATGCTTATCGCTACGCAATAGAGATGTTGCGGGCGGAGATCGGCCAGACGATCGGCTCGGAACGAGAGCAGCTGGAAAAGCGTGTTTTGCAGATGTGTGATGACTTTATTGCCGCATTCCCTCGAAACGACCGCGCGCATAATGCAAAGGCGGAAGTACTGATTGCATTAAATCGCTTAGATGATGCAAAACAGGTGTTGCAAAATGCCATCTTTAATGCTGTAGATGGTGAAAATCCCATTCTTGCACCCCAGTGTTGTGTGACCTATTTGGAGGTGCTTAAGAGCAGTAACGATTATGATCTGATCATTAAGGTTGCCACCCACGGCCTGGTGGCAACGGCTACGGACGAGAACAGTGCCAACTTTGGCTATTTCGTTTATCGCATCGCCCTGGCCAAGGACGCCCAGGTGGTGGCCAGCGGCTTTGACAATCGGGACAAGGTAAAGGAAGCCCTGGCTTGGTATCAAAACGCCTTTGACAGCGCCACGCCCAACTGCCGGGAAAAGGCGGCGCAGCGGTATCTGTTTATCCGCCAAAATTCCAAGTATCCCATTGATCAGCCACTGATTGACCACGAGTATTCCCAGCCGGATCCGCAGCTGATGCGGAGCGGTTTGCTGGCTGCGAAAAAGGACCAGCAGGACGAAGCGGCCATGTTGTTCGTGGCGAAGGCGATGATACCCGGCGAGATGCCCAGCGAGAAGGTATAGCCCGTC
>ENA-OPWD01001718-OPWD01001718.1-human-gut-metagenome-genome-assembly--contig:-NODE-1718-length-14486-cov-2.957245_pt1 | contig 14486 bp, 8 predicted proteins | sample MGYA00241502_ERZ501996 | MGnify/ENA primary metagenome ERZ501996 (study PRJEB25962, sample SAMEA2042011) | human gut metagenome | biome: human gut; feature: human-associated habitat; material: faeces... | reverse complement strand
GAGAGATGGTAAGAAATATACACTGACAGCTCAAATCGGGGTAGAAGCAAGCGAAGGCGGCACTGCACCGGATGTAGTAACCTATTCATCTCAAAAAGCTTCCGGTTATCAGATAAAGACTGCGATGGCGACCGGCGTCTATTCCGGTTGCATCACCGCCGGCAGCGCCACCGCAGGTTTGCTGTCCGCGCCGCTTGCGCAGATGTGGGGCGGTTGGCGCGCGTCACTCGCCTTCTGGAGTGTGCCGCCGCTGGTCGTCGCCGTGCTGTGGGCGTTGCGTATCCTGCACAATCGCAAAGTCGTTATCGCTTCCGCCGGCGGCACCATCGAAACCAGCGATACTGGCGATATCGATGATATTGGCGATCGCAGCACGACGGCCAACGCACAAAACCCGCATTCCGCACAGCGACCGGCATGTTCCACGCAATCGTCGCATGGCGTGTTCACCCGCGTGCTGCGCCGTCCGATGACGTGGTACGTGACGGCCTTCATGGGACTGCAATCGTCCGCCTTCTACACCATGTCCAACTGGATGCCGTCCATCTCGGCGTCCATCGGCTACGACGCCTCCACCGCCGGCGTGCATCTGTTCATCTTCCAAGGCATCGGCATTTTCTCCGGCCTGCTCATTCCGAAATTCATGAACGTGCGCGGCAACCAGGTCTGCGCGGCGCTTACCGCCAGCGCTCCCATGCTGATCGCCGGCCTTGGCATGCTGCTGCTGCCGCATCTCATGCCGGTATGGGCGTTCGTCGGCGGCTGCGCGCAAGGCGCGTCCCTGGTGGTGGCGCTCGCATTGATCGCGTTGCGCGGCCGTGACAGCGCCGAAACCGTGGTGCTGTCGGGCGTCGCGCAGTCGTTCGGCTATCTGATCGCCTCGCTCGGCCCGCTTATGTTCGGCGTGCTGGTCCAGGCCACCGGCGGCCATCATGTGCCGCTGATGGTGTTCACGTTCGTCGCTTTCCTGCAGTGCGTCGTCGCGGTCGTCGTCGGCAGGCCTTCCAAAATGTGACTTTTCGCGTCTCATGAAATCGCAAGCGTCCGCAGAGGGAAGTACCGTTAGCCGTATGACAAGCCCTAAGACTGACGGTACTATGCATCTGCTCGATCCTGCTCCATTCGGACGTATCCTTCCGGCCATGGTCACCCCCATGAAGGCTGACGGAGCCGTTGATTTCGAGGCCGCGCAGCGTCTGGCCAAGCAGCTCGTGGCGGATGGTGCCGACGGTCTTGTGGTCAACGGCACCACCGGCGAATCTCCGACCACCCACATGGAGGAGAAGGTCGAGCTGGTTCAGGCCGTCAAGGAAGTCGTGGACGTGCCGGTCATTTCCGGCGCCGGTTCCAACGACACCGCGCACACCGTGCGCATGGTGGAGCAGACCCAGGAGGCGGGCGCCGACGCGGTGCTCGTGGTCGCCCCGTATTACTCCCGTCCGTCGCAGGAGGGCGTGTTCCGCCACTACAAGGCGGTCAACGATTCCGCGGACAAGCCGATCATCATCTACGATGTGCCGGGCCGTACCGGACTGCACATCCAGCTGGAAACCTACCGTCGTATGGCCGAACTCGACCACGTCAAGGCCGTCAAGGACGCCACCGGCGACATCGCAGGCGCGGTGCGCAAGCGCATGGAGACCGGTCTGACCTGGTATTCGGGCGATGACGGCCTGTTCCTGCCGTTCCTGTCCGTCGGCGCCGTCGGCATCATCTCTGTGATCGCGCACGCGGCCGCCGGTCCGATGCGTGACCTCGCCAACGCGTTCGATCGTGGCGATATCCACGAAGCGCAGCGCATCTCCGTGCAGCTGGCGCCGCTCGTCGAAGCGATGAACGGCAATGGCTTCCAGGCCGTGATGGCCAAGGCCTCGCTGAAGGTGCGTGGAATCCTCGACTCCACCGTAATGCGCCTGCCGAACGTCGGTCCGGGCGAAGCGGAACTCGTGCGCGCGGAAAAGGGCATGCGCGCCGCGGGACTGCTGTGAACCGAATCGCATGATGCGACTGGCCTGTCGCGCATGAACGCCGGCAGGCACCCAAATTCCTCGTTTCCGCATAGGCGGAGACAATTAGTAATAGAAATCCAACTAGGAAATGGCTACAGAAGAAACCACAAAGACAACAACACACAAGCGCGGCAGCAAGGCTGCCAAGCGCACTGAAACCGCAGTCAAGGCATCCAAGACCACTAAGGCCGCGAAGTCCGAGAAGACCGCCATCAAGAAGGCCAAGTCCTCCACCCGCAGCCGTGGCAACGGTGGCTCGCGCAACGGCGGCTCCCGTGGATCCCGTGGCGGCAACGGTTCGAACCGTCGTCCGTCGCATTCCGCGCCGCAATCCACCGCGCCGCAGCAGGACGAGGTGCTGATCGCCCCGCCGAAGTACCGCAAGGGCTCCATGCGCATCGTGCCGCTCGGCGGTCTGGGTGAGATCGGCCGCAACATGAACGTGGTCGAATACAACGGGCATATCCTGCTCATCGACTGCGGCGTGCTCTTCCCGGAAGAGGAGCAGCCGGGCGTGGACCTCATCCTGCCTGACTTCCACTACATCAAGGACCGTCTCGACAAGGTCGAGGCGCTTGTGCTCACCCACGGCCATGAGGATCATATCGGTGGCGTGCCGTACCTGCTCAAGCTCCGTCCGGACATTCCGCTGATCGGCTCCAAGCTCACCCTCGCCTTCGTTGAGGCCAAGTGCAAGGAACACCGCATCAACCCGACGCTCGTCGAGGTCAAGGGACGCGACAAGCTCAAGGTCGGCCCGTTCAACCTGGAATTTGTGAACGTCACGCACTCCATTCCGGACGCGCTCGCCGTGTTCGTGCAGACCCCCGCCGGCTCGCTTATCGACACCGGCGACATCAAGCTCGACCAGCTGCCGCTCGACCACCGCATCACCGATCTGGTGGAATTCGGCAAGCTCGGCGAAAAGGGCGTGGACCTCCTGATGATGGACTCCACCAACGCCGAGGTCCCGGGCTTCGTCAAGCCGGAGACCTCCATCGGTCCGGCACTCGACCAGGCGTTCGCACAGGCCACGCGCAAAATCATCGTGGCCAGCTTCTCCAGCCACGTGCACCGCGTGCAGCAGGTCGTCGACGCGGCCCACAAGTACGGCCGCAAGGTCGTGTTCGTCGGACGTTCCATGGTCCGCAACATGTCCATCGCAGCAGATCTGGGCTACCTGCGTCTGCCCGAGGACACCGTCATCGACCTGAAGCAGGCCCATGACGTGCAGGACGACAAGCTCGTCTACATGTGCACCGGCTCCCAAGGCGAGCCGATGGCCGCGCTCGGCCGCATCGCCGACGGCAACCACCGCGACATCACCATCAACGAGTTCGACACGGTGATCCTCGCCAGCTCCCTGATCCCAGGCAACGAGCATGGCGTCTACAAGGTCATCAACAAGCTCGTGCAGCTCGGAGCCCGCGTGGTCAACCGAGACAACGCCGCCGTGCACGTCTCCGGCCACTGCAACGAAGGCGAACTGCTGTACATGTACAACATCGTCAAGCCGAAGTGCGCCATGCCTATCCACGGCGAAAACCGCCACTTGGTGGCCAACGGCATGATCGCCGTCAAGACCGGCGTCGATCCGCAGAACGTTGTTCTGGCGGAGGACGGCGATGTGGTCGACCTGTACCACGGACAGGCCGCGGTCGTCGGCTCCGTGCCGTGCGGCTACGTGTACGTCGATGGCGATTCCGTCGGCGAACTGACCGACGAAGAACTCGAGAAGCGCCGCATCCTCGGTACCGAAGGCTTCGTGTCCAGCTTCGTAGTCGTCGACACCGAAACCGCGGATGTCATCACCGGTCCGAAGATCTACCTCAACGCGGTCGCGGAAGACGAAAGCGAGTTCGACAAGGTCCGTCACCAGATTGTCGAGCAGCTGCAGGACGCGATGATGCAGGGCACGCGCGACACCTACAAGCTGCAGCAGATCATGCGACGCACGCTCGGCGGCTGGGTGGCACGACAGCTGCACCGCAAGCCGATGATCGTCCCCGTCGTCGCCGACATCGCGCAGGACGTGGACGACGCGATGGGACTGAACGCCGCGAAATAAGCCGTAAATTTACCATAAATTGAATCAAGGCGACGTGATCGGCACAACTGATCGCGCCGCCTTCTGTTACCAGAAAGAAGGAGTGACATGCCAGGAGCAAACCTCACCCGAATCGAAGCGGAAGAACGCAAAAGCATCATCGCCGCGCCAATCCATTACACGGTCAAGCTTGACCTGACCCGCGGAGCCAAGGATTTCGGCTCCGAAACCACCATCACCTTCGACGCGAAGCCGGGGGAGTCAAGCTTCCTTGACCTCATCGCCAACGAAGTCAGCGAAATCACCCTCAACGGCGAAACCCTCGACCCGGCTGAAGCGTACGTCGACAGCCGCATCGAACTGAAGAACCTCAAGGAGCACAACGAGGTCACCGTCAAGGCGATGTGCCAGTACTCCAACACCGGCGAAGGCCTGCACCGCAGCGTCGACCCGTCCGACGGCAACGTCTACCTGTACACCCAGTTCGAAGTGCCGGACGCCCGCCGCGTCTACGCCGTGTTCGACCAGCCTGATCTGAAGGCCGTGTTCGACTTCTCCGTGCTCGCCGCCAAATCCTGGATCGTCACGTCCAACATGCCCACCGCCTCCGTGACCGACAACGAAACCGTCACCGAGGAAGGCACGCTCGGCGATCACGCCGCCGAAACCACCAAGCTGTGGGTGTTCGAACCGACCCCGACCATGAGCTCCTACCTCACCGCCATCTGCGCCGGACCGTACGCCGAATGGCACACCGAATACGCCAATGAGGACGGCCGCACCGTGCCGATGGCCATGTACTGCCGCCAGGCGCTCGCCAAAGCCTTCGAAAAGGACGTCGACTACCTGTTCGACATCACCAAGAAAGGCTTCGCCTTCTACGCCAAGACCTGGGGCGTGCCGTACCCGTACGCCAAGTTCGACCAGATCTACGTGCCGGAATACAACGCCGGCGCCATGGAGAACATCGGCATGGTCACCATCCGCGACCAGTACGTGTTCGAATCCAAGGTCACCGACGCCTATGCGGAACGCCGTGTGGTCACCGTGCTGCACGAGCTCGCCCACATGTGGTTCGGCGACTACGTGACCATGAAGTGGTGGAACGACCTGTGGCTCAACGAATCCTTCGCCGAGTTCACGTCCACCCTCGCCACCGCCGAAGCCACCGAATGGAAGGACGCCTGGGCAACCTTCAGCTCCGGCGAAAAGAGCTGGGCGTTGAATCAGGACCAGCTGAGCACCACCCACCCGATCGTCGCCCCGATCAACGACCTCAACGACACCTACGTCAACTTCGACGGCATCACCTACGCCAAGGGCGCCTCCGTGCTGAAGCAGCTCGTGTACTACGTGGGCCGTGAGAAGTTCTTCAAGGGCATCAACAACTACCTCAACAAGCACGCCTACTCCAACGCCACCCTCGCCGACCTGCTCGCCGAACTGGAACTCACTTCCGGCCGCGACCTGAAGGCGTGGAGCGCCCAGTGGCTTGAGGAATCCGGCATCAACACCATCGCCACCGAAGTCGAAGAGAACGAGGACGGCACCATCAAGCGTCTCGCCCTGCGCCAGACCGCTCCGGCCGAGCATCCCGTGCTGCGCGCCCACCGTCTCGCCGTCGGCTTCTACAACGAGGATCCGGAAACCGGCAAGATCGTGCGCACCGACCGTTTCGAACTGGACGTCGACGGCGAACTGACGGTCGTCGACGCGGCCGCGGGCAAGGCACGTCCGTCGCTGATTCTGGTGAACGACGACGACCTGACCTACACGAAGCTGCGTTTCGACGACAAGAGCCTCGCATTCGCGACAAGCAACCTGTACCGCTTCGACGACGCGCTCGCCCGTTCCGTGATCTGGCTCGCCCTGTGGGACATGACCCGCGACGGCGAACTGCCGGCACGCCAGTTCATCGACACCTCGCTGGCCGCGCTCGCCACCGAACACGAGTCCACCACCTTCCGTTACGCGCTGGCACAGGTCAGCACCACCGCATGGCATTACACCGCTCCGGCAGAGCGTGCCGAGATCGTGAAGCATGTGGCCGCCGAACTGTTCAAGCTGGCGGGTCAGGCCAAGGCCGGCTCCGACGAACAGTTCCAGCTCGTCACCGCCTACCTGGGCTACGGCGAGCCGGGCGACGAGGCGTTCGTCGCCAACGCGAAGGGCCTGCTCGACGGTTCCGTGGCATTCGACGGTCTGGAAATCGACAACAACTTCCGCTGGACCATCATCAACGCGCTGAGCACCGTCAACGCGATCGACCAGGCGGGAATCGACGCCGAACTGGCCAAGCGCGAAACCACCGAGAACCGTGAGTTCGCCTATGGCGCACGCGCCGTGGCCGGTACCGCCGAAGCGAAGGCATGGGCTTGGAACGAGGCCCTGCACAACGACGAGCTGACCAACATGCAGCTTGAGGCTGTGGCCGGTGGCTTCGCAGCCACCCCGCGCGCCGACTTGGCCGAACCGTACGCCGAGAAGTATTTCGAGGTCGCCGACTGGATTTGGGAGCACAAGACCTTCCACATGGCGGAAGCGCTGCTCGAAGGCCTGTATCCGGGCTATGCCGATCCGGCGAAGCTCGTGGAGCTGGGCGACGCCTGGCTCGCCTCCCATAAGGACGCGGACAACGCCTTGCAGCGCATTGTGCGTGGCAACGTCGAGGCTTCTCACCGCACGCTGAAAGTGCGCGACTTCAACGCCGCGCTCTGATAGCAGGGGCGACAGGAACGTTCCCGCTTAAGAGCCGTCATGTCGTCGCACGACTTTGATTTTGGAGGCATTTTTCAAAGTTGTGCGACAAGCGTGCTGGCTTTCATACCCTCTAACTCTTATTTTTTGCTGGTTTTCAACGGAAAATGATAGTTAGGGGGTATTTCTTTATCAAGTGTTGCCGCACGACTTGATTTTCCGCCTTGAAATCAAAGTCGTGCGACACGAAAAGGGCATTGCGCGCCGTGAAATGCTTTGAATTGTGAAGTGTTATGCGATTGCGTCGTCACCTGCTGGTTTCGGCGGCACGGTTGAGTACGATAGGTCACGGAAATATCGTTTGCAGATAGCGAGGATTTGAGACTCATGCCACGTATGTTCGGAACCGACGGCGTTCGAGGATTGGCGAATAGGGATTTGACGGCACAGCTGGCGCTCGATTTGGGTGACGCCGCGGTGCGTGTGCTGGGCGATGACGAGCGGAGCGAATTCGAAAGCCGTCGCCGTGCGCTGGTCGGTCGTGATACACGAGTTTCCGGCGATTTCCTTGCCGCCGCATTGTCCGCTGGCATGTCCGCCGGCGGCTTCGACGTGATCGACGCCGGCATCATCCCGACGCCGGGCGTCGCATACCTGACGTCCGTGCTCAACGTGGAAATGGGCGCGGTGATCTCCGCATCCCACAATCCGATGCCCGACAACGGCATCAAGTTCTTCGCCCGCGGCGGCTTCAAGCTGCCCGACACCAAGGAAGACGAGATCGAAGCGGTGCTCGGCCAGGATTGGGATCGTCCTACCGGCGCCGGCGTGGGTCGTGTCAGCCATGACACCGCCACCGCAACCAACCTGTACATCGACCATCTGGTTTCCGCCATCGCGCCGGTCGGTCCGGACAAGTCGCAGCCGACGCCGCTGAAGGGCCTGAAGATCGTGGCCGACTGCGCGAACGGCGCCACGTCCGTGGTCGCTCCGGAAGCCTTGCGCCGCGCCGGCGCCGACGTGACCGTCATCAACGCGTCGCCGGACGGCTACAACATCAACAAGAACGCCGGCTCCACCCATCCTGAGCAGCTGCAGGCCATGGTCAAGGCCTCCGGCGCCGTCATGGGCGTTGCCTTCGATGGCGATGCCGACCGTTGCCTTGCCGTGGATGAGGATGGCAACATGGTCAACGGCGATCAGATCATGGGCATTCTGGCACGCGCCAAGAAGAACGCGGGCAAGCTCAACCATGACACCCTCGTCGTGACGGTGATGAGCAACCTCGGTCTGAAGTTGGCCCTGCGTTCCATGGGCATCAAGACCGTGCAGACCAACGTGGGCGACCGTTACGTGCTTGAAGAGATGCTGCGAGGCGATTATTCGCTCGGCGGCGAGCAGTCCGGCCACGTGATCAACCGTGAATTCGCCACCACCGGCGACGGCACCCTGACCGCGCTCACCCTGTGCAACGAGGTCGTCAAATCCGGTAAGAGCCTGAAGGAACTGGCCGCCGACTTCCCGCAGCTGCCGCAGACGCTCATCAACGTGCCGAACGTGGACAAGATGGCCGCCAAGACCAACGCCAAGGTGCAGGCCGCGGTGGAACGCGAAGAGAAGCTGCTGGGCGACACTGGCCGCGTGCTGCTGCGTCCGTCCGGCACCGAGCCGCTCGTGCGCGTCATGGCCGAAGCCGAAACCCAGCAGCAGGCAGACGAAGTGTGCGATCGCCTCGCCAAGGTCGTCGCCGACGAACTCACCCTGTAAGAGCCCGCAAGGAGATATGCCCCATGTTCGGACACAACTCGAAAGTGGACCTCGAACTCAACCGCGAGGTCGAAAAGCTCATCAAAACCGGCGGCAAAGAGAAAATCATGCCGATTGTGCAGGCCGGCGAACCGGTATTACGCCAGCAGACCATCGCCTACGACGGCCAGTTGAGCCGCAAAACGCTTGACAAGCTCATCGACACCATGCGCACCACCATGCTGGAAGCGCCGGGCGTGGGCCTCGCAGCCACCCAGATCGGTCTCGGTCTGGCTTTGGCCGTCGTCGAAGACCACGTATGCGAAGGCGATGATGGCGATCCGCGCGAAGCTGCGGAATTCCCCTTCCACGCCATCATCAACCCCAGCTACGAGCCGATCGGCACCGAAACCCGCAGCTTCTACGAAGGCTGCCTGAGCTTCGACGGTTACCAGGCCGTACGCAAGCGTTGGCTTGACATCACCGCCCGTTGGCAGGATGAGGACGGCAACAAGCATGAGGAACATCTGCATGGCTGGCCGGCCCGCATCTTCCAGCATGAAACCGACCATTTGAGCGGTGAACTGTACATCGACCAGGCCGAAATCCGAAGCCTGACCACCAATGAGAACCTTGAGGATTTCTGGTGCGAGGATCCGGTACCGACCGAAGCGGCGGCCGAACTCGGCTTCGAACTGTAATCGCGTAAACGAACGAGACAAGAACGATGAATGCCTCCCAGGCGAACACTTGGGAGGCATTCATCATATTCGGGATTATTGGAATGTTCGAAACATGAGTATTCCAAATATTCCAATATTTCAGTATTCCGGATTCACTAGCACATCGTACGTATCCGTGTTCCGCTCGGCATCCGAACGCAGATCCCAGCCAGGCTTGCGCATTCCATACAACACCAGCGGCGGTAAACCGAGCACAAGCACGACTACAGCCACAAGAATCGCATATGAAACGCTATCCAAACCGGTGAAACCAGCCGGTCTCACGAAAGTCAACACGAATGCCGCGGCGGAAGCGACGAAACCGACGCCCGCGACCAACCGAATCGCAGGAACTCGATACGTGCGGCGGACTTCTGGATGGGTGTTGCGCAGACGAATCGCGGCGGCAAACATCAACATGTACATCACCAGATACAGCGCGGTCGCCATATCCACCAGCGTCGCGAAAGCCGTGTTGCCATTGGGGATCAACACGAACAGCAACGCCAGCACGGTCACGATAATGCCTTGCGGAATCAGAATGCCTTCCTGCACGTCGTGGGCATTGCGCTTCTGCAGCGCGGGAGGCATCAGTCCCGTGCGGGCGGCCGCTAGCAAACCGCGAGAAGGACCAGCTATCCAAGCCACCACGGAAGCGAACGCGCCTAGCGCGATGAGCAGCGAAATCACCGGAGTGCCCCAACCCATGCCAAAATGGTCGAAGAACTCCCTGAACGCCAGATTGATGCCGTCGATGAGCCCCAGCTCACGATGCGGCACAGCAAAGGCGATTGCCAAAGTCGGCAGCACAAGTACCAGCAGAATCAGCGCGGTCGCTAGTGCAATGGCGCGTGGGAATTGACGTCCCGGATGCTCCAAGTCGTTGGCATGCACGGCATTGACCTCCATACCCGCGTAGGCGAGCACATTGGATACGATTAGCACAATCGACGCGATGCCCGTCCACGGCGGAAGCAGCGCGGATGCGTGCAGGGAGGTCTGCACTGGCTTACCGATCGCCAGCCAGATAATGCCGAAGGCGATAAGCAGCAACGCAGGAAACAGCGTGCCGATAAGTCCCGAAATCGACCCGACCTTGGCGAACAGATTGCCGCCGCGCAACGCCACCATCGTGCTTGCCCAATACAACACGATGATCACCGCGGCCACATATACGCCATTATTGCCCAAGCCACCCATGCCGAACACATACGACAGGCTGACGGCGATGAACGCAATCTGTATCGGATACCACACCACATTCTGAATCCACTGCAGCCAAATGGCGAGAAATCCGATGCGATTGCCGAACGCCTCACGCACCCACACGTACACGCCACCTTTCCAGCCGGTGGCCAGTTCGGCAGCCACCAGCGCGGTCGGCACCAGGAAAACGACCGCCGGAATGAGATACAGCAGAATGGAAGCGAGACCATAATCGGCCATGGCCGGCAGAGAGCGTAGCGAGGCCACCGCCACCACGGTCAACATCGCCAGTTGGCTGACTGTCATCATGGTTTTGCCGGTTTTATTGGCAACGGTTGCCGTGCTTGCGATTGCGCCGTGCCCGTCAGCGCCGTTCCCTCTATTCGCCCCGGCATGCGCAGGTATGCCCGTACGATTGCGGTTTCCTGCGACGGCAGACGGATTGCGTGGCGTTGTTGTCGGTGCCGTCGCAGCGTTCGTCGTGGAACGTGCGGACCCGGGATGTGCAGCTGCGCTTGCATCGTGCGCTACCACAGCAAGCGGCTTTTTCATATGAACTGTCATTGCAGCCAGCTTTCGTAAACATAATCGTTGTGGGAATGAACATGAATTTCCTTAATGTGGGAAACGATGGAATTCGTGGAATGACCGCGAAATATCAGTGGTGGAATCCGGATGCACGAGCCTCGCTTGGCATTGGTGAGCGCAGTCCGTCCAGATATTTCACACACGACTTCAGATCCTTGATGAACGCTTCGGCCATATCGTGGCTGAAACCGTTACGCACCACAATGCGCTGCACGGTCACCTGCGTCAGATCCACCGGCATCGGATAAGCCGGCACCAGCCATCCCTTCATGCGCAGCCGATCCTGCAGATCGTACAGATTCCACTTGCGATCCGGCTTGTCGTTGAGCATCCATGCGAACACCGGAATGTCGGAACCGTCGTTCCACAGCGTAAAATCATCCATCTGCTCGATCTCGCCCGACAGATATTTCGCCACATCATGCGAAGTCTGCTGCACCCTTCGATACCCGTCGAATCCCAAACGCAGGAACATGTAGTACTGCAGCAGTACCTGTGCGCCCGGACGGGAGAAGTTCAGTGCGAAAGTCGGCATTTCGCCGCCGAGATAACTCACCTTGAAAATAAGGCTTTCCGGCAGGTCAGCGGTTTCGCGCCATACGACCCATCCCAAACCGGGGTAGACCAGACCGTACTTGTGACCGGAGGTGCTGATGGAGTAAACGCGCTTGACGCGGAAGTCCCATGCGAGGTCCGGCTGGATGAATGGTGCGATCATACCTCCCGAAGCGCCGTCCACATGGATGCGCACATCAAGTCCGGTGCGCTCCTCGATGCGGTCCAGTGCTTCGCTGATCTGTTCGACCGGCTCATACATACCCGTATAGGTCACGCCCATGATGGCCACCACGCCGATGGTGTTCTCATCGACATACTTGTCGAGATCATGGCCGTCGAGCACTTTGTGGTCCTCGGAAATCGGCACATAGCGTGGTTCCACGTCGAAATAGTTGCAGAACTTCTCCCAGCACACCTGCACGGCGCTGCTCATCACCAGATTCGGACGATCGGTCGGCAGGTCGGCCTTTTCGCGGGCTTCCTTCCAACGGCGCTTCAACGCGAGTCCGCCCAGCATGCAAGCTTCCGACGAGCCGATGGTGGAGGTTCCGATGGCATTCATTGGATCGGGCGCATGCCATAGATCGGCGAGCATGTGCCAGCAGCGCGATTCGACTTCGGCGGTTTTCGGGTACTCGTCTTTGTCGATCATGTTCTTGTCGGCCGCCTCCATGTACAGGCGGTTCGCATGATCGTCCATCCACGTGCTCACAAAAGTTGCAAGATTGAGTCGCGCGTTGCCATCCAGCATGGCCTCGTCATGCACCACTTGGTAGGCGGTTTCCGGCAGACTACCCTTCTGTGGAATGGTAAATTTCGAGAACGCCTGGGCTTCCTTCGGACGGGCGAACAGCGGATTGATTTCCACGCTGTCAGGAACAACGCGGTCGTCGGCATTGCCGCAGGTGTTGTCGCAGCAATGCGAATTGTTGTTTTCAGTGGTGGAATGTGTTTCTGACATTGCAGTTCCTTTCGTTGATTTGGAACGTTTATTGCGTTCCGGGATTCAAAAATGAAAGTCGATTCTGGATTTTTGCTGGGAAATGGTCACATTTGCGCTATGTGAAAATTCGTATGGCAACCGCTTCGCACGGAGGTATCCGCGCGCGGTTTCGTAATGAACACCGTCATTCGAACTCGCATGGTTGTGTTCTCACAAAGAGGAATGCGCACGTTGGTTTGTTGCACATTCTTACACGCTGAAGGTGGGTATCGGCTACGATGGGCAGGTATGAACGAATCGACGATGAATCTTTCCTGGCTGGATGACGCGAAGCAGGACATCGAACAATGGTCGGCATCGATGCCGAATGACGCCGACAACCAGCCGATCGACTGGCGATGGGTGTCTTCCCTTGACCTGCGTAACGGCATTGGTGCCGCCACAAGACAGCACGTTGATTTGTTGGCAATGCTGCGGTCCTCGTCGCCGCAACTTTCCGCCCCGCAGCTGCACGCCCTGTTGAAAGATGATCTTGCGATTCGAGATCGGCTCGAACCGACCATCGCGCAGTGCAACAGCACGTTCATGATGGATTACGACCGACTTATCGCTTCCTATCGGCTGCCGCGCGCGCTTGCTTACGCGAACCGTCGGTTGTGCGACGAAATCGCTGTTCTGCGACAGATTGGCGTGGCGATGGGATTGTGGACGGTCACCGAGGAACGACGTGAGCGCGTGACGGTTCCGGTGCTGCTGCCCGGTTCGGCTTTGGCTTCCGGGGGAGTGGCGTTGGATGATATTCAAGATCGAACCGCTGACATCGTTAACGGCCGCGCCGCCCGTCGTGCCGCAGAGAAAAGTCAGAAGCGAGCCAGTGACTATGCCATGTCGCGTGCGAACCTGAGTGGAGTAACCAGTCCGGGCGGCTCCACGTTGTTTGATTACGGTTCGGAAACGAAATCCGCTGAAGCGGCGCAGTTGCGTCGGATGGCTGAATACCGCAAATCGGATTGGCGCGACGCTTATCTTCCTGGACGCGATGTGGACAATGTCATGGGAATCGACATCGAAACCACCGGTACTGACCCGGCGCGTGTGTACATCATCGACGTCGGCTTTGAATATATGAACATGATTTCCCCTCGCCCTGCTGCCGCACCTACTGGATACCAATACGAGCAGAGTTATTACGAAACGGGCGATGCGTATGGTCAGTCGCGTCTGTCGTTCGGCGTTCCTGCCGCGAACGCGACGCTCGGTAATCCGCTGATTCTCGATTTGACCGGTATCGATGTACGTAATCGTGCGTCCGGCTTCCGCCTGTTCGATGAGTGGCCGGAGGCTCAAATCGGTTTGCTGCAGCGATTGGAGCAGCAACCGTACGTAGCGCACAACGCTCGTTTCGAACATAGCTTCTTCATGTTGAATGTGGCTGGATATGCGGAAAGCTACCGTGCGGGCAAGATTACGATTATCGACACGTTGCCGATGAGCCGCCGTTGGGATGAAGGGTCAATTCCGGACGGCGAGCATCCGTACGGCAATAACACGTTGGACGCATACGCCAAGCGGCAGGGCGCGCTCAATGAAAGCAAGTCGGAGCGCCACCTCGGTTTGGAAGATACGCATATCATGCTGGTTGCCATGAAACATCACTTGGGTGTATTGCATGGCGAAGGCCGCGGTCCGTGGGGTGCGAATGGCAAGTCTGGCATCGGTGGCAAGCATTGCGGGCGCCGCTGGTAGCATTTGCGATTCGTGTCGCAGTTTCCTGGTTCTTCTTCCCGTGACCGTCCCGTTTTGGCTTTCCCTTCCGGCTTTTGTTACCCGTAACGCCGTTTTGCGGTTACAAAATGCGGATGCGATTGCGGATTTGCGGGGATGGAATGGGCGATTGCGGGGATGGTTTCGGTGGTTGCGGGGTTGGTCGGGCCTGGTTTGTCAAGTTTCGACACGCCGATGGAACGTTG
>ENA-OPWD01001709-OPWD01001709.1-human-gut-metagenome-genome-assembly--contig:-NODE-1709-length-14512-cov-3.696894_pt1 | contig 14512 bp, 10 predicted proteins | sample MGYA00241502_ERZ501996 | MGnify/ENA primary metagenome ERZ501996 (study PRJEB25962, sample SAMEA2042011) | human gut metagenome | biome: human gut; feature: human-associated habitat; material: faeces... | reverse complement strand
GTTTGGAAAGAGTGGGGTAAGACTTCTACCTCCACTGGTACTACTCCCGGCGACAATACCGGTGGAACCCCCGGCGGCAACGACGGCGACCAGGGTGAGAATCCGTTGGGCTGATTCTCCTTCCTTGAAAGCAATTGATGACTGACACCGTTTTATGCTAAAAGTTTCCCGTACCGCCTCATTGGTTGTGCGGGAAGCTTTACTTTTTAGCATCTTTTATCATTCTTCTCTGCCTTTCTTTAATGGATTATCGCTAATTTCGAGCGATTTTTCGTAAATTCGGCTGAATAACTAATAATTTATAATATGGAAAACTTGAATACAGCACTTCTGCTGATGGTGGTAGGTATGGCAACAGTCTTCGCTATCCTGCTGATTGTTATTAACTTAGGAAAAGCTCTTATTGCATTGGTGAATAAATATGCGCCCGAAGAGGTGACACCGGCTAAAGCTGCGGCAAATGGTCCCGCACCTGTCCCCGGTAATATTCTGGCAGCTATCAGTGCAGCCGTAACAGTAGTGACACAAGGTAAGGGTAAAGTTGCTAAGGTAGAAAAAATCTGAAATAATAATCTTATATAAAAACACACCGAATAATTTAGTATGAAAAAGGAAATTAAGTTCAGTTTGGTATTCAGGGACATGTGGCAGAGTGCCGGAAAATATGTACCCCGTGTTGACCAACTGGTGAAAGTAGCTCCCGCCATCATTGAGATGGGTTGTTTTGCGCGCGTGGAAACCAATGGCGGAGGTTTTGAACAAGTAAATCTGCTGTTTGGGGAGAATCCGAATAAAGCCGTGCGCGAGTGGACGAAGCCGTTCCATGAAGCCGGTATCCAGACCCACATGTTGGACCGTGCCCTGAATGGCCTCCGCATGAGTCCCGTGCCCGCCGATGTGCGCAAGCTGTTCTATAAGGTGAAGAAAGCGCAAGGTACGGACATCACGCGTACTTTCTGCGGTCTGAACGATACCCGCAATATCATCCCTTCTATTGGCTATGCACACGATGCCGGAATGATTTCCCAATGCTCGCTCTGCATCACCCATTCACCCATCCATACCGTAGAATACTACACGGAGATGGCACTGAAGCTTATCAAGGCAGGTGCCGACGAAATCTGCATCAAGGATATGGCAGGTATCGGACGTCCGGTTTCTTTGGGCAAGATTGTGGCCAATATCAAGGCGGCGCATCCCGATATTCCTATCCAGTATCATAGTCATGCGGGTCCCGGTTTCAATATGGCAAGTATTCTTGAAGTGTGCGAAGCGGGTTGCGACTATATCGACGTAGGCATGGAGCCGCTTTCCTGGGGTACGGGACATGCCGACTTGCTCAGTGTGCAGGCCATGCTGAAGGATGCAGGCTTCCAGGTGCCCGAAGTCAATATGGAGGCATATATGAAGGTACGCGCACTCATCCAGGAGTTTATGGACGACTTCCTTGGCTTGTACATCAGCCCGCGCAACCGCCTGATGAACTCCCTGCTGATTGGTCCCGGACTGCCGGGTGGCATGATGGGCAGTCTGATGGCAGACTTGGAATCCAATCTGGAGTCCATCAACAAATACAAGGCAAAACGCAACCTGCCCTTCATGAAGCAGGATGAACTGCTCATCAAGTTGTTCAACGAAGTGGCATATGTTTGGCCGCGCGTGGGTTATCCCCCGTTGGTGACTCCGTTCAGCCAGTACGTCAAGAACCTTTCCATGATGAACGTCATTGCTATGGAGAAAGGCAAGGAACGCTGGGGTATGATTGCCGATGACATTTGGGATATGCTGTTGGGCAAGGCAGGTAAGCTGCCGGGTCAGCTGGCTCCCGAAATCATAGAGAAGGCCGAACGCGAAGGACGCAAGTTCTTCACCGGCAATCCGCAGGACAACTATCCCGATGCTCTGGACAAGTACCGCAAGCTGATGAAGGAGAACAAGTGGGAACTGGGCGAGGACGACGAAGAGCTCTTCGAATACGCCATGCACCCGGCTCAATACGAGGCTTACAAGAGTGGCAAGGCCAAGCAGGACTTCCTGGAGGATGTGGAGAAACGCCGTGCCGAACGTGACAAGTCTCCGCTGGACGATGCCAAACCCAAGACGCTCACTGTGCAGGTGGACGGTCAGGCTTACCGCGTGACGGTGGCATACGGTGACATCGACCTGCCCGCTTCGGCCACCGAAAAGGTGACAGCTCCCCCCGTAGGCGAAGGTCAGGACGTTCCGGCTCCGCTCGAAGGCAAGTTCTTCCTGACAAAGAATGCGCAAGAAACCCCGTTGAAAGTGGGTGACAAGGTGAAGAGTGGTGACCTCCTCTGCTATATCGAAGCTATGAAGACATACAATGCCATCCGCGCAGACTTTGATGGAACGGTTGTTGCCATCTGTGTCAATCCGGGTGACTCTGTTTCTGAAGATGATGTATTAATGAAGATAGGATAATGGAAGATATATTTGCAAAACTCTATGATATGACGGCCTTCAGCAACATCATTGCTGATCCGTCGTTCCTCGTGATGTATGCCATCGCTTTCATCCTGCTTTATTTAGGTATCAAGAAACACTATGAACCATTGTTGTTGGTACCCATCGCTTTCGGTGTGCTCATTGCCAACTTTCCCGGCGGCGAGATGGGGGTGATTCAGGCAGATGAAAACGGAATGGTCATGGTAGGCGGGGTGATGAAGAATATTTGGGAGATGCCGTTGCACGAGATTGCGCACGACCTCGGACTGATGAACTTCATTTATTATATGCTGATTAAGACCGGCTTTCTGCCGCCTGTTATCTTTATGGGTGTGGGTGCGCTGACAGACTTCGGTCCGATGCTCCGTAACTTGCGTCTCTCCATATTCGGTGCGGCTGCGCAGTTAGGTATTTTCACCGTACTGCTTTGTGCTGTGATGATAGGGTTCACTCCGCAGGAAGCAGGTGCGTTGGGCATTATCGGTGGTGCCGATGGTCCTACGGCTATCTTTACTACCATCAAGCTGGCTCCCCATCTGTTGGGACCGATTGCCATTGCTGCTTATTCTTATATGGCGCTGGTACCGGTCATCATTCCGATGGTGGTGAAGCTGTTCTGTACCAAGAAGGAACTGATGATTAATATGAAGGAGCAAGAGAAGCTTTATCCTTCAAAGACTGAAATAAAGAACTTGCGTGTGTTGAAGATTATCTTCCCGATTGCAGTGACTACGATTGTTGCCTTGTTTGTGCCCACGGCAGTGCCTTTGATTGGTATGCTGATGTTCGGTAATCTGATTAAGGAAATCGGTGCCGATACAAGCCGTCTGTTTGATGCGGCAGCCAACAGTATTATGAATGCTGCTACTATTTTCCTTGGACTGAGCGTGGGTGCCACCATGACCAGTGAGGCCTTCTTGAACTGGACGACCATTGGTATCGTAATAGGTGGATTCCTTGCATTTGCATTGTCCATTACCGGTGGTATCTTTTTTGTGAAGCTGTTCAACTTGTTCAGCAAAAAGAAGATTAATCCGTTGATTGGTGCTACCGGGCTGAGTGCCGTGCCAATGGCAAGCCGTGTCTGCAATGATATTGCAACGAAGTATGACCCTAAGAACCATGTACTGAATTACTGTATGTCCAGTAATATCTCCGGCGTAATCGGCTCGGCTGTTGCGGCGGGTGTGCTGATTTCATTCCTGGGATAAACGGTCAGTAGGAAAAATATAAAGAAACTCCGGTATGGCTTTGTAAAGCTATGCCGGAGTTTTTTGTATGTTTTTCTTTGAGGGGCATTTCATTCACTAACCACCTTCCAATATTCAGCCATCGCCATCTTCTCCGCCAGATACGCATCAATCAGGTTGGTGTGTGCCTGCGTCCACGAGAGTTGTGCGGACAACACATCTGCCATGCTGGCTTTTCCTTCATTATAAGAGAAGGTGACAAGGCCCAGATTCTCTTCGGCGAGTGTCATATTCTCCCGGGCCGTCTTGACTTGCTGTTCAGTTTCCGTCAGTTTTGTGGTGGCTGCGGAGAGTTCCTCCAGAATATTGTCCGTTACATAGCTTTGTTGCAGCTTCTGTATGCCGATATAGGCTTTCTGTTGGCGGTTTGTCTTGAAGCGGGCTCCCCAACGGAAGATGGGGATGCTGACATTGACTCCTACGACGGGAGTATGAGGTACATCCTGCCCCATATAGGTGATTCCCGTATCCCAACCGGTAGCGAGGAACATGTTGACTTGTGGGTTGTAGCGGCTGAGGGTGGCATGCCGTTGCGCTTCACTGCGGGCGATGTTCACGGAGGTACTGGCATATTCTGCTCGGCGAAGCAGCACATCATCTAGGCCCAGAGGTATGATGGAGGCAGTCGGTATATCTATTTCGGCTATGCTGTCTATGGGAGCGTCCGGTTCCGAGCCCATAAGGATATTCAGTTTTTGCAGGGCAAGGGTATGGTTTTGGCGTGCCTTGATGTACTGCAATTCGGCTTCCTTACGTCGGGTGGAAATCATCAGCAAGTCTGTGCGGCTGATGGCACCGTCATCAAAGCGGTCTTGGATGATGTCGTACTGCTGTTGTACAATATCCTGAAAGGTAGCCGCGGCTTTCAGACCGGCACGGGCGGCAGAGGCATTCCAATAGACGGCGTCACTTTGATAGTGTATCTGGTCGAGGGTCAGCTCTGTGGTAAGTTGAGCCAGTGCCTCGTCGGCTTGCGCCACTTTCTTTTGGGCTATTAGGGAACCTCCGGTATAAAGCGGCTGCGTCAAGGTGGCAAGTGCCTGATAGGTATAAGGGTGGTAGTCTCCTTTCGGACTGTTCCATTGGTCCAGATGATTGAGATTGGCGGTACCCTCGGCGGTGATGTCAATCTGGGGCAGGAAACCGGTGGAGGCAATCTTGCGTGCCTCGGTACTGGCGAATGTTTTCAGATGCTGTTGTTTCAGAATCTGGCTGTATGCTTCTACCTTGTCGCGGTATTCTTCGCGGCTCAGATATGCTTGTTGTGCCCCGGCATTCAGTCCGGAGCACAGTAATGATAGAATAAGTATCTTTGTTTTCATCATTCAATTGGTAAACTGTAAATTGTTGAATGTTCTCTCACTTGATTTTATGAATGGCGCAATAAGCCACCGGCAGCGCGAATAGAGTCAATGCCGAGGCTACCAGCAAACCGCCCATGATGGTTGCCGCCATGCCACCGAACATGGCATCGGACAATAACGGCAACATCCCCAGGATAGTGGTACCCGATGCCATGGCCACCGGGACAATACGGGTGGTCGTTGCACTGATAACGGCTTCACGCGGTGCTTTTCCGGCAGCGGTTTCCGTATCGATCTGGTCCACCAGCACGATGGCATTCTTGATATTCATTCCAATCAGCCCCAGCAAGCCGAGGATGGAGAAGAAGTCGAATGATTTCCCAAATACCACCAGTCCCAATACAATGCCTATGAAGATAAGCGGCAGCATCAGCAGGATAACAATCGGCTTCCGGTAGCTGCGGAACAGAAACAGCAAGGTGACGAACATAAGGAAGAATGTCAGCGGCAGGTTAGCTGCCAGTGCGGCATTGCTTTCTGCCTGGCTTTCCTGCTCTCCGAAGTATTTCATGGTGTAACCTTCGGGTACATCAATCTCTTTTTGCACTTGCTTCCATATACGGTTGAAGGCGGCAATGGCATTCACACCGCGGCGTGGGTCGGCCTGCGCCATCATCACCATCTGCCGGTTGTAGTCTTTCACATTGGAGAACTTGTACTGGAAGTCGAACCGGCTGACGACTTGTTCCAGAGTGGTTGTTTCGCGTGCAGTGCCGAATACGGGGAGTGTACGCAAGTCGTTGATGCGGAAAGAGTCGATAGTTTTATCCTTCAACAGAACGGGAAGTACCTGGTCTCCTTCCCTATATTCCCCAAGTGTCATGCCGTTCGTACCGATCTGGATACTCTGTGCCATGCTTTGACGGGAGATACCCAACGGTTGTGCACGCTCCTGACTGTAAACGGGATGCCATACCGGTATCTTATTGCCCCAGGAGTTGCGCACGTTGATAAGTTCGCCGTCACGGTGCATGATGTCCAGAGCCTTGTTGGTCAACATGACCAGCGTATCCGTGTTATTGCCGATGAACCCGATTTCAATGGCGGCATCTACAGCAGGAGAGAGCTTGAACAACATGGTACGGGTGATGGCATTGGGATAGTTGGCCTTCATGTAGGCATCAAGATTCTCTTCCTGCTTCTTGGTATATTTGCTGTCCGTTACTTCCACCAGGATATTGGCGAAGTTAGGTTTGGGGCCGACGGAAGTGGAGGCCAGATAGTAACGCAACGGTGTGCTGCCGAATGTGACGGATACCCGTTTCACTTCCGGCTGCTGCATCAGATGCGCTTCCACCTTTTTCATTTCGGTTTCTACTTCGCGGATGCTGTACCCGTCCGGATAGAATACATCTGCCCGAAAGTAGGGCTTGTCCAGAGAAGGGAAGAAGTTCTGGGGCATCAGTCCCATGACGATGAGGGAGAGGATGAACAGTGCTGTAATGCTTCCAAGGGTCAACGCCTTCTTGCGTATCAGTGTGCCGAGGATGGAGGCGAATTTATGGTAGAAAGGCTTGTCGTATGGGTCTTTACCACCATCTTTAGCCTTTGCTTTCAGTATGAAGTTGCCGAATGTAGTGGTTTGTGTCAACGCCAGCACCCAACTTAATCCCAGGGAAATGGCCAGCACTACGAATAGCGGTTTCACGATTTCGGCTACGGAAGAGGGAGCCAGATACAGTGGCAGAAACGAACAGATGGCAATGAACGTTGCTCCCAGCAATCCCCATTGGGGACCGGTGGCACCGTCTATCAGCGCTTTCCGGCGGTCGATGCCGCGGGCAATGGCAATTTGGGCATTATCTGTCACCACGATGGCATTGTCCACCAGCATTCCCATGGCTATGATGAATCCGGCGAGGGAGGTCCGGTTCAGACCTACGCCAAGAAACGACATAATGAGCAGTGTGCCTCCGATAGAGAATATAAGGGAAGAGCCAATCAGTACTCCTGCACGCATGCCCATCACCAGCATGATGATTACAATCACAATCAGGATGGATTCTATCAGATTGATGATGAACCCGTTGTTGGCTTCTTGGGCAATCACGTTTTCGGGATACAGACTTTCCAGTTCCAGTCCCACGGGGATGAGGGGCATGAGTTCGGCAAGCCTCCGGTCTACCAGTTCACCGGTTTTTACCACATCCTTTGTCGGGTCGGTGGAGATGCCGATACCGATGGCGCGCTTTCCGTTGACGTGCATGATATTGCCGGGAGGTTCCATGTATCCCTTTTCAATGATGGCGATGTCGCCCAGCTTGACTTGTCCGCCGGAGGTAGTGATAACCTGGTTGGGCAGCAGAATGTTCTCCTGCGCCGTGTATTCCAGTGTAGGTACCGTTGGCCACGATGCGTAACTGTTGTTCTCCGGCACTGATTTCACCTGTATTGATAATCTGGTTCTGCGATTGCAGTAGGCCGGCCAGTTGTTTGGGGTCGATACCCATTCCTGCCAGCTTGTTTACGGAGATGAATATATGGATGACCTCTGTCTGTGTACCGAAAAGGGCTACCTTCATCACACCGTCTGCTGTGATGACATGTGTCTTGATTCGTTCCGCCCAGTTTCTCATTTCTTCATAAGAGAAACCGTCGTCACCCACCAGGCCATAATAGATGCCGAAAACGTCTCCAAAATCATCCGAGACGGTCGGCACAGAAGAGCCTGCGGGCAGTTGGGGCTGTATGTTGAGCACTTTGCGCCGCAGTTCGTCCCACTTCTGCGGAATGGATGCGGCAGAAAGTGACGGTTGCAGTTCGAAGGTTATCTTGGAGAGTCCGTACATGGACTCTGACTTTATCTTGTAGACGCCGTTCATCGACTGTATCTCTCGGGAGATGGGTTCGGTGACGAGCCGTTCCACTTCTGCCGGCTCTGCTCCCGGGTAGCGTGTCATGATGACTGCCGACTTGATGACGAAAGGTGCGTCTTCCTTCTTTCCCAACCTGCCGAATGACAGTATGCCGCCGATAAGCAGCACAGCCAGAAAGAAGTAGACTATCTTCGTGTTGTCTAATGAATATTTGGCTAGATTCATAATGAATATTTTTTAGATAAATGGGGAATGTAATGTGCCAATGTGATTAATCACATTAGTACCTTTATTGCTTCTCCTTCTGTCAGCTGGTATACTCCGGCCGTCACAACGGTTTCTCCTGGTTCCAACCCTTTAGAGATAAGCAGGTTTGCCTCTCCCGTTGGAGAATAAACGGTCACTTCGCGGCGACTGACTTTATTACCTTCCACCACCCATACATACGTTTTCCGGTTTTCACTGTCGCCGAATACGGCGCTTAACGGTACATTCATCAGCTTTTCTTCCAGAAAGGGAGCGACATCCGATGCCAGCTTTATTTTGCATGTGAATCCCGGTTTTACGTCATAACGTGTACGGTCAAAGTGCGGGTCGTCAATTGTTATTGTCACCGGAATACCCGTCCCTGCTGTGGAGATGTCAAGATACTCTTCCAGTCTGGCATCGAAAGCCTCTGCAGGGTAACTGTCGAACACCACCTTGAACTTTACGTCCTTGGCACGGAGCAGATAGAGATAATCATCCGGTACGGTGAACTTGATTCGTAGCTTCTGTGTATTTACCAGCTGTACAACCCCTTCTCCTGCATTGACACGCTGATAGTTCTCTACCAGCCGTTTTTCGATGGAACCCTCGAAAGGGGCTGTCAGCCGCGTATCCCGCATATTGTTGCCGGACAACTCGTAAGTGGATTTTGCTTTCTGATAGTTGGCTACGCTGATTTCGTATTCCTGCACGGAGATAGCCTGGCGGCCAAGCAGCCGTTTGTTACGTTCCACTTGTGCGGCAGCTGTTTCGTAGGCAGCCTTGTCGGCTGCATATTGCAGGGAGATGTCGCGTGGGTCGATGGCGGCAATCAGTTGCCCCTTTTTTACCCGCTGTCCCTCTACAACCGGGAGGCTGATGATTTGTCCGCTGACGCGGAAGGCAAGTCTCACATATTCCACGGCTTCCACTATTCCGGAGAAGTCTTTGCGGATAACCGACTGTGAACTGACTTGCGCAGTCTTCACCGGTCGGATAAGGGTATTGCTACCCTTTTGTTTTTGCCCGCACGACGTGATGAACAACGTCGTAACCAGGGCGAAAAGAAACATTTTTTTCATTGGTAAACAAGTATATAGTTATTCGTTCAGGTATATATAAAAACATAAAACCGGGAAAACAACCAAATGTTCTCCCGGTTATAGGATAAATGATGATTTAATGTGCCAATGTGCTAATTGGCTGCGCAATGTTTATGTTGCGCTATCACGCCGCAGGTCATTGGCACATTGGCATATTAATTTTCAATTCCGTCCCCCGTTCCAGCGTATATGGGTGTCCGTAGACTTGTATGTCCACTTTGCTGCCTGCTGTAAGCGAGATTTCGATTTCTTTTCCTACCCGTATGTGAAGTGTGTTTTTCAGATAATTCACCTTGAATGAATAGCTGTCCCATTTTTGCGGTATGACAGGGGAGAAACACAACGTCTCCTTCAGCACCTGCATACCTGCAAATCCGCGTACAATGGCCAGCCAGCTGCCGGGCATACTGGTTATGTGCAGACCTTGGTCCGCTTCGTTGTTGTAGTCGTCCAGGTCAAGCCGCGTGGCATGCAGGAAAAGCTGGTAAGCTTTTTCCACTTTGCCGATGCGTGCAGCCAGGATGGAATGGATGTGGGGAGAAAGGGAGGATTCGTGTACGGTCATCGGCTCATAGAACTCGAAATTGCGGCGGACGGTTTCCGTGTCGAAATAGAAATAATAGAGGTAAAGTCCGAGCAACACGTCGCTCTGCTTGATGTAGCAAGAGCGCAGAATGCGGTCCCATGACCAATGTTGGTTGATGGGGCGTTCTTCGGCAGGAATGTTATCTGTACTTTCCAGTACTTTATCCATATAGCCGTCATTTTGGATAAAAATACCCCGTTCCTTGTCTTCCGGCAGATACATGTGTTCGATGATGTCTCTCCACCGGGCACTTTCCTTCACTTGGTCGAGATTGGTGATGCGGCGTATGTGGGCATATTCATCCGGATATTGCTGTGCCACCATTTCCAGAAAACGGAGGGTCATCTTGAGGCACTGTATACAGGAATAGTTAGTGTACCAGTTGTTGTCCACATTGTTTTCGTATTCATCCGGGCCGGTAACCCCCAGTATGACATATTTCTGTTTGGGTTGGGAGAAGGATACCCGTTGGCTCCAGAAGCGGCTGACGGCAATCATTACTTCCAGGCCATATTTGGTGATATAGTCCATATTGCCCGTCAGTACTGCATGCTGAACGATGGCATAGACAATGATATTGTTACGATGGATTTCCTCGAAGGTTATTTCCCATTCACTGTGGCATTCCTCGCCGTTATTGGTTACCTGCGGAAACAACGCTGCACCGTCCTTGAAACCCAGTTTGCGGGCGTTTTCGATGGCTTTGGGAAGCTGGTTGTGCCGGTATGCCAGCAAGTTCTTTGCAATCTCTTTGGGAGTGGAGAGCAGAAAAAACGGTACACAACACAGTTCCGTGTTCCAATAAGTATTGCCGCCATATTTTTCTCCGGTGAATCCTTTGGGGCCGATGTTTAGGCGTGGGTCATCTCCCCGGTAAGTCTGATACAGCTGGAATATGTTGTACCGGATACCTTGTTGCGCTTCCGGGTCCCCTTCGATGACGACATCCGTTTCGTCCCAGATTTCCTGCCAGGCCCTTCGATGCTCTTCTATCAGCGTATTCCAGCCTATGCTCTTGACTTCGAGTGCCTCGGCCACGGAGTGTTCCACCAATTCACTCCGTTCGTGGTAGAGAGAAGAAGCGATGGCGGTGTATTTGATGAGTGTCACGTTGTCTCCGGGTTTCACGTCGGCACCTACGCTGAAACCGGTCTGCTTTTCCTTTTCTATCCGTATGGGGTTGGCAGTGGTTTCCTTGTTGTTTTTGAAGAATTGGTAAGTCATGGCGTAGCACACTTGTGCATCTTCCCGGCGGGTCTGTGTCCAGAGATAGGCACAGCTGCTGGTAGAACCGGAACGCAGTATGTTCCATATTTTTAGGTTTGGCAGGTCGGCATCGTCTACTATATTCCCGTCAAGGATGGGCACGAGTGAGATTCTGCCGGTATAGTTGATGGAAGACACACTGTACTTGATGAGACAGAGGTTGGGTCTTGCCATATTTGTGATATGCTCTACATGGATGCGGAGCTGGTTTCCGCGAGGAGACGTCACCTCCATGTCCCGGTAGGAGATACCTTCCTTCATATCCAGGCGGCGGTTGAAGCTATCGACATCCCAGCCTGCCAAATCGAGTTCCTCATCGATGAGGCGCAGGTTGATGCGGCTCCAGTCGGCAGCCTTGGGTATACGGGTGTAATATGGTGGAAATCCGTTCTTCCACCATCCTACGCGGGTTTTGTCCAGGAAAGTGATACCGGCCACAAATGAACCACGGTAACTGTCACTGCTGTAAGGCTCCTCAAAATACCCTCGTTGCCCGAAACGTCCGTTTCCGAGACTGAATATACTTTCCGACATCCGTTGACGGTCGGGGTGGAATTGGTCTTCGATGATGTTCCATTCATCGGTCTTGAGGTATTTTTTCATGGCGACGTGTTTTCTGTAGTTATCGCCGTAAAGATACGCAATATGCGGAAATAAAAGAGAAAAGTGAGGACAAAAATAGTGAAAGGGGAAGGGAGGGGATTAAAAAAGATAATATAGCACACAGATGACACAGATAAGGCAGATGAATACGGATTATTAGACAAACTTATCCGTGTTCATCTGCCTTATCTGTGTCATCTGTGTGCAGAAGTAGGAGCTTGATTCTATTTCTCTCCCTTAGTCTCTTTAATTAAATATACACAGAAAGCACCTATTATCAGCATCACTCCTGCCAATACAAGCATATTGATTTCGGGGGGCAGTACTCCTTTGGGAGTAAACAAGGACAGAATACTGCCGCCCAAAGCTGCCGCAATAATCTGCGGAATACAGATGGTACCATTGAAAAGACCTAAGTAGGTACCCATATGTCCTCCGCTCAGTGCATTGGTCAAGATGGTGAACGGCAGTGCCAGCATGGCAGCCCATGCACAACCTATCAGCAGGAAGGAAATGAACAACATATACGGATTGTGCATAAAATAGGTGGAAATGAAACCTATACCTCCCAGAACAAGGCTGAGTGAGTAGACCCGGCGACGGTCCTTGAACATCGGTATGCAGATGGCCCAAAGCACAGAGCCGATGGCTTGTACGGCAAACAGTACGCCTACCCAGTCGGCGGCATTCTGATATTGCAGGCTCTTGGTGTCGAGTACCACTTTGGTGACACCATCTACCAGGTGCTCTACTGTAGGAGCGTCAAAAGCATTGGCAGCGATGCTGCCGTTGGTATAGGTCCACATGAACATAAAAGCAAACCAGCAGAAGAACTGTACCAGTCCGATAGTCCAGAATGCTTTCGGAGCCTTGATGAGCAGCTTCAGCATGTTGGTCTTTTCATGTTCCTCTTCTTCGGTGATGCCGTGATACTCTGCATATTCGGCAGGCGGCATCTCTTTTACTTTGACCGAAGTGTAGATGACGCAGAAGATAAGGATGGCCGCTCCGATGTAGAATGAGTAAATCACCGAGTCGGGGATTACTCCTTGGGGAGCTGTATTGCTGATGCCAATCCATGCAAAGATGAACGGGAAGAGATATCCCACCAGGCTGCCTGCATTGCAGAGAAAACTCTGGATGGAGTAGGCGAGCCCTTTTTGTTTCTCATTCACCATGTCGCCCACCATCATTTTGAAGGGTTGCATGGCCATATTGATGGAGGTATCGAGGAACATCAGCGATACCAGTCCGAAAATCATGGCTGTACTTACTGCCATGCCGAAGCTTCCGGCATTGGGTAGCAGGCACATGACGAGTACGGCCACCAACGAACCTATAAACAGATAAGGGATGCGCCGCCCGAAGCGTGTCCAGGTCTTGTCACTGGCGGCTCCCACGATGGGTTGTACAATGATACCTGCCAACGGCGGTAATATCCAGAAATAACTCAAATTATGCGGGTCTGCACCCAAAGTGGAAAAGATACGGCTGATGTTTGCACTCTGCAAAGCATATGCAATCTGTACGCCGAAAAAACCAAAGCTGATGTTCCACAGCTTCCAGAAACTTAAATCGGGTTTTACTTTCATGATGGTTTAATATGTTTTATTATTTCGTAGTTCCTCTTATCACCAGATTGGTACGTACTATCTTGTTGTTGCTTTTCTCTTCTCCCTCCAGCTTTCCGGTCAGAATGCTGAAAGCGCTTTTACCTACTTCCTCGCCATGCTGCTCCACGGTAGTCAGCTTCGGGTCGGTGCTTTGGGCAATGGCTCCGTCGGTGAATCCGCAGATGGATACTTCATCGGGAACTTTTACGCCGACCAGTTTGCAGGCATACAGTATGCCCGAAGCTGTCTCGTCGTTGATGGCAAAGAAACCGTCAGGGCGGTTTTCGCTTTCCAGCAGGTCGGGAGTGATGGAGATGGCGCGTTCACGGGTGTCGCACAACAGAATCATGCTGTCGTCCACCGGAATTTTATACTTCTTCATGGCATCTAGGTAGCCGTTCCGGCGATTCTTGGTAATCTCCAGGTGGGGAGCCGCACCATAGAAAAGGATACGCTTGCATCCGGTCTGTATCATGTATTCCACGGCTGCAAAGGAGCCGGCATAGTCGTCCACCACCACTCGCTCGGTTTTCAGCCCCGTACATATACGGTCGTAAAAGACGATGGGAATATCGTTGTTCAGCAGCTCCTGGTAATGGTCGTATTGGGAAGTATCCTTGGCAAGTGAAGCGATAACTCCGCAGACACGGGCGGCAAGGAAAGAATGTACAATTTTCACTTCCTGCTCGTACGATTCGCTGCTCTGCGCCACTATGATGTTATAACCGGCATCTGCCGCCGCTTTCTCAATTCCGCTCAATACGCAGGAAAAGAAGTGGTGTACCAGTTGGGGAACAATGACGCCGATGGTATTGCTGCGGCTTGCGCGGAGGTTTACAGCCAGTACATTGGGCTTGTAGTTATGTTCGCGCGCATAGGCATGTACAAGGTCACGAGTTTCCTTGCTGATGTCCGGATTGTCTTTCAGCGCTCTTGACACGGTGGAAGGGGAGACATTCAGCGCCCGGGCAATATCCTTGATGGTAATCTGCGGTTTATTCATGGTATAGTTTTGAGGACAAAGATAAGGTAAACTTCCCTAATCCGATTGCAAAAATAACGTAATATGGTAAATTGTGCTTATTCGTTGAGGTTTATCGGGTTGTAAGTTTGTGCAAACGATTGCGGTTTCTTATCTTTGTCCGGACCTTTAATGAACCTCAAATCCGCAACTACGCGCCTAATATGATACAGAAGCG
>ENA-OPWD01001708-OPWD01001708.1-human-gut-metagenome-genome-assembly--contig:-NODE-1708-length-14513-cov-2.178725_pt1 | contig 14513 bp, 8 predicted proteins | sample MGYA00241502_ERZ501996 | MGnify/ENA primary metagenome ERZ501996 (study PRJEB25962, sample SAMEA2042011) | human gut metagenome | biome: human gut; feature: human-associated habitat; material: faeces... | reverse complement strand
GAACCGGAGCGCCTGTATGAGATTTGGTAGTCCACCCAATAGAGTCTTTTTTATCTAGCAAGGCGACCGCAGCCACCGCCAACGGCTCATCTTTAGCATAGAGGCTCACTATATCTTTTGATTTCTTCTTCAAGAAAAATTTCATCTCCTCCCAAGAAGGAATGGCAACAGCACTTTTCATTTTCCGCATAGCATTGGTCAAAGCTTCTTGCGAACACTGCTGGTATTTCTGCAATTCGATATTCAAGTTTGTGCCAGAATTTCCCAATCCTAAACCTCCGGTTTCATGGTCAGCAGTTACAAGAATCAAGGTTTCATCGGGATGTTTCTTGTAGAATTCATGAGCCAGGCGGATACATTGGTCAAAGTCGATAGTTTCCGTAACAACCGTAGCCGCATCATGGGCATGAGCCGCCCAATCTATCTTGCCACCCTCTAGCATCATAAAATTACATAGTTAGTCGTCTTTTCTCCCGTCGCCAAAGCTGTGGCAGCTGCCGAAGAGCAAGTTATCAAGTGAGAGGCCGACCGTGTGCACACTTGTGTCATCACGGGAAAAGTAGGGAACAGTAGTGAACGCTCACCGGTATCTGTACCGACTTTCTCGCATATATCTGCGAAGCTTCCACATGATTGAACCCCATCCGTCACCGATAAATAAAAATATGTATTTCGGCACCTGCGCTCCGTATGCCAATGTAGCGCAGACTAGCAGTAGCCCGAACAAAACAGGCCTCATAGGTCTTGTCATCCTGTCTTTCATTTTATATCTATATTAAAAAAGGTTAGTCATAAATATGTTAGTCGTGAATATAAAGGATATTAGGTACCGTACGTTCTCCACGATGGTCGAAACGCTTATTGTCGCAGGGGTAGTTAACGATTCCATTATCCGGTGCACCGGACAACCAAAGAGTAGTAGAACCTCCTCCATCAAGATTGATCGCATCTTTGCCTCCCAGGATTCGGATCAGATGCGCCAATTCCGGGATACTTACCCCTCCGGCATGTTTCGGGAAACGTCCGTCCACGGTTATGAATAGTATCTTTCCGTCTTTGGTAAGGGCTACCGCACTACGGGGATGCTTAGTCCGGATAAAGTCTTTCTCGCATAAACTCCAATCGTAATAGCGACCGTCTTTCAACATCAACGGCCCGGAGGCCAATACGATACCTTTTTTCCCTTTATATTGCTTTTCTATCTGTCTATTCCAAGAGATTATCTTCATTTTTCCCTTGCGGATACTAACGGCTCCGGTGACACGTCTCGCAAACTCACCCAAAGTAGTAGTATCTACCACCTGGCGGTCTACTTTAAGGAAACAGACCGAGTTTCCTCGCTTCATATCAAAGTAAGAACCGTTTATAGCTGCGATAGCGCCCTGTTCCGAAGCCATTTTACTTGTTTCTCTCATCTTATCCGAGACGGTTACACCGACTTTCAATCCTGCACCGGGATCAATTTCTATCAGACTGATAGATTGGGGGGCCTGATATAATTGAGGAATGGAAACATACTTATGAGTTATCCCTTTTCGGGGACTTTCTATCTTCCATTGTGCAGATACGACTGCCAGCGAATCCGATACAGTTTGCCCTTTTACTATTCCCAAAGAGCATACAGCCAAGACAATGCCGAGTAACAAGTTTCTTTTCATCATAAACAGATTAATAAATGTGTTAAGTATAATAAATCAATTAAGTTATTTTATTCAGTGAGGTTATTGCCTTTCAATATCCAGTCCTTTTTTCGAGTAGCATACTGCGACCAAGCTTTGATATCCGAAGGAATTTGCCCGCTCAATTGGTTATCATTTACTCTAAATATCCCTTTAGAACCACTCTTCTCGATCACAATTCCATATCCATAAGGGATACTTCCATTGAATCCATTGTCATAGACCATAAATTCCATCAAGTTTTTCCAAGTAGTCGGTTTATTACTGCCATCTAACGGAATCACCGGAAGAGAGCCACTCAGATCATTACAATATGCTTTAATCGTGACAATGCCCGGAATCTTAATCAACGGATCCAGATTTCCGCTAAAAGAATTTTCAAATCCGGCAGGAGTTGCTGTCGGATGATTGGATATATTAAAGCTAGTCAATAATTGACATTCCCCCAAAGACTCCGGCAAACTGCCACCCGCCGCTGATTCAATAATCCACAAATTTGTCAATTGAGACAAATGTCCTATCTCTTCCGGAATACCTGTTATCTTTTGACGCTTGAACTTCAGCACTTTCAGTTCCGACAATTCACATAACGGAGTGATATCTCCCACAATGTTATTCGGTTCTTGAATATCAATCTGTACCACTCTCCCATTCTCAAATTTCACACCCGGCCAATGAGTCGCATTCGTTTCCAAAGGAGCGTCAAAGTTCCACTTCTTCACCCAATTATCTCCGTTCGCCCCCTCATAGAACATCCTCAAATAATCAATATCTTCCAACGGTTTCTTGTCCTGAGTAATGGTCAGCATATCGGTTACCCCGTTCGAGCCCTTCAAATACAGATAAGCGGTGCGGCCGTCTTCCACATCTTTATAAGGATCGATTTTAAGTTTCAGTTCCGATTCGTTCACAACACCGGGAGTGATCGGCTCACCATCGGTTATGTGTATCCAATCGCAGCCTTCCGACAATTCATACGTATAAGCAACCATCGTAACAAAAGGAATCACTTCTTCTTCGTTCCCCTTAGCTCCCACTTTCAACGTACGCTTCTTCAAGGCAATGCCAATACCTTCCTGCACCACCTTCAACTTTGTTTCAGCACCTTCCACGATCCAAGCGGATATTTCGGCTTCACGAGAGGCCACATCCGTATTCTTGGTCACCGACATTTTGAAGCTTCCGGATTTCAGTCCATTAGAGGTCAGCAAGTCAATCCATGCCGCAGAAGTCTTCACCCTCCAAGGGAGATTCGATTCGATATCCACTGTATATTCCTTTTCATCCAAAGGCAAATTCAATGTCTCATCCACAAATTTCAAGTCCGGTTCCGGCAGAGTCATACCCGTATCATCCGTAAAATCCTGACAACCCGACAAACCTATCAGCAAAGACAAAAGCCCGATTCTTCCGATACAGCTTTGTCCGCACAAAGATAGTATTCTATTTAGTATCATATATTCAGCTATTTAAAATTCAAACAATCAATTATCAGTCACAACCAGCAGTCCGTTTGCCACTTCCCTTTCTACTCCACCATTATCATAAGGCCAGTTGCGTATGGCAAAACGCCCGTCCTCAAATCCGGCAATCTTACGGATGATAAAAGTAGAAGAACCTCCTCCGTCGAGATTGATAGCGTTCTTTGCTCCTAACGCCTTCATCACCGCACCCATTTCAGCATATCTCATTCCGTTGGAGTACCAGAAGTTACGCCCGTCGGCAACGAGGATATAGACCACATTATCATCCGTCACTCCGATAGCGGTTCTCGGTTCCAATGCGGTTACCGTCTGAGGAAGCACATTCCCGTTTGTCATCAGACGCACACGCCCTCCCACAGCTTCCTGAATATTCTCTTTGTACGAATCATATTCATCATACGAGCCGATGATCGCTCTCTTGTTTTTCGTAATGGCGAAGAAAGTACAAACGTTATCAGTCATCGTACCTTTCAGACAAGTACCATTCCGGTAGTAGATTCCTTGCGGTGTTCCATCCTTTGCAAAGAAATCACCGTTCACGGCAGCCAATACCCTGCTGCCGGACTTATCATATGCCAAAGCCGCATCACGGGACACATAATAATAGCTGGACGATGTGCCGAGAAAGGCAAGTGCCGTCTGCAGTTCTTCTTCGATAAAGCTCCATACCGCCTCTTCCGAATCGCGGAAAGGCTTTTCCATCGTATTCACTTTCTGAATAGGGACACCACCCCAACGAGTCACCAGTGCATGATAAATGTATGCCCTGAAATAATGCGCTTCGCCGATAATCAGATTCCGCAGTTCCGATTCAGGGAGAGATTCGACGATAGAAAGTACATTATTCACCTGATAAAGGGCATTATAATATCCATTCCAACTATTGGATACGATTGAATTCAACGAAGAGAGCACTGAGTTGATCAAGTCCTTCGCATTCCCAGTGCTTTGCGTCAAGTCACCGCCCAATATATCAAAAGTAATGTAAGATTCCCTCGTTGGAGAGTTCTGTACCTTATTATACATTCCCATACGCAAAGCGGAGAGATCTTGGGAAGTCACGCTTCCCGGCGATACTGCGGAATGAGACTCAATATCCAGCATACCGCTACACGAAGTCAGCAACAGGCAACCGATAAATATATATATAATCTTTTTCATCATTGTGAGCATTTATGATTAGAAACTAAGGTTTATTCCGAAATTGACCGAACGGGAAGGCGGCACTCCGTAAAGATCGACTCCGAAGTACTGCGGATCCAAAGTATAGTCGAAGCCGACATACTTCTGCAATACCTTTACCACGTGCTCTATCCCTTCTTTCTGACGGAATTTACCCGTACACGGACGGGAGGCAATTTCAATGTTCTTATTGATAATCCGCACTTCATAATATTGCTCCAGTTTCTTGAATACAGCTTCCAACGGTTCATTCTTGAAAGAATAAACACCTATCCTCCACAAGAAAGCATGATCTGACGTAAAGGCTTCCTTACAAAGTTTCCCATCTATCGTCTCTACCTTCTCATTAGGTTGCAGCATGACTTCATGCTGTGTATCGGGCTGATACACGGTAACCTTACCTTCTATCAAAGAGGTTTCAAACAGGTCAGAATCCGGATAAGCGGAAACATTGAACGTGGTTCCCAACACTCTGACGTTATATTTCTCCGTTTCAACAATAAAAGGATGTTTCTCATCACGCGCTACCTCAAAATACCCCTCTCCCTCCAAAATCACTTTCCTCTCTTTGGAGTGGAATCCGGCAGCCGGATATTTTAAAATGGAGTTCGAGTTCAACCAAACGGTTGTTCCATCAGCCAGAACCAGACTGGCTCTTTGTCCTGCGGGAACAGTCATCACCTGCATCTCTGTAGAATGTTCCAACCGGTACTCCTGATATTCTTTATGAAGAATAAAGGCAAGCATAGCAACAACAACGGCTATCTTTATGGAGGTCCGGAGATAATGAGTCACGGTCTTTTTCTTTCCCGGTTTTTCTTCCTTCAGATTAGCATTCCAGACAGTCGCATCATAGATATGGCGTAGTTGCATCAACTGCTCACGGTGTTCTTCGTTCTCTTTCAGCCAACGTACCACTTCCTTCTTTTCTTCGGGAAGTACATCACCGGCAATATATTTATTTAATAGTTTCGTGTCCATACGGTTTTGAATTAAAATATCAGCAGTTTTCCGCCTTACATATATAAGACACGCCACTCACGAAGTTCACTAGTGGAAAAATGAAAAAAGTTAGAAAAAGAGGAAAGAGGAAAGGTAATCCTTGAGACAGCAGCGTTGATAATACTCTAGATAGATATCATCAAATGGCATACTAGTGTTTATTGTATTATCCAGTCTTCTCATTTTAGCAGTTTCTCATCTATTCAGCTTTTCGTTAACGAAACAAAGATAGATAAAAGAAGCTAGCTTCCAAAAAAAATCTTTTGATTCCCCTACCCATTTCGAACCCCATAACTGTTAATGTTACAAATCAATTAATTTAATCACCATGAAAAACTATGCATCAAAAGGCAAACGAATCGGATTGTTACTGGCTATGCTATTCATAACATCTTGGATGTTTGCTCAAGTTACCGTAACCGGTAATGTTCGGGATGAGAGAGACGAAGGGGCCATCGGTGCCACAGTCTTACTTGTCGGTAGTCAGAAAGGAGCCATTACAGACTCCGAAGGTAATTTCAAGTTAAGTGTACCGAACGCCCAAACGGCAGTATTACAAATTTCTTATGTCGGCTACGAGACGCAGACAATCCCTCTCAAAGGAAAAACCAGAATCAGAGTTATCCTAAAGGAAGAGGCCAACGCGTTGAATGAAGTAATGGTAGTAGCCTACGGAACTCAAAAGAAAGAGACTCTGACGGGAGCTATCTCTTCTGTCAAAACGGATGTCTTGCTCCGCTCTCCCAATGCAAGCATCGCTACGTCTCTTGCCGGACAAATCACCGGCCTTTCTTCCGTCGCCACAAGCGGACAACCGGGCAAGGAAGACCCGGCAATCTACATTCGCGGAGTAGGTTCATTGACAGAAAGTGCTTCGGCTCCGCTCATATTGGTAGACGGAGTAGAACGTTCCTTTTTCCAGATGGACCCCAATGAGATAGAAAGTGTGACCGTCCTGAAAGACGCTTCCGCTACGGCTGTATTCGGGGTACGTGGTGCCAATGGTGTAATCCTGGTTACCACCCGCCGAGGAGAGGAAGGAAAAGCCAAGATATCCATTTCTTCCTCTGTCGGCATCCAACAACCCACACGGATTCTGGAAATGGCGGACAGTTACACCTACGCCCAACTCTTTAATGAGATGAATGATAACGACAAAAAGCCGAAGCACGCTTTCGACGAATATACATTGGAACGTTTCCGACTCGGTGACGACCCGATCATGTATCCCAACGTGAATTGGCGGAAGTATATCATGAAGAGTTCTTCTATCCAAACCCAGCATAACCTTAACATAAGTGGCGGAACAGAACGTGTCCGTTACTTTATCTCTATGGGATTCTTATGGCAGGACGGACTTTTCCGGCAATATAAGGAACTGGACTACAATAACAACTTTAACTATACCCGTTACAATTATCGGGGAAACCTTGATTTGGACATTACCAAAAGTACTTTATTGAAAGTTGGACTCGGCGGTATCGTCGGTATCACCCACGAGCCTAATGACAATAATTATGAATATGGCCTCTTCTCGCTCATCAACATGGCACAACCTTTCAACAGTCCGGGAATCATAGACGGAAAGCTCGTCACCATCAATCCGGGAAAGTATGAAGGTATCTTGATGAACAATAATGCATTGGCACGCTATTACGGACAAGGATACGACAGGAATACCAGCAATACCATGAATATGGACTTGTCATTGACACAGAAGCTGGACTTTATTACAAAAGGATTATCCGTAGAGGTTAAAGGTGCCTATAATACTTCTTACTCTTTCCTGCAGCAGCGTCACGGTTCTGTCGAATCGTACACTCCTTACTACCAATCGGAACTGGAGAATCCCGATTTGGATATCAAAGATCCTGCTTATAACAAAACCATCGTTTACCGGGTAGACGGACAGAACAAACGGCTAGGCTATGCCGAAAAGACCTATCGGGGGCGCAATTGGTATTTTGAAGCGAGTCTTCGTTACAATCGGAAATTCGGCGACCATAATGTAGGCGGATTATTGCTCTACAACCAGAATAAAAGATACTACCCTTCCGAGTTCACGGACGTTCCGACGGCATACGTCGGTTTGGTAGGCCGACTGACCTACGATTACAAAACCCGGTATATCGCGGAATTTGACTTCGGATACAACGGTTCCGAAAACTTTGCCCCCGACAAGCGGTTTGGTGCCTTCCCGGCCGGTTCTGTCGGATATGTACTTTCAGAAGAACCGTTCATGAAAAAACAAAAGGTAGTGGATTATTTAAAACTGCGTGCTTCCGTCGGTTTGGTGGGGAACGATAATATGAACGACAACCGTTTCCTCTACCTGCCTAACGGATGGACAGTCGACCAACTGGGCAATGTCGACAATTGGGGAGCGTACCAGCACGGATACAACTTCGGGTACAACAACAGTAACACGATGTTCGGAGCTATTGAAAGCCGTATCGGCAATCCGAACGTCAGTTGGGAGACAGCTTTAAAACACAATTACGGTATCGATGTCAACTTCCTGAACAATCGTCTGAAAGTGAGTGCCGACCTTTTCTTCGAGAATCGGAAAGACATTCTGATCAAGCGGAAGACCATTCCCATCTTCACTGATCTGAACAGTAACATCATGCCTGTGGTCAACATGGGACAGGTGAAAAACCATGGATACGAAGTCGATATAAAATGGGAAGACCGGATTAAAGGAGACTTCCATTATTATATCAATGCCAATGTATCTTACAGTAAAAACAAGATTATCTTTCAGGACGAGATAGAGCCGAACGAAACTTACCTATGGCGTACCGGTCAACCGGTAGGAAGTATCTTCGGATACGTGGCCGACGGATTCTACGGTGAAGAGGACTTCACGAAAGAAGGAGCATTAAAAGACGGGCTGCCCGTCCCCGACGCAGATGTACAACCGGGTGACATCAAATACAAAGACTTGAATAACGACTACGTCATCAATGAAGATGATCAATGCAAAATCGGTCATCCTACACGTCCGTCCTATACTTTCGGTCTGAATTACGGAGCCGACTACAAAGGGTTCTTCTTCAGCATGAACTGGACAGGAGCCGCCGAGCGTTCACTTCTGTTGGAAGAGTTCTTCCGGATACCTTTCGGGATCAATTCCAACAATGCGTTGATGCAATTCCATGCCGACAACCGATGGACTCCCGAGACAGCTGAAACCGCTACTGTGCCCCGATTTGCAACGAAGACTATGACTCACAACAGCAAGACTTCTTCGCTATGGGTAAAGAACGGTAACTATCTCAAGCTGAAGACCGTCACACTAGGGTATAACTTCCGCAACGTGGCTGCCTTGAAAAGAATCGGTATCTCCGAACTTGCCATCAAACTAAGCGGTTACAACTTGCTCACATTCGATAAGTTCAAGATTATGGACCCGGAATGTACGCCGGGACTGACCGATTCATACCCTATCAACAAGATCTATAATCTCGGAGTCAACATCACCTTTTAAAACATCAATATCATGAAACGAAGGAATATATTACATACCGGCATGGCAGCCATGCTACTGCTTTCTGTCAGTGCATGCGAGGACTTCAAGTTCGGCAATGACTTTCTCGACAAGCCCATTACAACCGATGTCACTATCGACACCGTATTTTCACGCAAAGTATATGCCGAACAAGCGTTAGCGGAAATCTACCGTTCCTTGCCCGACTTTCTCCCCACAGGCGGAAGACTATCTTGGGCGACACTAGAGTGTATGACCGATCTCGGTGACACTTCCAAACCCGGCGGTATACGTGCTTATCATGCAGGAGACGTCAATGCCTCCTCCGTAGGTTCTCTGCCCTACCGTCTGGATGTACCGCCTGCAGAGGATGGCCCTACCGTAGGCATGGCACCCATGACGGGCATACGCAAAGCCTATATCTTTCTGGAGAATATCGACCGTGTTCCGGACATGACAGACCGTGAAAAAACGATACGCAAGGCGGAAGCTAAAGCCATCATCGCCTTCCACTACGTCCAAATGTTGCGTTACTACGGTGGAATGCCATGGGTAGACCGCTCTTACCGCCCGGATGAAGAGATGAAATTCACCCGTATGACTGTGGAAGAAACCGTACAAAAGACCCTCGAACTAATGAAAGAAGCCGTACAGGTTTTACCATGGAACGTTTCTGCGTCCGACGAAGGACGAATGACGGCGGCAGCCGTTCTCGGTCTGAAATCGAGAATGCTCCAATTTGTAGCAAGCCCTCTATTCAATAACAAAGACCCTTTCATGAGTGGGGAAGCGGCCGACAAGCATTATGTGTGGTATGGCAACTTCGACAAGACTCGTTGGCAAAATGCTTTGGATGCCGGACTGGAATTTCTGCGCGCCAATAAGGAAAACAACGAATATTATAAACTCGTCAACACGGGAAACCCCAGAGAAGACTTTATCTCCGCCTATTTCGACCGTTACAATGGCGAGGTACTGCTTGCCTCTCATCGTTGGGTTACTTACAATGTATGGGGAAATGCTTTCAACGAACTCATTTATGGTATGGGTGGCGCCACCTCCAACTATGCGGATATGTTCGAAATGGCCGACGGAACTCCTTTCAACTGGGATGATTTCGCTTTAGGAGAACCGAATAAGTATGCCAATCCTTTCTTTGACGAGCATAACAATCCGATCCGGGATATCCGCCTGTATGAAACCCTTTTCGTCAACGGTGACCGTTTCAGAGGACGTACTCTGGAAATATACAAAGGCGGACGGGAACAATGTGACGGATATTCGGACGAACTGGCCAGAGCCACTTACAACGGTTACGGTATGCGCAAATTCCTGCGAGACCGGAGTACGGAAGTCGGCGGCAAATTCTACTCCTGCCCGCTTATCCGCCTTCCGGAAATCTACCTGAATATAGCGGAAGCCATGAACGAACTGGGGAAAGCAACAGAGAAAGACGAATTCGGGCGAGATGCTTATGATTATGTCAATCTGGTTCGCGAACGGGTAAAAATGCCAGCATTGACCAATCAGAAAGTAGCTTCCGGACTGCCTTTGAGAGAAGCCATCCTCCACGAGCGTGCCGTAGAGATGGGATTTGAAGAGGTACGTTATTTTGACCTGGTACGTTGGAAACGTTCCGACCTATTCAAAACTGACATCGAACGCCTTGTTATCACCAGGAATGAAGATGGAAGCTTCGATTATGTAAGGGATAACAAGATAGCCAACCCTCGCGGCTGGATAAAACGGTGGACAGACCGCTACTTCCTCATTCCTATTCCATTGGATGAAATCAACAAGAAGTACGGACTCGTACAGAATCCGGGATGGGAATAAACAATCAACAAAAGACTAATTAAAAATGAAAGAACGTATGAAACGTAAATATATACTAATGGGGGTTGCCATATTATCCTCCGTCGTCGCAGGAGCGCAGGATATAACGGACAGCATTGCCCGAAAGACACAGGCCGTCTCCACAATATCGGCCGATGAAATATCAAAGAATGCAACTCCCAATGTATCCAATACATTGTATGGGTTGCTACCGGGACTGTCAGTCATGCAGCAGACGGGGTGGACAGACGATGCAGCTACTCTTTTGCGAGGATATAATAATCCGCTGATTGTAGTTGACGGATTCGCACGTCCGCTCTCTTATCTGAACACAGCGGAAATCGAATCGGTCACCGTACTGAAAGACGGTGCCGCAACTGCCGTGTGGGGAACACGGGGAGCAAACGGTGTGATTCTGATTACCACCAAAAGAGGAGAGTACAACACCAAAATGCAAATAGATGCCAGCTATAAGTTCGGTATGGATTTTCCAATCAACCAACCCAAGTTCGCCAACGGATACGAGTATGCGTCGGCACTGAACGAAGCGCTTTATTACGACGGACTGGAACCACAATACACGCGTGAAGAGCTGGACGCGTTCAGAAACGGAAGTAACCGGGATTTATATGCCGACACCGATTGGATGAAAGAGGGGCTGCGCAAACATACCATCAACAATCAGCTCGATATCTCCTTTCACGGGGGTGGCAAACGTCTTCGCTACTTCACCCTGTTAAGTTACAAGAACGACTACGGTATCCTGAATGAAACATACGCCAAATATTCCGACCGCTACACCGCTCAAATGAGGAAATACGAACTGGGACTGCGGATGAACATTGACGTAGATATCACACCGACGACTCTGGCACAATTCAGTATGTTAGGACAACTCCGCGAACGGAAACGTCCGAATACAAGTGAGTATGACTTATTCGCCGGGCTTTTCAACACACCGTCCGGTGCTTTCCCCATGCAGACGTCTCATGGATATTGGGGGAGTAATAATGTACTGAAAACAAATCCGATAGCCCGTATCGCAGATATCGGTTATTTCAAAGAAAACCCGCGAACGTTGCAAGCCGACTTCCGCATCCGGCAGGATTTGTCACTCATCACTCCGGGATTAAGTCTGGAAGCCGCCGTAGCGTATGATAACAATGCCGTTTACAAGGAAGAAGGCTACAAGAAATTCCAATATGAAGTCAATACGCCTGTCAGAAATGTAATCACAGACAAGATAGAAGCGGATTCCAAAGTGTATGGTGACAACAGTACCTTGCAAGTAAACAACCTCGACATGACAGAACAATACATAAACGCCAATCTGGAAACCGCTTTGAAGTATAACCGTTCTTTCGGGAAACATGCCGTCAGCGCTTTAGGTTCGTATCGCCTGGAATCGGAGAGAGGAATCGGACGTAACAATGCCCACAAACGGATGTATGTGAATGCTTCCGCCGGATACAGCTACAAAGACACTTATCTGATTCACGCACTAGTCAATCACACAGGGACAAGTGTACTGCCCGACGGAGACAAATTCCGTACCTATCCTGCCATATCAGCCGCTTGGGTCATCTCCAACGAAAACTTCATGAAGAAGGCTACCGTCATTGACTATCTGAAACTGCGTGCTTCTTACGGACGCGCCGGATGGGATGACATCAGTTATGAACTGGACCGCCAATATTGGGCATGGGGTGGAGCCTATTGGTTTGGTGACGCAAACACCCAGTCGGAGGGTATGAAAGAGGACAAACTGGCTATGAATAACTTGACGCTCGAAGTGTCCGACAAATATAACATCGGTCTGGAGATGCGGTTATTCAAAAGACTGAACCTGTCCGTTGACGCCTATATGGATAAAAGGAGCAAAATGCCGGTAAGCGGCAGCAATGTCATTTCTTCCGCCATCGGTATCAGTATCCCGCAACAGAACAACGGTAAGACCGAATACAAAGGGATTGACTTGGGAATCGACTGGAAAGACAAAGTCGGCAAAGACTTCACTTACTACGTGGGTGGTACGCTGAACTATATCCGGACTGAGGTAATAGAAAACGGGGAAGGATATATTCCCTACGACTATCTTTCCGGCAAGGGACTTCCCGATGGACAGCTTTTCGGTCTGGAAGCAATCGGTTATTTCCGGGATGAAGCGGATATCGCCAATAGTCCTCAACAGATGTTTTCGGAAGTGCGACCGGGAGATATCAAATACAAGGATATGAACGGAGACCGGATCATCGACGACAACGACGTGCATCCCATCGGACATTCAAGTTCCGTACCGGAAATATATTATGGCCTCAAACTCGGGCTCGAATACAAGGGATTTGGTCTTGACGCTCTATTTCAAGGAGTGGCCGGCTACAGCAGAATGATGAATGTAAGCAGTGTATATTGGCCATTGCGCAATAACACCAATGTATCCGACTGGTATCTGCACGACAAAATCCGGTGGACGGAGGAAACGAGAGACATCGCCAATGTACCGCGTCTGACAACGCTGAACAACAGCAATAACTTCCGCAACAGTACCCAATGGCTGGTAAACGGTGATTACTTTAAGCTGCGCAATCTCAACGTCTACTACAACCTGCCGCAGCGCTGGATCTCAAAAGTCAAACTGGAACAGTGCCAGATTTTTGCCCGCGCCAACAATGTGTTCTCTATCGACCATGTGAAATACATGAACTGCGAAGATTTCAGTGTTAACTATCCGGACATGTTCTCCGTATATTTCGGAGCGAGTATCAAATTCTAATAGATTGATTGTATGAAAATAACTAAATATATCACAATAGCTTGCATAGTGACTTCCCTGTCGGGATGCGACTATCTGGATTTCGATGAATCCATCGGTAAGACACAGGACGAGATGTACACCTACTTCGAGAATATCTCAAGCCTGGCAACCTACATTTATTCCCAACTGCCTCAAGATTACGGCGCCATCGGCGGTGCTGTACGGGATGCGGCAACCGACAATGCCGTATATACCTGGAACAGCAACAGTGTGTACGACATCTATAACGGTAATTGGAGTCCACTCAATCCCATAGACGACGTATGGGGTAACTATTATACCGCCATCCGTGCCGCCAATTCTTTTCTGGAGAACTATTCACTGGAGAAGCTGGAACGTTTCCAATGGAATCCCAACTACAAGGAAAACATGGAAAAGGCCAAGATGTATGTGAACGAAGTACGTGCATTGCGCGCTTTCTACTATTTGGAACTAGCCAAAAGATACGGTGACATCCCGCTGCTGACCCGTACTTACGGAATTGACGAGATCAACACCGTATCCGAAACTCCTTTCGATAAAGTAATTGAGTTCATTGCCAAAGAATGTAGCGAAGTGGCTCCGGCATTACCCGTCTCGCAAAAGGATTTTTACAACGAGTCCGGACGGGTAACACGTGGCATGGCATTGTCTGTCAAGGCACGCGCCCTGCTCTATGCTGCCAGCAAACTACACAATCCGTCCGGTGAGAAAAGCAAATGGGAAAAAGCCGCCGAAGCTGCTTATGATATTATCAAAGAGAATTGGTACTCTTTGCCAAATATTGATGTAGACCCGCTTTACAATGTGAATGGGGGAAATGACGTCCTTAGTTCTTCGCAGCTCATCTTCGAACGCCGCAATGGTGCAAGCAACTCGTTCGAAGGACTGAATCTGCCTATCGGCTTCGAAAACGGGAACAGTGGAAGCACGCCCACACAAAATCTGGTAGACGCTTTCGAAATGTCCGACGGCAAGCCGTTTGATTGGAATAACCCGAAACATGCAGTTTTCAACCGCCGGCTTGTATTCACGGGCATTGCGTC
>ENA-OPWD01001705-OPWD01001705.1-human-gut-metagenome-genome-assembly--contig:-NODE-1705-length-14518-cov-1.914264_pt1 | contig 14518 bp, 7 predicted proteins | sample MGYA00241502_ERZ501996 | MGnify/ENA primary metagenome ERZ501996 (study PRJEB25962, sample SAMEA2042011) | human gut metagenome | biome: human gut; feature: human-associated habitat; material: faeces... | reverse complement strand
CCTGCAAGATATGAAAATTAGGGAACGGAGCCAGATAATTATCAAAATTAATACCATAATCCCACACGAAAATATTATTAGTGATGGCAGCCCAGCCTTCCATTGCTTTCACAAACTCTTTACCTGAGGCATTTTCCGTCAAAGTCACTTCACGGTCACAATCTATATCACAAAGCATGATATTCACATTCGGCAATGGCTTCACATGTTTCGGAGGATTCATCGTATACAGATAGGCAAGCGTGGAAAATTCCTTATCGGGAAAACGGGCAGCCAGCTTATTCAAAAAAGTAATGATACTTCCTGAGAGTGCTCCTTCATAATCATCTATCGCTTTGCAGGCATCACATGTACAATTGGTATAATTACCATCATTCTGACTTACAGACATGATATGTTTATCTGGATTTACTTTGAAAATAGAATCAACACGTTGAGCAACAATCTCAAAAACCTCCGGATTACTCAAACACCACTGACTGGCCTTTCCCGGGTGGCGTTTTCCTTTGAAGTAAGAATAATATTCCGGATGTTCTTTCCCATAAATGGATGAAGGCAGAAGCTTATCAAAAGTATGCACCCAATAACCGGCAGCAAACACTTCATTCGGTTCCTCTAAACGATTCCACCACTTATAAATAGAGTCTGTATGGATAGCATAACATTGTGTCTGACGATAACGAAAGCCCGGGTTTTCGACTTTATTAATGAAGGGTAAGTTCACCGTTTTTGAAGGGGTAAGAGAATATTCATTCTCTCCCCAATAATCGATACCCAAATATTGCTCCAATAAAGTAACAACCCCATATACAACACCGTTTTCTTTACCAGATATTTTTAGAATACCATCTTGAGTAGAAATAGAGAATCCGTCCTCTGTTACTTCTGCCGGAGATTGACCACCAATGAAAATATCTCCTTTTCGAGGAGTTTGACTTATAACAACAGGCAGCTTACAACTGGTTACTTTTTGAATAAATGTTTGTAACAAATTTGCAGCTGTCCACGATATTTGATTATTCTCTTTCAAAATGATCCTAGAACTTGTATTCCCATTAGTTACTAACATAGTTTGAGAGAGAGACGGAAACGCCATACTAATTCCCATAAACCATAAACAGAACCGTAGAATAATAGATAATTTCATGTTTTTCTTGCTATTAAAAGTTATTATATAATAGTAATACAATCAATATGATACTATTAAACAATCAATCTTTTTCTTTTTTTATTTATTAACTTATATAATAAGTCCCACTTTATCCGAAAATACGAAAAAGTGGGACTTAAAAATTTTCAATAACCTATTAATTATTTCGCATATAGGTCAAATTCCGTAAGGCTGACCGTATTGGGACCTTGTTTCACATAATACTTTAAATAACGCGTTTCAATAGCTTTCGAAAACTTAATATATTGTGTGCCACTTCTTGAAATAGTTACAGTTCCGATAGATTTCCATTTTATTCCATCACCTGAAGTAAATACTTCTACTGCAGTCGGTGAATAACTACTAGCATAACACTTATTTCTTATTCCTGTTAATGTTTGCACCTTACCTATATCTACAGTTAGCCAATATTCTGCTCCTCCATCACGAGCTACATCAGAATTTGTTCCATCAATTAGATTTTTAGCATCTCCACGAGTCGTCGGGGCAACTTTTACAGTCCAGCCAGAACGATCGGCAATCAAAGTACCTTCAGCCGGTTGCCCGGACTCTACATTGACATGAATATTTTGAATTTTCACATAAACTACTCCTCTGTTAGAGCTAAGTGCATTTAAGTTATTACCTTCTATAGAAGATATGGTAACTGGCAACAAATATCCCCCTTCTGTAGTCAACGATCCTACATTTAATAGCTCTATTTTTATAGAATCTCCAGATACACTTTCTCCATTTTCAATAGTAACAGTTTTATTGGTGAAAGAATAATTTTCAGCAGGTAACATGTTATATTCCGTATCATTAGCCTTATTGTAAGCACTTACTAGATTATCATCACTATCGGCTGTTATTTTCACATCTTTCGATAATCTCTCCGTGGCACATGCAACAAACCGATAATTAGGTTGTAACTCATTTACGACCACAGAATTATCTTTCAAAATCACTGACAACGATGCTTCATAAGAATCTACCGGAAAAACTTTCGTAGAAAGATAAAACTTAGAATTCACAGTAACTTCGTCATCATCGTCACAAGAGATGCACAGTGGTGATGCCATTAATGACATCACTACTGTTTTCCATATTATATTTTTCAATCTCATAATTACATCATTTGAATATTATATTATTTACCATCTGATCTAATGCCATCTACCCATCTGACAACTCCATTAGGCGCCGTGGCTTTATTTCCATGACCAGTTGCGTCTTTAAACTCGGTTCCTGCCCCTTCATTCAATTTCCAATAAGCCTCCAAGCCATCCGTACCCGGATTTATCGCAAACATATTATTCTGAATCTGCGACTGTGAAATAGCAGTAGTCCAAAAACGTACTTCGCTAACTATAGCATCTGTAACCATCCAATCACCATTGCATATACCAAAACTATTCTTAACAAGACGCAAAGGTTTTCTTGGAAGATCTAATGTTGCATCAATATTTCCATTTACATAAATAGTCAATTTCACTCCATCACAAACAAATGCCAAATGATACCATTGATTATTTTTAAACTTAGTAGCAGCATTTACTTGAGTACCTTGTGTTTTTATCTGCAAAATATTACCAGGAATCGGGCCATCACCAAAACGGATATAAATTTCACCATCTTCTGCGATACCATTACCTGGACCTGCAGAAAATATTGCTTGATTCTGATAGCTAGGAGGACCAGGATAACCAACTCCAGGAGTCACCCCATCCCCAAGTTCGCTCATATTAATACGCATTTCAAGTGACCATTGAGTGACTGTATAATCCTGACGCATTTCCATAGTAATTGGTTTTGTACCCGTCAACACTGGTGCAGAGGTTATAATAACCTGATCCATGATATAAATCATCACATCTGCACCTTCCAAAGTTTGTTGCCCACCTGATACAGCAGTAATAGCAACCGGTAGTGCAAATTTATCACCAGAATCAAGCATTTCCTTTGTCAACGGATCAATTGTTACTTTAACAGTAGGAGCCACTAATTCTCCTTTTTTTATAACCACTGTCTTTTGATCAAAAGAATATGAACCTTCCGGCATAGATTTATAGTTCGTACCACTTTTTGTATTATATACTTCCAACGATTTCGGACTTAGTCCCAAAGTAACTTCTATATCTTCTGTTGCAATTTGTCCCGACCGCGGAGTCACAGTGACAACACTACCCTCTTCGGCTACTGTTACCTTTTTGGACTCATAAGACAAACTACTGGATTCAGCTAAATAAATTCTACTGCCGATAGTATCATACTTTGCATCTTCACAACTTGCTATAATTGCACAAAGCAATATGGCAAAGGCGAACATTATTGTATTTTTATTTTTTACCAGATATCTCATAATTATTATATCTTTAAATTTATTATTTTACCGGTGGATTCATAATGCGGATAGCATTACGCAAATAAGGATAAGATTCTTCTGTACCATCAATTGTATATTCATACTCCATATGATAAGTTCCGACCCCTCCTTTTACACATTTTTTCCCGTTAATAATAGGTGTCCAACGTGCCATACCTTCCAATGACTTCATTTTATTTCCATATCGATCAGTGAAATCAGCCCCACCAGACAAAGCCCATTTTTCAAAGTTTTCAGTTACAATATATTTCTTTGCAACTTCTTCTGCAGTCAAATGCCCATCAAAGTTTCTTATTGTAGAGTTTAAACGGCTATCCAAATGGTCACGTCCAGTATTATCTCCAGGAGAATCATAAGCCTGCACTATAAAATAATTAAAATAAGCACCTGACTCCGATACAATACTCTGTGGTTCACCATCAATTACTAACAACCTGTCTGTACCCGATTTCGGCCCGATTCTTTCTCCCAAGGTCTGGATGAACAACAACATATTCTCATCATTTCCACTCATGTTACCTCGATGACCAAAATTAGGCTCGTAGTCAATATCAAAGCCATCATATCCATATTTATCAATACTATCACATATTGCATGGGCATATTTCTTTATAGCTTCTTCCTTATTTTCATTCCATCCCCAAAAATCCAGATAATTATCTTTGTATTCCTCGGGAGTCAATTGGTCACCGATATTTTGAACAATAAAACACATCAAAGCTTTAGTCCCTTTTACATTTTGTACATAACGCAAATCTTTTGTTTGCGCTTCTGTCAAATGTCTCCAGTTACCCCAAATAGAAACAAAATCTACACTATCAGGAAGTCCAGCTAAACATTTTTCTAAAGTAGCCCCATTTCCTGTCCAATTACCAAACCATCCGAAAGCAACCGGATGATCAGTTTTCTTATAAGCGCGAAGTTGGGCATAGTATTCTTCCGGAAGTGACGACTGAGTCATATCTTCCTGGAATTTTGGTTCCATGTCTGTCCAATCATCACACGCTGTATTCGCAACCGTTATGCCAAATAACAACATTATAAAATAGAATATCTTTCTCATACTATTTATATTAATATAGATTATACTATTATTCACTTATCCCTACGCTGCCACCAAACCTTAGTCTGATAATTATCAGCGCCACCCAATTTACTTACAGCAGCATTTACATTAGCAGCATTACGAATATATTCCGACGGTGGGAACGGAATACGATTAGCGGAAGGAAGATTGGTTACATTTCCATTCAATAACGGGAAAAAACGCGGATACCCAGTACGACGATACTCGCTCCATGCTTCTTGTCCCAAAGGCCACATTGCAATCCATTTTTGGGTTATTAATCTTTCCAGTTTTTCTTCCTCACCAGCATCATCTTTCCATTTGATGGTTATAGAACTAATAGCACTTTCATTCCCCTTATTCTCATTAGGATCTACATAATCAGCCTGAGTACTTGATTCATCATTCAGATATTGGTCAATGCCTTCCGATACTCCCCATTGTGCAAAAGAAAGTCTGATAGCTGATTCATACAAATCTTTCACTGTTTCTCCTTTTACATCCCATCCCAACATTGCTGCTTCAGCTTTATTAAAAGCTGTTTCAGCTGCACTCATCCATAAAGTACGATCCATCTCTCCAACATTTATTCTAGAGAAAGTCGGTCCGGTAATATCATTACCATAAGACAAACCTGCGCGCATACCCACATAATCATCATCTCCTTTATCGCTCGTTTTCTTTTTAAAATATTTCGACATACGCGGATCGTTATACCCTTTCATATAGGACGTAATATCCGCAGAGACACATTGATCGGGCCATTGTACCAATACCGTATACAATTGATTTTTAGTACCTAAAGAAGTTGCGTTATCTTCATTAGAAGTAATTACCCCTATAGAATGGTTAATAGCTTCCTCCGCCATCTGTCTGGCATATTCACGATCTGCAAAACGAATACGAATGGCCATACGTAGTTTCAGTGAATTTGCAAATTTCACCCATTTCTCAAAATCACCGTCATAAACTTTATCATACTTAGCCATCGTTCTGTTGTTTGGATTTTCGGTCACATAAACAGTCATTACATTAATTGCATCAGTCAGATCAGTAAACATTGCATGATATGCTTCCTCCATTGTATCGTAAGGAGTCGAAAGTTTATCACTTGAAATTTGGGAATAAGGAAGTGCCCCATACATATCAAGCATACGATGCATTGTCGCAATTCTTAGGATCTGTGCCCATGCAAAGTTAACCCCTGTCCCTTGGGTTACATTCTTTATTTTATTCCATGCACCATACGTCAATACCATTACATTATCATCTGCAAACTGCCAGTTTAACCAGTTCTCGGGTGCATTATATGTAGCAAAATTTGCCCCTTTAAACTTATCTGTTGCCATTACCTGATAACGTCCATAGCAGTCACCAATCAAGGATTCATTGGTATTATAAATGTTTTCAGTAGCTATGGGATATGCATAATCACATAAAGTCAAGAAGAAAGCATTGGCAGCAAATCCATCTCGTCCAAGTTCTTCTTCCGAAACTTTTCCCAACGGATCATTCAAGCTATTATCCATGCATCCTTGTAACATTGGAGTTCCAACAAGCATACAGCCTGCAATAGAAATCTGCGTTATGAATTTATATATTTTCATTTGGTTATTCTTTTATCGTTAAAACTGTATTTTTACATTAAATCCCCAACTTCTCAAACTTGGTTGCATAAAGTAATCAACACCTTGATAATAAGTACCAGTAGAAGCGGTAGCTTCCGGATCAAATGGTGCTTTATTATAAATCATCCACAAGTTGTGACCTGTTATTGACAAACTAAGATTACATTTGTTATTAAACCATTTGGCTGGAAGTGAATAGCCCACCGATAACTCTTGTAAACGAACATTAGTAGCACTATATACATAGTTAGACATCAATCCACTTATTCCACCCACTTCTGTATAATAAGTCTGGGGATCCACTTTTCCATTATTTACAGGAACACCTTCATTATCACGTGCTAAAGCTGTGACCTTAGATACTCCGAACTGATCCATTACAGCTTGTGTTGGTGAGATAACAATACCTCCAAAGCGGGCAGCAAGCATGAATCCCAAGCTAATGCCTTTATAAGAGAAGTCATTTCTAAAGCCTAAATTACTCTTAGGCAATACAGAGCCAATATGAATAAACTCATCCGAATTCTTTATATCCTCTTTTTTCACATTCTGGCTCGCTTTATCAATAAATACATTTCCTTCGTTATCACGTTTCAAACGATTAGTGACATACATGTCTCCCATGCTTCCTCCTTTACGAAGAATAACTTTAGCCGATCCAATGCCACCTTTATCTATCTCACTCAAACTATAGTGATTACCTTCATCATCCACTGCATCATCCAAGAGTTCTACAATCTTATTTTTATTAAAACTAAAAGTCAAATTGGAATTCCACGAGAAATCTCCCCATGATTTATTATACCCTAAAGAAAATTCCATACCTTTATTCTCAATATTACCAGACTGTGCATACATAGTCGCATATACAGCGGTTCCTGACAAAGGAACTTGGAATGTTTGTTTGCGAGTATTAGCCTTATACCAGGTAACTTCCAAACTTAAACTATTATTAAAGAATTTGGCATTCAAACCAGCTTCCCAAGAATTAGTACGTTCAGGATAAAGTTTAGGCAAAGGACGATAAGTTTGTAATTTCCATTGACTAGTCGCAGGGTCCCACTCATACGTTTTGTTGGAAGAAAGATTCTTAGGAATAGGAGCACCTACTGAAGCAAATGAGCCGCGTACTTTCAAATAAGTAATAGCTTTGGGTAATTTTACCATTTCGGAAATAACTCCTGAAAGCCCTATTGATGGATAAAAGAAAGATGATTGTTCTGTATTAATCAATGCTGAATCCCAATCATTACGTCCGGTTAAAGTCATATACAACATACTCTTCCAACCAATTTCCGCACTAGCAAAAATAGAGTTGGTGCGTTGTTTGTATCCACTTTCTATAGGATAAGTATCTTTATCCAAAGTTGTAGTCATATTATATAGACTAAAAACATTAGACATATCTTTCAAACCACCTTGGAATCCTCTTTCGTCATAATAAGTTTGAGTAAAACTACCGCCAATATTAGCACTTAAACTTAAGTCACCAAAGCGTTTATTAATATTAGCCATCACATCTGCATAAGCCTGTCTATCGTCAGCTTTATAGTACTTATAGAATCCATAAATAGAACTATTAGTAAAGTAAAGATCGGTAGAAGCATTTCTTTTATCTGAATAATCATTGGTTGCATTATCAATGCGAACGCGCCCTGTCACATCAAGCCAATCCAAAATTTCATATTTTAAACTAGCATTAGCCATGTAACGTTGTTTTTTCATGCCATGGTTCATCTCATTAGCCACCCAATATGGATTATTTTTCATACTGTATCCAGGATCACCCCATCCCCAGTTCTGTACATCTATCTTACGAGTTGTGTCATATGTTTTATACATCCTCACAGCTTCAAAGTTTTCGCCACGCGGGAACAGATATACGGCTGGTAGTGGATTGAAATATTCACCTTGTGCCATTAGATTAAGATCTTCTTGGATAATATAGCTAAAACCCACATCTAATGTCATTTTATCTTTCAGGAATTTTGTTGTATTTCTGAAGGTAAAATTGTAACGGTCATATTTGCTATTTTGAATGATACCAGTTGCATTAGTAGTACCTACAGACAGATAAGTTTGATTCTTTTCATTACCAACAGATAAAGAAACGTTATTCTGGATATTAGTACCAGTATTGAAAAAATCTTTTGGCTCATAAGTTCCGAAAAGAGAAGACGCTTTATCTCCCCATGAAGCAAAGGAACCTGCACGGTTTATATAAGAATTTTGGAATTCAGGCATTATAAAAGGATTGGAAAAAGTTGAATTATTAGAAATAATAATTCGTGCCTTACCTTCTTTTCCCTTCTTTGTAGTAATTAAAATTACACCAGATGCTGCATTAGAGCCATACAAGGCCGCAGCAGCAGGTCCACTTAATACAGACATGCTTTCAATATCTTCCGGATTGATATCAGATATGCCCTCTCCTCTCGGTTGGGCTGAATATTGTCCGTTAGTGTCACCTTTATTTGTATTGAAAATAGGAACACCATCAATTACATATAAAGCATTATTGTCTGAAGATATAGATTTGGTACCACGCATAACTACACGTGTAGCCCCTCCAACACCGGATGAAGATGCATTGATATTAACACCAGCCACCTTTCCAGCCAGTGAGTTCATAAAATTGGCACTTTTTACAGTTGTCAATTCATCACCTTTTACTTCTTGCACATTATAGCTTAATGCTTTAGTTGCGCGCTTAATACCTAATGCAGTAACGACTACTTCGTCCAACACCTGCGTATCTTCTCCTAAAGTAACCTTCAAGGGTTGTGCACTAGTAAGCGTGATTGCTTGGGAGGCATAACCGATATAGGATACTTCAAGTACATCACCTTTAGCTGCTTGTATTTTGAAATTTCCATCCATATCAGTGATAGTACCATTTGAAGTTCCTTTTACCAAAATACTAACTCCAATCAATGGTTCTCCTTTTGAATCAGTAACAGTACCACTTGCAGTAATTGGTGTTTTTTTCTGCTGCTCTTCTTTATTACTCTTCGCAGAAAGTACAATATGATTATCTACTATTGAAAAACTGACATTTACTCCTCTGAATAACTGATTCATTACATTATTCAAAGATTCTTTTGTTACCTTGATAGATATGACACGATTTATATCGACATCATTTGTGTTATAGACTACTGACATTGAAGTTTGTTTCTCAATTTCTTTCAAAGCAGTGTTCAAGGGTACTTTCGATAGATTAAGAGTGATCGTTCGTTCTTGCCCATAAGCTGAAGCAAAACACGAAACCAACAAAAGGAAGAATAACAAGTGTGAGAACTTGTGTTTTATAATTTCTTTCATCTTATTCTTTTTAATTAGAAATAGTTTTTAGGTAGTTAACAAACATGTGCGGGTAATAAATATAACCGCCACTCATACCGTTTTCACACAAAGGTTTCATGTATCTCTGTTTCTCATAATTAATAAATTTAAAGGTTATACTTAAAATAAATTCCATAAGCGCTTATTCAATAGTAATACATTTTATGTTGTAACCTTACTAAACGAAGATAAGATTTTTTTCGAAAAAAATAGAATAGAAAGATTCCTAATTGAAAAATAAATACTCAAATATTTGATAAATAGAATCTTATGTACTTATTAAAATCAGGCTGATTTATTACATTTGCATACATTTTGCATACAATATATGTATGCTTTACCTATTGTATAGATATAAATATTCATTTTATGTTCAAATATTCAAAAGATGGAATTTCGGTTTTAACCATATTAGATACCAGAAGAGCAAAAAAGAGTGGACAGTTTCCTGTTAAAGTTCAAGTGGTATATAGAAGAAAGCAAAAATATTACTCAACTGGGAAGGAAGTGTCAAAAGAAGATTGGGCAAGGTTATTAAAAGTAAAAAGCCGGTTATTGGCAGAAATTCGATCAGATATAGAGAGTAGTTTTTCAACTATTAAGCAACAAGTTAATGAACTGATAACAAAAGGGGAATTTAGTATTGAAACATTAAGCGTCAGGTTAGGAAGGCAGATGAATGATATGACTTTACGCAGTGCTTTTCGCTTAAAAATGAAAGAACTGGAAGCCTATGAACAAGCAAACACTTACCTAAATTATCAAAGTGCTTTAAAAAGTTTAGAAGATTTCGGAGGTTCCACTATACCTTTGGAAAACATTACAATTGATTGGCTTAAACGTTGTGAAAAATTTTGGATATCAGAAGGTAAAAGCTATTCAAGCATAAGTATTTATTTCCGAGCTTTAAAGTGTGTCTTAAATCGTGCTGTACATGATGGTATTATAAAAGAATCATCTTTTCCTTTTGGAAAGAATAAATATGAAATTCCTGAAGGGTGTGGACGTAAATTAGCACTTACTCTTTCTGAAATAAAAAAAGTAATGTCCTATCAATGTGAAACAAAAGATATAGAAGAATTTAGGGATCTCTGGGTGTTTTCTTATTTATGTAATGGCATTAATTTTATGGATTTATTATTTCTTCAGTATTCAAATATTATGGATGGAGAAATATGCTTTGTACGCTCTAAGACATCTCGAACTACCAAACATAACAAAGAGATACATGCAATCATTACTCCTGAAATGTGGAATATTATTCAAAAATGGGGTAATCCAAGATTAAGCCCGCAAACGTATATTTTTAAATATGCTAGAGGAACTGAAGATGCCTTTGAAAAGATTAGATTGGTACGGCGTATTATAACCAAATGTAACAGAAGACTTAAAAAAATAGCCCAAGACATTGGAATTTTTCAGTTGACGACTTACACGGCAAGGCATTCTTTTGCTACAGTATTAAAACGTGGAGGTGCGAAAACCTCATATATTTCTGAAAGCTTGGGACACTCTAACTTATCTGTAACCGAGCACTATTTAGCATACTTTGAAAAAGAGGAAAGAATAAGGAATGCTCAATTATTGACTAACTTTAATCTCTAGATTAATACATTTGCATGCAAATTGTATGTACAATGAAAAATGGACCAATAATTGATATAGGATAAAAGTGAGTATAATATTAAAAAACGCATATTCAGATTACCTATAATTTAGAATATGCATCTTGTTATCAGGAGTGTTTCGAAAACCGCAGGGATTTCCACTTTAGCCAAACGTAATTCAAATAAAAAAAGGATGATATTATTGCAATTTATTCTTTTTATCGCCCGCGTAGTGATAGAATAATATCTAATATTGATAATATTAATCAAATGAAAAGATTCCGTTCTTTGTATTATCTGCACTAACTAGAAGAAAACAACTACTATAAAGCAAGTTATTATTATTCTTTAAATGATTTGTTAGGTTCCATTTAAAGAATCAAAATGTTCCACACCGAGAAACGAAGTGATTCTCGGTGTGGAACATTCCTGAAAAAACGTCTTTTATCGAATATTCATACCGCATATATGAATAAAAACAATTTAATTACTGCATATTCATGTGCAATCATACTAACTTTTTCTTTCATTCATTGATTTTGCTCAATTGTATTTAGCCTGATATCTTAAAAATAGAACATTTAATCTATTTATCTAACAAGCATTGGATCTAGAGAAAGTATATGAAACTGATTTTCTCCCAAACAATCACGCTTGCCAATGCCCAACCTCTTAAAATAACCTTAGGAGAAGATACACAAGTATTGGATGAAGTTGTTGTTACTGCATTAGGTATCAAGCGTGCAACCAAGGCGTTAAGTTATAATGTACAAGAGGTAAAAGGTGATGAATTGACAACTGTTAAGGACGCCAATTTTATGAATTCATTATCAGGAAAGGTTGCCGGTGTTCAAATTAATAGTGGTGCAACCGGTGCTGGTGGTGCCACACGTGTTGTTATGCGTGGTATGAAATCTCTGACTAAAGATAACAATGCATTGTATGTAATTGATGGTGTACCTATTTTTAATACAGGAAAAAGCGGTGGCGAAGGATTATTTGGAGAAATGGGAGGATCAGATGCTGTTGCTGACTTAAATCCTGATGATATTGCTAGTATTAGTATGATGACCGGTCCTTCTGCGGCAGCATTATATGGTTCTGCTGCGGCAAACGGTGTTGTTTTAATTACTACTAAAAAAGGCCAAACAGAGAAAACGACCATAACAGTATCCAACAGTACTACTTTCTCTAAAGCATATATTATGCCGGATATGCAGAACCGTTATGGTACAAGTTCCGGATTATTCAGCTGGGGAGAATTGGCAAACCGTCGATATAACCCATCTGACTTCTTTGAAACAGGATCCAATGTTATCAATTCGGTAGCATTATCTACAGGAAATACCAAAAACCAGACCTATCTTTCTGCTTCTACAACTAACTCCGGTGGAATTCTTCCGAATAACTCCTATAACCGTTATAATTTTACGGCACGTAATACCACCCATTTCCTGAATGATAAACTTACTCTGGATATCGGTGCACAATATATCGTTCAGAACAACAAAAACATGGTTTCTCAAGGACAGTATTATAACCCTCTCCCATCACTGTATCTATTCCCTCGTGGAGACAACTTTGACGAAATTCGTTTGTATGAACGTTATAATACTAACTACGGCTATATGGAACAATATTGGCCTTATGGTGATGCAAGTTTGTCATTACAAAATCCATATTGGATACAAAATCGCATCAACCGTACCTCCAACAAGAAACGTTATATGATGAACGCTTCTTTGAAATGGCAGGCTACAGATTGGCTCAATGTTGTCGGTCGTGTCAATCTGGACAACTCCGACTACCGGAATAAAAACGAAAAATCTGCTTCTACATTAACAACATTCTGTGGTGTAAGCGGTGGTTTTGAAGATGCCATGCGTCAGGAACGTTCTTTATATGCCGATTTCCTGGCTAATATAGATAAAACATTTGGTGATTTTCATTTAACAGCCAATGTTGGTGCTTCCATATATCATACTTCAATGGATCAGTTATATATTGCAGGTGACCTGGTTATTCCCAACTTCTTCCAGATCAACAATATTAATTTCTCCGCCAACTATAAACCGGACCCTACCGGATATGAAGATGAAATTCAAAGTATTTTTGCCAGTGCTGAATTAAGTTGGAAAAATCAACTGTATCTAACCGTAACCGGACGTAATGACTGGGATTCAAAACTCGCATTCTCCAAACAAAAATCGTTCTTTTATCCGTCAGTCGGTTTATCGGCTTTATTATCAGAAATGGTTAAACTACCAGAGGTGATTTCTTATGCTAAAATACGCGGTTCGTATACAGTGGTAGCCTCTTCTTTCGATCGTTTCCTTACTAATCCGGGGTACGAATACAACAGCCAGACACATAACTGGGCAAATCCGACCGTATATCCGATGGACAATATGAAACCTGAAAAGACTAAATCCTGGGAAATCGGTTTGAACTTGAAATTCTGGGGAAATCGTTTTAATTTAGACGCTACTTACTATCGTTCTAATACACTGAACCAAACATTTAAGGTAGATATCCCCTCTTCTTCCGGATATAAACAAGCGATTGTACAAGCTGGTAACGTGCAAAATCAGGGTATTGAATTAGCTTTAGGATTCAGTGATAAATGGGCAGGATTCGGATGGTCTTCTAATGCAACCTTCACTCTAAACCGTAACAAGGTGAAACGACTGGCAAGCGGTAGCGTGAATCCTGTGACAGGAGAAGCTATCCAAATGGATGAAATGAATGTGGGTTGGTTAGGTAAAGAGAATGTAGCTCCTCGCGTCATCCTGACAGAAGGAGGCTCCATGACTGATATCTATGTATACAACCAGCTGACAAAAGACAATAACGGTAATATAAAAGTCGATCAGAATGGTAATCTGGGTATCACTTCATCAAACACTCCGGTAAAAGTAGGTAATCTGGATGCTGATTTCAACCTCGGATGGACCAATCATTTCACTTATAAAGGAATTGATTTAGGAATTGTATTATCAGCCCGTGTAGGCGGATTAGCTTATTCGGCTACTCAAGGTATTTTAGATTATTATGGAGTATCCGAAACATCTGCAACAGCTCGTGATAATGGTGGTATACCTATTAATAACGGCAAAGTTAACGCCCAAAAGTATTACCAGACTATTGGTACGGGTGAAGGTGGCTATGGTCGTTATTATCTATATAGTGCAACCAATGTACGTTTGCAGGAATTGAGTCTAAACTATACACTTCCTAAAAGATGGTTTAAAAATGTGGCGAATGTTACTTTGGGTATTGTAGGACGTAATTTATGGATGATTTATTGTAAAGCCCCATTTGACCCGGAATTGTCTG
>ENA-OPWD01001678-OPWD01001678.1-human-gut-metagenome-genome-assembly--contig:-NODE-1678-length-14661-cov-2.134191_pt1 | contig 14661 bp, 9 predicted proteins | sample MGYA00241502_ERZ501996 | MGnify/ENA primary metagenome ERZ501996 (study PRJEB25962, sample SAMEA2042011) | human gut metagenome | biome: human gut; feature: human-associated habitat; material: faeces... | reverse complement strand
CACACAAAAAAGTTTCCCGCCACAATATCATAGATGCGATTGTCTTCATCCCGCAAGGCGCGGTTCAGCGGAAGTCCCTGCAGCTTGCCTTCCTCATTGCAGACCAGACACACAGTTTCTTCAAACGGATAGACCGCCTGAATATAACCGCTAACCGTTTTCTGCATTCCTTCTAGAGAACCATCAATCTCTGCAACACGCGCTGCCTTGCCCGGCTCCACCAGAACAACTCGCATCGTTCTCGTATCCAGTTTCTGTGTCTGTTCGGGCTCAAACTTCACAGGCTGAAAGCCAATGCTGTCACAGAAATAGAAGCCAGCATTTTCACCGTTAACAATCTCGACCACATCAGAAACCGACAGCGAGTGTCCCTGAAAATCTTCCGGGCAGTCACAGTTGAACATCTGATATACGCCTTCCAGCGTATCGACCTCAACCGCTCCCTCAAACACCTTATCGTAAATCCCACTGTTTACTTCCGAACTTCCCTGAAACTTATCAAGCTGAGAAAGTCCCAAGTACGCAACCCGGTCGTCATCTCTGCTCAAATTGATCTGATAGATTTTAATGTCCATCATCGTTCTCGCTCCTTTCCATTCCGATTTACAATCTCCATTCGCAGATAATCGTTCACATCTTTTCCGGCTCGCGGCGGGCGGTTCAGGACCGTATACTTCTTATCTAAGCCGCCCATAATACTTTCCGCCGCTTGCCGACCCACCCGGTCATTATCCAGATGCAGAACCACCTTCGTAATCTGCGAGTGGTCTTTCAGAAACTGCTCCAGCGCTACCGGCACTACATTCGCCCGTTTACTCGCGAACACGCCTGCCAGCGACAGATACGCGATTTTTCTCCAGTCTTTGTGATACATGATTTTCAACGATGCATAGCTCATGGCATCAATCGCGGCCTCAAAGACATGAACCTCTCTAACTGGTCTGTCATCCGCAACCAGTGCAAAGGAAAAGTGTTTATCACTGCCGGTTGCCTCGCCCTTGTAATCCGTAGTCATGGAGCGCAGCGCTGCATAACGCCGGGTTCCTTTGGTATCGTATCCGACAAAAATAACATCATTGGCGTTCTCTGACTGAAACAGCAATCCGTGTTGAATGCAATATGCTATGATTTGCGGATGGATTCCTCGGCTCTTTAGATACGCCTCTGCTTTGCTTGTATTGGTGTCCAATGACGGCAAAAGCAGATTTCTCGGGGCAGGCGGCGGTTTCTCGTAGCATATCGGCTGAACAGCCTGCCCGTTGAGCATTTTCACTGCCTCCGGGAACGACATCTCCTTCACCTTAACCAGATAATCCAGTGCCGACCGACCGCCGATATTCTGCGAAAACCAATACCACTTTCCGTTACTGATTTTCAGCGAATCATGCGTTCTGGTGCAGTACGTTTCACCCGAAAAGCGCACCAACTCGCCCGGTTCATACGCTCTGAGATATGACAGCAGATCCATCTTTCTGGCATTGGCGATTTCTTCTTTTGATACACCCGGCATTACCTCGCCTCCCAGTTCCGGTCCTTTGCCGCTTTCCGCTCTGCAAACGACTCGATCGCACCGCGCACCGTTTCCATGTAGTCGGTTTCCAGTTTGCTGAAATCCTTGAATACGTCGTCGAGCGGCCCACGCTGTTTGAGCAGTGCCATCGCCTGATCGTCCGGCAAATTTAATTCTTCCATAGCCATCAGAATATCCTCGCGCACAGCATACTCATAAGCATGAGAAAGAATTTCCTCTGGCGGACACTGAACGAGCCACTTGCGATATTTGTCCTGCTCACGCTCCATCTTCTGATAGAGCGCAGTATTCAGTTTCTCGTTGTTCATTACCATCACCTTCTTAATTTCAATTCACAGCTGACACGAAAGCAGCTATGTAGGGTAGGGGAGAAGATTCCCCTACGCAAGTTCATTCAGGCTTTGTGAATCACCCGTTTATATTTGGTATCCGAGTTCTCCATATATGAATTGATGATTCGGCTCTGCTTCTTGGTTTCTGCGTATGCTGTTACGGTCAGCGTCTTGCGATTCCAGTCCAGCGTATAACTGTCCGAAGCAACGTTTGTAATATGGTGCTTAGCAAGATAATCTCGAAAGTCCTGCATCGCTGCCATATCATCAGACATCACCACATTGACATAGGTGCGATCCTTGGATAGCTTGTTATTGATGCCGCTGACCAAAAAGCAGCCAACACCACTGGCTACCGCTACCGTCAGCGTTGTCAGCAGGCTGTCTGCCAACACCACGCTGCGCGTAATCCAGAAATAAAGAAAACTGGAAAGCGCAATTGCTACGCCCGCCAGCAGACTCCGGTTTCTCTGTATCATAATCGTTTTTACGGTGCTCAAGGCGTTATCTGCCATCTTTGCCAGAAACAGCAGACAAAGGCTCATTGCTGTTGTCAAACTCTCATCTCCTCATCGTTCCATTTCGCGTTTCTTTTCTTTCGGCTCCCCCTCATCGGGTTCGCCGTCCACAATTTCATTCTCCCGCTTATCCAGATTGAGTAGAATGTTCAGTTCATCCAGTCGTGCCAGCTTAGTTTTCAGTTCATCTTCCTGCGGGAACGGCTTGTCCACTGCCGCCTTGGCATTGGACAGTTGAACCCTTGCATTATCCAGCTGTGCCTCGCACTGCCGGAGATCGCTCTCCAATCCGGCAAGCATATTATCAATGCGCTGGATATTGCCAAACAGGTCTGTACCAAGAGAAATCGGATGACTGAGCTGGCCTTTCAGATTCAGTCGATACTCCTTTGCAAAAGTGTCAAACGAGAGGACCATGGCAAAGCCCCGATACATTCCGATTGGAATCGCATCAGGGCTTGTCATATTATGCGCCGCTGACAGCAATGCGCTGCCCGCAGCTTTCTTTTCGATATAGGCGGTTCCCTCGACCTCCATTGAAGAAAAACCGTCTTCATTCGGCATTGTCTGTGCCTCTCGCAGCTCAATATCACTCTTGAATCCGCTGATTTTCTGTTCCAGCGCCGCAATCTGATCTGGAAACGCTTTTGCAATCTTATCCTCCAGTGCATATCTCTGGCTCAAATGGCTTGCTTTCAGCATTTTCAGCCGTTGAACTGCAATGTCCAGATCCATCTTTTCCTTGATATACGGATTACCGGTGCAGAGTGCTTTCACCTCGGCATAAGATAATGCTGTTTCATCAATATCCTCCGCCGATCGGGCCGGTGCTTTGGAAGTCATGACCTGACCAATGAACTTTTGCTTTCCTTCAACCATCTGATAGAGGTAGCTGTCAAAAGTATTCTCCGTTACATAGGTGTAAATCTCAACTTCCGGGTTTTCATTTCCCTGCCGGATAATACGTCCCTCGCGCTGCTGCAAATCGGACGGCCGCCACGGGCAATCGACGTGGTGCAGGGCGATGAGCTTTTTCTGGACATTTGTACCGGCACCCATTTTCTGCGTTGAGCCGATCAACACTCGGATTTCTCCATTGCGGACTTTGCCGAACAGTTCCTTTTTCTGTGATTCGCTGGCTGCATTATGAATATAGGCAATCTGATCTTTGGAAATACCCAAATCCAGCAGCTTATCCCGAATGCCATCATAGATATTGAAATTGCCATCGTTATGCGGCGTTGACAGGTCACAGAAAACCATTTGCGTTGATTTCTGTTCCGCAGTCCTCTGCCAGATTTCAAAGACATTCTTTGCACAGGCACTGACTTTACCGTTTTCGTCATCAGGCAGCATAGGATTGATCAATCGCTGATCCAGTGCCAGCTTGCGGCCATCGTTGGTGATAAGCAGCATATTGTCTACACTGGAATCAACCATACGATTACGCACACGCTCGGCGCGTTCCGAAAGATCCTTCACCATTTCCACCTGATAGGCAGACGGTTTCAGCACAACATTGTGATAATTTGCTATCGGAACCGGCAGCTTGAGCATATCCGCCGTCTGAATATCTGCCGTCTGCTTAAACAGCGACATCAGCTCCGGCAAATTATAAAACCGGGCAAATCTCGTCTTCGCCCGATACCCGGTACCCTCTGGTGCCAGTTCAATGGCAGTAACAGTTTCGCCAAAGGTACTTGCCCAGGCATCAAAATGCAGCAGATTTCTCTCTTTCAGCGTTCCATACTGAAGATACTTCTGCATTGTATACAACTCTACCATGCTATTGCTGATTGGAGTACCCGTTGCAAACACTGTACCTCTGCCGCATGTTATCTCGTCCAGATAACGGATTTTTATATACAAATCACTGGATTTCATTGCCTCCGTCTGACTGATACCGCCCACATTCCGCATCTTAGAAAATGCGGCAAGGTTTTTATAGTAATGTGCCTCGTCCACAAACAGTCGATCAACACCCAATTCTTCAAAGGTAACAAGGTCATCTTTTCGGCTCTGGTCGTTCAGCTTATCCAGCTTTGCCTGCACTGCTTTCTTAGAGCGTTCCAACTGCTTGACCGAGAAACGATCTCCGTTCTGTTCTTTCAGTTCACGGATACCGTCCATAATTTCATTGTACTGCTGCTCCAGAATATAACGCTGTCGTGCTACGGACATAGGGATCTTTTCAAACTGGCTGTGGCCAATAATAACGGCATCAAAATCGCCGGTTGCAATTCTGCCGCAGAAGCGTTTGCGGTTCTTTTTTTCAAAGTCCTTTTTCGTTGCCACCAGAATATTGGCAGACGGATACAATTGCAAATACTCCGCCGCCCATTGCTCCGTCAAGTGATTCGGTACAATAATCATCGATTTTCGGCATAATCCAAGCCGTTTACTTTCTTGTGCTGCGGCAACAATTTCGAAGGTTTTGCCGGCCCCTACAACGTGTGCGAGCAGCGTATTGCCTCCGTAAAGAATGTGCGCAACTGCGTTTAGCTGGTGCTGCCGCAGCTGGATTTCAGGGTTCATACCAACAAAGATCAAATGACTGCCATCATATTCGCGCGGGCGCAGTGCATTGAACTGTTCATTGTAGAGCTTGCACAGCCGCTCTCTTCTCGGCTGGTCTTTCCAAATCCAGTCCTGGAACGCCTGCTTAATCAATTCTTGCTTACCCTGTGCAATTGCTGTTTCTTTCTTATTCAGGATCGGTACTCGTTTTCCGTTTTCGTCTTCCACATAGTCGAAAACACGCACATCCCGCAAATTCAGTGTATCCTCAATGATCTTATAAGCATTTACACGATCTGTACCATAGGTGCTGGTCGCGTTGATATTGCTGCGGTCATAGGACTTGCCCTCTACATTCCACCCGCCGGTGTAGCGGGAATAATGCACCTTCACTTTCCACTGTGCGTAATACGGCGTGTCCAGCAGCTGATACATGAATTCCTGCACCACATCTTCCGGAAGCCATGTTGCTCCAAGACGAACAGAAATCTCGCTTGCAGTCAGGTCCGTTGGCTGAACTTCTTCCAACGCGGTCACATTCGCTGCGAATACTGGATCGCTTTCAGCTGATCTTCGAGCCTCTGCCAGTTTTTCACGCACATTGCCCGAAAGATACTCATCTGCGGTCAGGTATTTCGCCTGAGTGCCGTTCTCCTTATAGAGCGGATTCCGAAAAATGACACCACTGAGATCTGCAAATACTTCTTCTTCCGTTTTACCTGTCAGCTGCATCATATACGGCATATCCACCTTTGCCTTTTCGCCCATAGAAACTGCCAGAGCTTCCGAGGCGGTATCAACGCTGGTAATCTCCGTGTGCTGCCGGATTGTGCGCTTGCTGAACATATCTGCCTTGCGCACGAAGTTTCCCTCGTCATCCAGCACTTCCAAGGAAGAAAGCAGGCAGAAGGAACTATCATCTCCAAAAACTGATTTGTTTGCTCTGGTATTGATGCGCTTATACTTTTTCTCAAACGCATCGTACAGGGCATTCAAGTTAGTCTGTTCCTGCTGAATCATTGTGTCCGGGTAATCTTCTGTCTGATACTCGATCAGCTTACGGACGCACTCGCGGATTGCAATTAATCCTTTGACTCGGTTGACGCCGGTTACAGACAAATCGACTGGGTGCATGATGCTGTTTTCCCGATAATAGACTTCACCATCTACAACAGTAAAGCTGAAGTTGCGTACGGACGGGTCAGCCGGGATAGAGCGATCTTCTTCCTCGCTTTCCGGATCATCAACTTCGTACTCCATCACAGAACCATTGATGTTTTGAATTGCATCCGTTAAAAGTTCTTCCAGACTGCTGCCGTCAATCAGCAGGCAGGCCGTTTCCGGACCATAAGGACCGATCACTTCCTGCATGGTTCCAAGCACCATACTCGGATTATCTACAAAATACTGATTTATTGCCAAACCGTTAGCATCAATGCCAAGGTTGACCCATGCCGGCAGCTGATCGACCATGCGGTCACGTTTTTGCAGGATTAGAATGTCTGCGGTGACTTCTGTTCCCGCTGCATCCTTGAACGTATTATTGGGCAGGCGAATTGCTCCGAGCAGTTCCGCTCGCTGTGCCAGATATTTGCGTACAGACGGATTTTCCTTATCCATCGTGCCTTTACTAGTGATGAACGCGATAATACCGCCGGGCCGCACCTTATCCATGGTGCGGGCAAAGAAATAGTCATGGATCAGGAAGTTATACTTGTCGTATCGCTTGTCCACAATCTTAAAAGAGCCAAACGGTATATTACCAATGGCGGCATCAAAAAAGCTGTCCGGCAGATCTGTTTTCTCAAACCCGCGAACAGCTATAGACGATTTCTGATAAAGCTGCTGTGCAATTCGTCCGCTGATGCTGTCTAGCTCCACACCATAGATTTTCGAGTCGGCCAGATTATCCGGACGCATACCGATGAAATTGCCAACACCGCAGGACGGCTCCAGAATATTACCGCGCTGGAATCCAAGCCTTTCTAAAACCTGATACATCGACCGAATCACAACAGGCGGTGTGTAGAACGCTGTCAGCGTCGATTCGCGTGCAGCTTCGTACTCCTCATCAGACAGCAGTTCTTTCAGTTCGGCATAGTGACTGTTGCGCTCATCAAAGCAATCCGCCAAACCGCCCCAGCCGACATATTGTGCAAGCACCGACTGTTCTTCCGGTGTTGCCAGGCGGTTTTCAGCTTCCACCTTTTTCAGTGTGGTAATCGCGCGAATGTTTCGTGCGTACCGCTCGCTCGGCGTTCCGACACCCAGCAAGTCATCAGAAATGTGATACTCTGAGCGTTCTGTATCCGGTATCTCCGGCAGCAATGTCAACGGTGCTGTCTTGTCTTTTTTTCTTACAGCCGGCGGTGTAAGCTGAGGTTCCTGCGTCTGCTCCGGCTCTTTATGCTGAGCGGCATATTCATGTTCTGCAAAGGCAACGAGTTCATCGAATGTCATATTCACGAGGAACTCATTCATATCACCTAAATCAGCATACTGAATCTGGGCAACCGCCTCATTATCTACTGCATAAAGCATACGGCAGTGCTCAAGGTCTGCATCCACCTGAATACTGTGCTCACCATCACCCGATGTGCTGTACGCCAGCGGAACTGCGGTTAGATCGCTGAAATCCGCTTTCTCCTCAAAGCACTCCAGCGCGTACAGGTTGATCATGCGTATGCTTTCGTTCAGCAGATATTCTCTGTGTCCCTCTGCGTAGTCCACGACTGCAAAGCCCTTTGGCGGTGTTCCAAGGTCTGTCAGGAAATCCTGTGGAATGGTAGTGCCGTTCTGGTCACGATACAAGGTAATGGTAAACGGTGCACCTGTATCTACGTCTTCTTTGACTTGCTCGACAAGCTGGATTTCGTCATCATATTCCACCTGCTCTCCGACATGTCCATTCGAGTCCAGATAGTCCAATCGGCCAATTGCTTGCGGTTTTACACCGGCTGCCTGCTCGCCACTGTTTTCTTTCGGCTGGTCATTCAGCGGATTTTCTGCAATGCGCCGATCAAAGTCACTGCGGCTCAGTTCTTCGTTGAACAGCGGGTACTCCGAATCATACAATCGAACCATATGATCGTCGATTGCAAGAATCTCATATTCTTTAACGCCCAGATAAACCTTATCGCCAAGTGAGTAGTGTCGCTGCACCGGTTCTTCTTCATTTGCCGGGGCAGCAGTTGATTGATCCGCTTTTGGTGAAGACTGTTCCGCACTGATTCGCTCAATTTCTGCCTTGCCCAGATACCGTCCCAGTGCAATCAACTCACCAATGCGCTTCTCAACAACATTCCAGGACAGATTAACTGCCTTGCTGCCGTCATCATGCAGTTTGCTGAGATGCAGTCCCTTTGCATCATACTCCAGCCAGTAGTCTGTACCGGGAATGGCATCAGAATGGCCGCCGATTCCGTACTCTCGTCGCAGAAACTGAACATTCGCTTCCGTTCCTTCCTGCTTAAGAAACTGCTGATAGATGCGCCGTTTACCATCTTCAAATCCGCTGCCGCTGCTGAGCACATAATCAATCGCCTCTTGCGGCATAACAAAAGCCGAGTCTTTTTTGGACTCGGCTTCGCCAATCAGAGAAAGCTGTTCATTTACGCTGGGCAAAACTGCTTCATCCGGTGAAAGCCACTCATGCAGCACGATCATTCCGGTAATATGGTCTGCAACCGTGCTCCACTTCATAATCACTCTCTGATCCGGGTCGCTTGCCGAGCCTCGCCACATCATAAACACTGTGTCAAATGCTCGATAGCCTGCCCGCTGACCGTTGCTCAGTATCATTTCGGTGAACGTGTTATCAAAGAACGTTTTGATAAAATCTGCACGTTCATTCTTGTCCTCATGGTCAGCAAAAAATGAAGCGATTTCTGTCCGATGGTCTTTCAGCGCGTCACCGGTGCGCAGCAGCTCATTCTTTTCCTCATCGGAGTGGAAATACGGCGCCTTGGAGTCCTTATACCACTCATCGTGAAAGACCTCCAATCCGGTCGAGCCAACGGCCCGCATCGTGGCAGCGCCAATATCTCGCGTTACCGGTACACCAGTTCCTTCAGCACGATTTCCTCCGCTGCTGCCTGGATGTTGTTCATCAGCCCGACCCACTTCATCTGGTTCTCCGCTTTCAGGCTCTCGTTCACGCCCTCCTGCTTCGCCATCTGCGCGGTCAGCGTTTCCATCATCTCGTTCGCCTGACGGTCGATCTCCTCCAGATGCTGATTCAGCCTGCCGGTCAGCAGCATTGCGGTGTACGTGCCGTTCCGGTTCTCCCGAAGGAATCTCCGCCGCAGCATTCCATACCTCCCAACCTTCGGTGCCTCCGGCACGATCAGATCCGGCAGGTAATACTCGCCCTCCTTGTGGTAGGTCACTTCCATATTCAGCGCTCCCTTCTGTTGTTGCTGTTCTGTTCACATCATACCGGCTGTCCGCTGGAACCTCAAATGTGCGATTTTGATTTCTTTCTTCTCGCTGCAAATCCTGCACTAAAACTGCGATTTCGCGGAGCAGAACCTCAGACATATCACTGACTGCTGCGCCCAGAATAGAGATAACCTCTGGCGTATTAAAATTGCAGACCTTGTCCAGAGAATTTCCGAAATATGCTCTGCCCGGAAGTCCACAGCGGATATGCAGCATATAGCCGACACTGTAACTGAGTGCGGTCAGCATTTGTAGGCGTGTATTGTCCTCGTCCAACTTTTCCAGCAGGCTACCCGCTTTTGCCTCCATCAGCTCTGCCAGATAATCCTGATAATTATCATTAACAAATGTGACCGCCACATTGAGCAGACAATCCTCCAGTGACTCTTGGGCATCAACCTCATATCGTTCTGCCAGCACATTTCTGACTGGCTCAATGAATCTCTGTTCCAGCTTCCAGATGAGGACTTCTTTTCCTGCTCTGCTGTTGGTATCGGATACATCAAACACATGACGCAGCTTATACGGTGCATCCGTATCGACCAGCAGCGCAATGCCTTTGGTATTGCGATTGACCCAGCGGCCATGCTTATTCCACCAGCTGACTTCGGCGCAGGCTGTCGCATCAGGCTTCTGTGCGAAAATCAGCAGCTGCTCCTGAAACGAATATTTGAAATTATTCGCCGCAGTGGTCAAAAAGTCCATATAGTGATCCGTATTCACTGTCAAAGTCCGCAGATGTTCCGCCTCCATCTCCGTGATCACCTGATACTTGCTCGGCATCTCGTTCACCTCCTCCATCATCAATCTGAATTGTCACCTCAATGGGAAGCGGCAGCTCTCCCAAAAGCGAAGAATACAGCAGTCCTGTCCGGGCATTGGATATTTTCGTCACCAGTCCAGTCAAACGAAAGACCGTCGCATTCACTTCTTCCTGATTTGATGCGAAGTAGTATCCGCTCCGGTCACTGCAAATAGGAACGCCATCCTGACGCAAGCGATTGATCTTGCGGCGCAGGTTACGCCCGTTCAAGGAAAAAAGCTGCTCCAGCTCTGTGCTCGGAACAGCTTTTTCTTTTCCGGTATGATATTTCTTCAGATACACGCACAGTGCTGTGTTCTTATCCATACGCTCCTTCCTCCATCATCGTGCATCTCTTTGCACACTTGACAAGCTCTGTTTCGGGAAATCCCAGCCATAGACCTTGCCTATTTCATCGCCCAGCCGGCGGGTTATGCGCGTAATATCCGCCCTTGTTGCGGTGCCGCGATAAATTTTCTCTTTCAGATTCTCGATCTGCGCATCGCTGACGCCATTCTTATAGGTGCGATAGAGATAATGGTTGGTACCGTCATGGTGGACCGCATCACAGCGCATATCACCCAGCTTGTCAACATACCAGGTCACATAGTCGCACTCCGAGGACAGGCAGTCCTTGATGTTGCCGCTCTTGATTTCCTTATAGCCGCTGTAACGTCCATTCCAAAGGCCAAGATCGACAATCACCAGAATCGGCTTGTCCAGCTGAATATCGAGGTTCATGCGTTCATCGTCCAGATATTCGCCATTCCGTTCATACATCTTTTCCTCTCGTTCCTGTTCGGAAAGTTCCGGATACTCTGCCTCCAGATCCTCACGCCAATCCTCGTAATCTAACGAGTAGTTACTCCAAATCAGATACTTCGGCTCTGTCATCGTGCATCACCCCGATCCTTTGGGCGGCTGCGTGTATTTCGGGTGGAGTTCTCCATCGTGTCCAGCGGCAGCACAGTATTATGGCAGCGTTCCATCTGTTCGGCAAACTGGCAGAGATGAAATAGCGAGTCCCAGCCGGAACCGACTTCCACATGGTAATCGTCGATGTACCTGCAAACCTTGTCTATATGGGTCCCGTCCTCCCGCAAGATACGAATTTTCCCGCCGTCCGGTATCCGAAACAACTCCGTATAATTCGATGTGATAAATCGAATACCCTTTTCCGCCTGTTTCAGATGATGGTCAAGGAATTCTCTCTGGTAGCAATAGCAGTAAACCGTGTACATTCCCTTCTGGGGATTCAGGCGCAGGAGATAGGAATAATCTTTCGTATCCGCGCGAAACGCAAAATCCTGACTGGAAAGGTCAATCGCACTGTCGATCTGACGGCAACAGTACGCTGAAACCGCCGCTCTGCTTTTCAGAAAACCATCTTCTTCCCTCAACTGCCGGATCACCTGATTAAACTCGTCATCAAACTCGGGCGTCAGAAGCCTCTCACAATGACTGGTCCAGTCATGAAAGAACTGATTGTCACTGTCACCCATATCTGCACGCAAATGACCGATGCAGCCGGTCTGTCCCATAATCTGGTCAGACTGCGTATAGCAGTACATCTGCTCGGTCTTTGTGGCAGGTCTTACTTCAATATCCATCGTCTTTCCTCCTCATCTATGTGATTCCATACGCTGCTTGCAGTGTATGTAGCCGTACCTTTGCGCTTGTGCAGTTTCGCCCTTATACTAAATTCATCAAAATAAATCGGAGGTACTCCCATGAAACGAATTACATACTTTCTGTCCGGTGCATTGGCGGCGCTGCTGATCAGTTCTGCAACAGTTTCCGCCTTTGCAGCCGGCGGTCTTATCACCCTCAACGTCCAGCCGGCCCAGGTCATGGTCAACGGCGAGGTTTTTCAGCCTAAAGATGCACAGGGTCGTGATGCTCTTGTTTTCACTTACAACAGCACGACCTATGCACCGGTTCGTGCGCTGGCTGAAGCATACGGTCTGACCGTCGGTTATGATTCCGCCAAAAACATGGCTACTGTTGACGGTGCTGCACGGACCACCAATAGCACTGGCAGTTTTTCCTCTCAGTGGACGGTCACGGAAAAGCCGGTCACACGATACGGTAACGAGCATATCTTCACTGCCGTTTATTCCGGCCCGCTTTCCATGGACAAATTCAAAAGCTGGTGGAAGTCGATGAATGCCGCTGATCTGAAGGCGCAGGCAGAACAAATGGCTTTGAAGGCTCAGTCTGACCTCCTCGGCTCCGAAATCACCATGTATTTCAGCTTTAGTTCTTATAATCTCGGCACTGCCTTTGCACAATCCGGCTGCACATTCAGCAACTTCGCTCCCGCCTCTGTCTGGATCAAGTAATTCTCATGACAACACCCTGTCCATAATGGACAGGGTGTTCTTCTACTTTCGCCACCAGCGCCAAAGCAATACACCAATGACAGTCGCTGCTGCCGCTGTGCCGCAGATTACACGCTTTCTCATTTTCAACCCTCCTCCCGGATAAAAGAACATCGGCCATTGCACTAGCAGCAGCCGATGTATGTAAGTCTATTCGCTTTTCAGCCCAGTTTGACCAGCAGTTCATCAACCGAATCGGTAATATGTCCCTGCGCCAGCAGCTTATTTCTCCAGATGAGCAGATATCTCCGGAGCATCTGCAATTCCTTATATGTGATTTCCAGCTGAACTGTATTCTCTCGTTTGAACATTTGCAAGCACTCCTTTCTCTTGACTTCATCATATATGCCGTAAGAAGTGTTTGCAAATATGCAAACGGTATGTATGTGGCCTGTCGATTGACAGACCACTGGAAAGCCTTACTTGTACCAGCTTTCCTCAGTGCCCAGAATGGCATTGTGTGCGTTTGCTGCTTCCAGAATATCGCTGTACGCCCAGTAACGACGGCTTACATCGGGGAAGGTGTTCAGCTTCCTCAGATTATCGCTGACATACTCCAGATCAGCCACACGGCCAAGCAGTCGGTCCACAAGCGTCACGACTTCAGCGCGCGTAATCTGATAATCAGCACGGAAGGAACCATCACCATATCCGGTAATCCAGCCATGCTTTGCAGCTGTCTTAATATACTCTGCCGCCCAGTAGCCGTCGCTCACATCATCAAAGCTCTTGAACTGCTCCATGATTTCAGCATCACCATCGCCGTACACATCAAAGAAGCGGACCGCCATAGTTGTAAACTCGGCACGGGTAATCTGCTCGTCCGGCGCAAAAATAGTCTTGCTGTGGCCATAGGTCACACCATTGTTGTTCAGGTATTTCACATAGCCGCTGTACCACGCATACGCAGGCACATCACTGAACTTGGTCTTTGCCACAGGGGAAATGTTGTCCCCATTCTTATCTGCCAGCAGTCGTGCAAAAATCGCTGCTGCTTCGCTGCGGGTCATATTACGTTCCGGTCCGAACGTACCATCCGTATAGCCAACGACATAAGCGCTGTGATGTTCCGTTTTCTCGACTTCGGGAACCGTAACTTCACCGTTCCTATCAGTCTTGCCGGTGGCCTTGTCACCCAGATCGTTCTTCACGATCACATTGATATTCTTCTGCGGCACCTTCTTCGGGTCGGTTACGATTACCGTCACCTGATGCTTGCTGTCCATATCAACGCCCTTGGGCAGTTCAACCGTAATGTTGCCGGTCTTGCCAATGGATACCTCAGAACCCTGAATCGGACGTCCGGTGTCAGTGCGAACCACCTTGACCGTCAGCGTCCAGCGGTCACGATCTGCATCCTCATAACCCTCCGTAACCTTGCCGTCCTCGTTGGTCTTTCCGTTTCCAATGGGAACCGTAATCTTACCGGCCTTGTCGGTCTGATCTGCTGCATAGTTATCATTCTTGTCGGTCACAGCGATACGCATACCCTGAACGGCGCTCTTATCCTTTACCAGCTGTACCAGAACAGTGGTCTGGTCATCATAGTCCAGCAGTCTGCTGTTCGGCAGACGGATGGAAATGCTGTTGCCCTTGTTCAGCACCACGGATGCATTGGAAACAGGCGTTTTATCCTCCGTATCCGTTACCGTCACCAGATAACCGCCCACAACAGCCTGGCCCTTGCTGTCAGTCGTACCGCTGTTGTAGATTTTCTCGATCGGCTGCGTATCCAGCTTTTCGCCACACTCAGTACACTCCTTGTGCTTGCTGCCTTCGGAGTCCGCAGTAGGCTGCTTGTCGATGATCCAGTCACCCGGCTTGTGACCGGTTGCCTTGGTATAATCGGTCTTGCTGGAATCGCCGCAGCGAGTACAGGTCATCATGGTGTAACCCATCTCCGTGCAAGTCGGCTTAGTGATTTCGGTCTTATAGTCATGGCCCAGTGCCTTATTCAGAACCGCACCGCATTTTGTACAAAGCTGAGGCTCCGTACAGGTAGCCGCAGAACCGGGAACATGACCGGCAGCAGCATTTCCCTCGATTTTGTGCTCACCGCAGCGAACGCAGTGATATTCCATCACGCCCTCACCGGTACAGGTCGCATTCGTCACCAGAGTACCCTTGTCCCAGCTATGGC
>ENA-OPWD01001672-OPWD01001672.1-human-gut-metagenome-genome-assembly--contig:-NODE-1672-length-14689-cov-1.853355_pt1 | contig 14689 bp, 14 predicted proteins | sample MGYA00241502_ERZ501996 | MGnify/ENA primary metagenome ERZ501996 (study PRJEB25962, sample SAMEA2042011) | human gut metagenome | biome: human gut; feature: human-associated habitat; material: faeces... | reverse complement strand
TTGTTCCTATGCCAAACAAATGCCATCCGTCACCAAAAACACCCTCGTTAGCCCAGTCAGTAGCCCATGTACCAACTGTTGTTACTGATACGTAATATACAATAAACATTACAACTGCAAAAATTGGAAGAGCTAACCATCTGTTAGTTACGATCTTATCAATCTTATCTGATGTTGTAAGTTCACCCTTATTTCCTTTTGATACACATTTTCCAATTACTGAAGAAATGTATGTATATCTTTCATTTGTAATGATACTTTCTGTATCATCATCAAAAGCATCTTCTAACTGCTTAATTTCATTTTCAACGTCCGGAACAGTTTTCATCTGTTCTTTAATCTTGTCATCTCTTTCAAGAAGTTTGATAGCAAAGAATCTCTGCTGTTCTCTTGGAATATCGAAAGCAATCTTTTCTTCTACTTTTTCAATAGCATCTTCTACTTTTTTATCAAACTTATGTACAATTTCATGGTTAGGTTTCTTAGCAAGTTCAACTGCCTTGTTAGCTGCTTCCTTAATTCCCTTGCCCTTAAGAGCTGAGATTTCAACAACTTCACAGCCTAAACTTTCTTTTAAGTCCTTGATGCTTATCTTGTCACCTGATTTTTCCATTATATCAATCATGTTAACAGCCATAACTACAGGAATACCTAATTCTATAAGCTGTGTTGACAAATAAAGGTTTCTTTCAATATTTGTACCATCAACGATGTTTAAAATTACATCAGGCTTCTCATTAATAAGATAATTTCTTGCTACAACTTCCTCCAATGTATATGGTGAAAGTGAATAAATACCAGGTAAGTCAGTGATTGTTACATCTTTATGTCCTTTGAGCTTACCTTCTTTTTTCTCAACTGTTACTCCAGGCCAGTTACCTACGAACTGGTTAGAACCTGTCAATCCGTTAAAAAGTGTTGTCTTACCACTGTTCGGATTTCCTGCTAAAGCAATCTTAATTGACATTTTCTTTTTTCCCTCTTTCTTAAATTTTAAAATTGTTAATATGTTCCACCTAATTATAGGCATACGTAGTTAACTATTATCTGTCACTGCTGACTTTTGTTAGAATTAGCTAACCCTAGGTTAAAAATAATAAGCTGTTGCTTAAAGTCTTATAAAAAAAGTTATTCAACTTCAATCATCTCAGCATCAGCTTTTCTTAAAGATAACTCATATCCTCTAACTGTTACTTCCACAGGATCTCCAAGTGGTGCAACTTTTCTTACATAAATGTCGACACCTTTAGTAATACCCATATCCATAATTCTTCTTTTAACGGGACCAGAGCCTGTAAGTTTTGTAACCTTTACTGTTTGGCCACATTTTACTTCCTTTAATGTTTTCATAATGTGCTCCTTATTTCATTATTGTATTTATATTTAAAAAGATATATGACATACATATCTTTTTTAAATCATATTAAAAGCTTAATTAATATAAAACCGGATTTTAACTATAATCAGTACCAAAACCGTATCTTAGACCATAATCTTATTAGCCATATCTTTTCCAATGGCAACTCTTGAATCTTTCACATTAACAATCATGTTTCCACCGATTTCTGATACGACCGTAACAGTCCCTAGATTTTCTAAGAACTTTCTTGTTTCTTCTTTTCCACCAATCTTTTTAATTGTACTAGCTACGCCTACACCGGCTACTGTTAATGGCATCATTTTATACCTTCTTTCGTAATCATACTGACTATTGATAATCAATTTCATTTTCGATAGTTAGTATACTCTAACGTCCATTAGTTGTCAACAAGTTTAGTGAGTCTTTTGTTACTTTTGTTAAAATTTTACATAAGTCTTTTCCTAATATTATTTTTTGTTATTAAAATTAATAGCAAAGTAAATACAACAAGGAATGCGGCTAATGTTCCGTCAAACAAAGATGTTGCTGTTAAGTTTAACATTATAATCACCTCATTTCAAAAAAATGCTATACTTTTTGGTTAGTCTTGTCTAACTAAAGTATAGCACATTTTGAAAAAATGTATATATTTTTTTAACTTATTTTTCTTCCTCAGGATATGTCATGCCCCACTGTTTTCTTATGTCAGTCATAATCTGCATAACATCCTTAGTATATTCAAGATATGTGAAATCTCCTATTCTATCAATTGTTTTTTCCATATCTTTCACTTCATAATAAAGTGCATCTTTAGTATTTCCACCGGTAATTGTTTCCTTGTGACCGTCCTCAGTATAAGTAATTACTGCTTCCTGCCCTCTTGGATATTCAAAGATTTCAATATATCCCTTGTCAAAAGCGATTGTTCCGCGTTTAGGTTGCTTGCAGTGAAGCGAAAGCATAACCGTTGCCATTTCCTCTTCTTTATTTTTAAGTAAAATTCCTGCCTGTTCATCCACTCCCGTAGGAGCCATTTTTACCTGTGAAACCACCTGATCAGGCACTGATGTCATAAACCATCTTACAAAAGACAACGCATATACGCCAATATCAAGCATTGCCCCACCTGCAAGATTTCTGTTAAAAAATCTGTTAGTCATATCATATTCCTTGTAACTACCAAAATTCATCTGGATAAGACCTAAATCCCCCAGTTTTCCTGAACTGATAATTTCGTTTAACTTCTTATATATAGGCATATGATATATTGTCATTGCCTCTGCAAGAACTACATTATTCTCTTTTGCAAGATTAATAGCCTCTTCAAGCTCTTCGCTGTTAAGAGTAATTGACTTTTCGCAGAGAACGTGTTTTCCTGCCTTTAATGCTTTTCTTAAAAATTCTATATGAGTGTTGTGTGGCGTTGAAATATATATAATGTCTACATTTTCGTCTTCAAAAACCTGATCAATATTATCATAAACTTTTTCGATCCCGTATTTTTCTGCAAACTGCACAGCCTTCTCATGTGTACGGTTAGCTACCGAATAAAGCTTTTCGCCTTTTTTCTCCATTGCCGCAGCCAATTCGTTGGCTATAACTCCACATCCAAGTGTTGCCCAATTATATTTTTTCATTTGTACCACCTTTCTGCCATTTATGGCAAATCTTATCTTTCACTTTCCAAGGCACCAATGGATTTTTTCATTGCAACCCCTGAAATAATTAACAAAATAAATTCCGATAAAGGAAATGCTACCCAAACACCATTCATTCCAAAGATTGGTGCAAGAATTGCGGCGCATACATTTACTACCACAAAACCTTTAAGTATGGAAAGAACAAATGCCCATTTAACTGAAGCCATGGCGCTTAATGCACTTGAGCAAAATATGTTAATTCCCGCAAAAAGAAAACCAATAAAATATATTCTAAGTCCTACTCTTGCAAGGCTTAAAAGCCTATCACTGCCCTGACTGTTAAACACACCAACTATTGTATCTGTAAAGCTCCATATCATTATCACAATAATTACTGCAAGTCCCAACGCCGTTGCCACGCCTAATTTTTCAATTAACTTAATATCCTTTATGTTATGCTTGCCATAACTTTCGCTGATTAACGGTTGTGAACCAAGTGCTACACCGTTAAAAACTGCAACTGCCACCAGTGCTGTATTTGCCACAACCCCGTATGCTGCTACACCAATATTTCCAGTTAGTCTTAATATTATAAAATTAAAAACCATAACTATAACAGCTCCTGACATTTCCCCAACGAAAGCTGACATTCCAACCTGGCAGCAATGGAAAAGTCGTGTCAGGGATGTTTTAAACCATTTGAACTTTACTGTATTTTTCTTAGATAGGAAATGAATCATACAAATCATAACTCCAACTACAGGAGAAAGTGCTGTTGCAAGGGCAGCACCCGGCATTCCCATTCCAAGTGGAAACATCAAAATATAGTCAAAAACAATATTAAAAAGACTACTTATTAATGTAGCTGCCATACTTACCGACGGATTACCATCATTTCTGACAAAAGCATTACATGTGTAATTAAAAATAAAAAATGGCGAAAATGACATAAATATTCTAAAATATGGAACTCCAATTGCTACAATGTTTTCGTCTCCACCCATTATTTCTACGATTTTGTCTGGGAAAACCAGGCCCAAAATGGCAAAAATCACACCTATAACAAGCCCCCAAAACAAAGCGCCTGAGAAATATTTGTCGCATTCATTACTACCATCCTTATTAGAATTCCTGTACTGTTCTTTTACTATTGAATATCTAATTGCTGAACCTACACCTACCATCTGTCCCAATGCAAATATTACCCCATACACAGGCAATGCCATATTTAGCGCAGTTATGCCGTTGGCACCTACTGCTTTAGAAATAAAATAAGTATCTGCCAAAATGTATAATGACAATCCTATCATTGCCAAAATATTCTGAGATACGTACTTAAAAAATCTATTTTTCATTTTATTGTCAACTTTCTAAACCTTTTCTATTTAATTTTTTATTTTCTATTTATATTCATACTATTCTTAATTCTTATAATTTTCAATGCATAAGAAAAAAGAGCAACTATTAAGCTGCTCCTTTATCATAACAAACTTTATTATCTTATTCTAGTAGTTTTCAGCATGTACTTCAAAATAACTCTGTGGATGATTACATACCGGACATACTTCAGGTGCCTTTGTACCAACAATAATATGTCCGCAGTTACGACATTCCCAAACTTTAACTTCGCTCTTTTCAAAAACCTTAGATGTTTCAACATTCTTAAGAAGTGCTCTATATCTTTCTTCATGATGTTTTTCGATTTCACCAACCATACGGAACTTCTCTGCTAATTCAGGGAAACCTTCCTCTTCTGCAGTTTTTGCAAAACCTTCATACATATCTGTCCATTCATAGTTTTCGCCTTCTGCTGCAGCTTCAAGATTCTGTGCTGTATCGCCGATTCCGTTTAATTCCTTAAACCACATCTTAGCATGTTCTTTTTCATTGTCAGCAGTTTTTAAAAATAATGATGCAATCTGCTCAAAGCCTTCCTTCTTAGCCTTTGAAGCAAAATAAGTATATTTATTTCTTGCCTGTGATTCTCCTGCAAAAGCTGCCTCTAAATTCTTTTCTGTCTGTGTTCCTTCGTATTTGCTCATATAATATTACCTCCTAAGTAATCAGTTACTACTGATTTAAATTTTAGTCCTTATCAATATAGTTATACCCTAAATAACTATAAACATATTATACTGCAAATTCAATATTTTTGTTAAATATTCTTGTAAAAAAATATGTTTTTTCTATGAAATGAACTAACTTTGAAATTAATTATTTATATTACACATTTGGACTGTAAATTTTATCGAAAATCCTTTTTCTTTACTATATATGTCGATACATACATAGAAGCAATATAAAAGATCAGGCTAACAATTAACACTATATTTCCAAGCATTTCAAAATTGCTAAATATTCCCTTTGCACTTGATAGTTTATCGCTAAAAATATTTATTGATGCATAAGCAATCCCCCATATTATCATATTAGGAAGCATAATCATTACGCTTCTAACTTGTGGGTTTATCCCTCTTCCTATAATGTATAATATGCACAATTCTATAGACATACATATTAAAATTCCACCTACAAAAAATTTAAATATAACTGATATGTCAAACCAAACTGCCTGTGTTGTTTTTGTCAAAATAAATGCAATTACTGTTCCCAATAAAAATTCATATATAATCGTTACTGCACTTATAAGATATCTTCCTGCAATTCTATCACCTTCCTTTGCAGGTAGCATTAAATCAAAACCACAATCTGCTCTTTGTTCATATGTAAATAGTGACGTTGGTACTATTGTAGAAATAAGGAGCATATATGAATAAGCAGAAAGAATGTTCTCAGTTGAATATGCCATAACATATCCTAATGGTGCAAACAGAACTATGGATGCCAAGTATAATAATTTCATTTTTCTAAAATCATACTTCATAAATAATATCTTTGCCATTATTACATTCTCCCTTCTTTAATTGTATGTAACATAATCTGTGACACATTTGGCTTTTCAAAAACAAACTGACCGTCAAAATTCTGTGCATTATTGCTTTCAATTAATGCCTCAAATCCGTAATTTTTATTTTCTACTCCAATTAAATATTTTTTCTGTTGTTCTGTTAAATTACCATAATCACCTTTTATAATCATATATTCCTCAAGCATTTCATCTTTAGGCTTCTGAAGAATAATTCTACCGTTATCTATAAAAGTAATATAATCTGCAATTTCTTCCAAATCACTTAACATATGTGTTGAAAACAAAATGCTTCTTTCACCATTTTCAATATATTTCTGAAGTTCCCCCATTAATTCTTCCCTCACAACAGGATCAAGTCCATTAGTCGCTTCATCCAAAATCAATAATTTGGCATCTCTTGAAAATACTGTAGCAAACATTAATTTCACTTTCATTCCTCTTGAAAAGTTAATAATGTTTTTGTTTATTGGAAGATTATATTTTTCAATTAAGCTGTCAAACTTTTCGCTATCAAATGTAGGATAAAATTCCTTTAATGTCTGTTTTACATTTTTTACCTTAAGACCTTTTGTAAAATAACATTCATCACCAACGTAAGCTATGCTTTCTTTGTATCTTACAGGATCATCCGCATATGATATTCCATCTATCTTTATTGAACCCGAATCACACTTACATATATGATTAATCAGATTAATGGTACTTGTTTTTCCTGCCCCGTTTTGTCCTACAAATCCCATTATATATCCCTTTGGAATTGTCAGATTTACATCTTTCAATTGAAAATCTTTATATGTTTTATTTAAATTTCTTACTTCCAAAATATTCATTTTCTACTCCTTTCACGGATATTAATATTAGTGCCTATTGTACCTTTTTAATCCTGCTGCCATACTGAATCAACAATGGCAATTATCTCGTCTTTTGTCATACCAATCTGCTTTGCCGATTCCACGGCAGTTTCTATTCCTTCTTCTATTCTCATAATAAATTGTTCCTTCAAAATCTTATTATTGCTGGATAAGACAACACTGCCCTTTCCCTGCATAGTTGCTATAAAACCTTCCTTCTCCAAATCATTATAAGCTCTTGTTGTTGTAATAACACTTACCCCAACATCCTTAGCTAAACTTCTAATAGATGGAAGAATCTCTCCTTCTTTAATCTGTCCGTTAAGAATCTGTTCCTTAATCTGCTCCCTTATCTGCGCATATATAGGAAGTTCAGATTGATTCGATATAATAATTTTCAAATTGTTACCTCCAGTTCTAATCAATGCATTGCATATACTGTATATATTTCATTATATACAGTATATGCAATTTGTCAATGAGGTTTTTGGAATTATTGAAGCTTTCATATAGTTCCGGCTGGAAGGAATTGCCGCTTAGCTTGATTGTAGAAAAAGCAGCCACATCTGCGTCCCACCGCAAATGTAACTGCTTTCTTAATCTTTCTTTATTCAATTATTCTATATCTTTATTATACTGATAACCAGCTTTTCAGCTACAATATTCTAATACTATATTATCTTATATTAATCTTGTAATATTATTTCTACTTTATTATATTCTTGCTACACCAATACGTTATCACAAAGTATCCTCCATATATTACCACAAGAAATGCACCTGTCATTATTATTGATGGTAACAGTCCTGTTCGGCCAATTGATAGAAGTATTGTATTGCAGAATTTTATTCCTACGATTGAATGTATGATTGCTATGAAAAGCGGAAATCCGAAGAACAGCCCTATCTGTTTAAACAATGCTTTGTTTAGCATTTTCTCATCGGCACCAAGTTTTCTAAGCATTACATATCTTTCCCTGTTGTCTGTTGACTCAGACAATTCTTTTAAAGCAAGTATTGCCGCACTTGAAATCAGGAATATTATTCCAAGATAAAGTCCAATAAAAGTAACCATGGCACTTAATCCTATGCATGACTGTTCAATATCATTTTTTGTATTTACTGTCATTATTGATGTTTTAAGCCATGTTTTTTCAATTAATTTGTTTATTTCATTCTCAACCTTCTGTCGCTGTTCTTTTGTGGATGCATTATAATTGGCATTTAGCCATATTTGATGTAACTCTAAATTTTCCACTGCCTTATCAGGCAATATGAAGACTCCTGTTTCAGACACGCTTCCTGATATTTCAACGAATCCGGTTTTGCATTGATTAAACTTAGGACTATAATCCTTTCCATTTATCGTTATCTTTTCCCCGTTCCTTAGAGCAATATTTCTAATCTCCATCATATTTACAAAATTGGCAATTATCATATACTGATCATCTTTAAGTTCGTAAGTTGTATGACCATACTGCTTTGCAATCTTATTGTAATCGCTTAATTTCATTATGACTTCATTATTGTCAACAGCCAAAAACTTATACTGTTCTGCCACCTGCTTATAACTGTCCCCAAGTGTATCCTTAATTGTAAACTTATCTGCTTCGTAAGTATTGAATTTCACAATGTCTTTAAAATTAGTTTTGCAATCAAAACCATTATTTGTCAAAGTATTCTCAATGGAAATCTTGTTATCTTTAGCTATTTTCTTATTATCACTAAAGTCGCTGTTAACATTCTTTGACAACTGAATGTCAACAGGTACCAGTTCCTTAATATTGTTATCCATGGAAGTTTTTATAGATAATGCACTTGAAAAAATACAAATAGTAACAAATAACATTAAGCATATAATTGTAATCTGAACTACAGTTGTGTTAATTTTGCTGCTAATCTGTCTTAATACAAAACTGTTTAAATCTTTGTAGTATACCTTTTTAACAGACATTACTATTTTCAAAATCAAACCTGATAATGACCAGAACAAAAACAATGTTCCCACACTTCCTGCAAAAATTACTTTAAATAACATTTGGTCATCTAAATTACTATATCCACCCATTACACCGTAATAACCGTAGCCTATAAAAGCCATAGAAATTATGAAAACAAAGATGCACACAATAGGATTCTTCATTGTGACCTTTTCTGATTTTCGATTTCCATTAATAAGATCTATTAATTTACATCTTCCAATTATAATAGTATTAAACAACATTACGAGAATGTATATAATTCCAAAATAAACTAATGTTTTAATACATGCACTTAGAGAAAATACAAACTTAAACTTTGTCATGTCTGCTTCAAACATATTTGCCACAAAAATACTCATAAGTTGTGATAATCCTGCACCTACTGTAAGTCCTGTAGCTAAAGAAATCATACCTATAGCCAAAGTTTCAATAAAAAGAATAAAAGATATTTTCCTTTTTCCCATTCCAAGCGTTAAGTATATTCCAAACTCCCTGTTTCTTCTTTTTATTAAAAATCTCGAAGCATAAATAATTAAAAATCCTAAAACAAATGATACAAAAACGCTTACACCCGACAATACATTTGTCATCAATCTTATAATTTCAGCTGTATTATCAGAAACCTTCATCATTACAGTCTGTGACTCAATGGCATTAAACACATAAAAAATTGCAACACCTAACACAAGAGTAAAGAAATAGATGGCGTAATCCTTAATACTCTTTACAATATTTTTTAATGATAATTTAAAAAGCATCGTTTAACTCTCCACCTAACATTGTTACCACGTCCATAATATCATCAAAAAACTCTTTTCTGTTTCTTCCTTCTCTGAGAAGTTCATTAAAGATTCTGCCATCCTTGATAAATATTACTCTTGATGCGTAACTTGCCGTAAAGGCATCATGTGTAACCATCAGAATTGTTGCCATATTCTTAATATTTAAATAGCTGATTTTTTCTAACAACATTTTTGATGATTTTGAGTCAAGTGCCCCTGTTGGCTCATCTGCCAAAATCAATTTAGGCTCAGTAATAATGGCTCTTGCACTTGCCACACGTTGCTTCTGTCCTCCTGACATTTCGTAAGGATATTTTTTAAGCACACTTTCAATATCTAACTCTCTTGCCACTTCTCTGATTCTTGCATCTATCTCGTCTGGCTTAACGCCCTGAATAGATAACGCCAACGCTATATTTTCATAAGCTGTAAGTGTATCAAGCAAGTTAAAATCCTGAAAAATAAATCCCAATTCTTCTCTTCTAAATTTGTTAAGTTCTTTACCATTTAAATTAGTTATGTTTCTTCCTGCAACATAAATATTACCTGATGTAACTTTGTCAATTGTAGAAATGCAATTAAGTAATGTAGTCTTCCCCGAACCGGAAGCTCCCATAATTGCTACAAACTCACCTTTTTCAACCTGAAATGAGATATTATTTATGGCTTTAGTCAGACTAGACTTGTTTCCATAATACTTTTCAATACTTTCAATTTTTAAAATGTTTTCCATAGTATTAACTCCTTTAATTTCTCTTTGCAAATACTATGTTACTCTGTTTTGATTCCTCGGTCGTCATTCTAACATTACTTAACATTACAATTTTGTAATGTTAGATAATCATTTCTGCCAAAAACAATTTTTACTTTTGTATAACTGTCAGACGTTCCATCCACATTTTGTTCTGACTCAATTTCTATTCTGTGTCCTAATTTCTTACACAATCTATCGGCAATATACAAACCCATTCCCGTTGACTTGGCCCCGATTCTTCCGTTTTCGCCTGTGAAGGACTTATTGAAAACCTTCTTTAAATCCTTCCTTGGTATTCCGATTCCGTTATCAAAAATTTCAATAGTAGTCTCATCTTTCGTCTGACTTGCGGTTATTTTTATAATCGATTCAACTCCTGCTTTTTTATATTTTATACTATTATTAATAATCTGATTTAATATAAACTGAAACCATTTAGAATCGGTAAACACTGAATAATTATTCAAATCCACCTGAATATTAATTTTGTTTTCAAGCAAATCATCTCTGTTCTTAATCAAAACTTCCCCCACAGCCTTATTAAGTCCCACTTCTTTTATTAGATAATCGTTCTCGGAATAGTTACTTCTAATATAATACAAAACCTGGTCTGTATAATTATCCAACCTTCTTATTTGCTTAATATATTTTTCGTCAATCTCACCTTTATGGTTATGGCACATCAGCACAAGGCTGGCAATTGGAATCTTTACCTCATGAATCCACATCTCTATGTATTCCTTAAAATCCTCAATGCTATGATTATATTTGTTTACATTTTCAGCCATTGACTTGTCTATCTCATAAAGATTGTCATACAAAATCTTTCCCTCATAAAATTCAGGCTCTTTAAGCATTTCCAAAACTAGATATTTCTTGTCCAGTTTTTCGGTGTTAGCTGTAAATTCATCATAAAAATTCTTTTTTCTGAAAAAATCAATAAGAAAACTTGCCACAACTACTGCAATATACACAATTGTTATTCCAATTATCAGACTGTTTTGAGCCTTAAACGCAACAAGCATTGCCACTATAATGAAATATCCTACTGCCAAAATGGATATATTTATTTTTTTGTCCCACAAGTATTTGTCTAATTTCATACTAAAATATATCCTTGCCCCTTTCTTGTTTCTATGGCTTTATCGTATCCCACTTCTGACAACTTATTTCTTAATCTGCTAATATTTACCGTCAATGCATTGTCGTTAATATACTCTTCATTATTCCACAAGTCCGTCATCAACTCATCTCTGGTTACTATTTTTTCACGGTTATTAAGTAGGTAAGAAAAAATAATCATTTCATTCTTTGTCAAATTAATCTCTTTGCTGCCGTTACTTATAGAACCCTTGCCTATATTTATTTCCAAATCCTTATATCTGATTCTGTCCGACTTAGGCTCCATTCTTTTAAAAATATTCTGGATTCTAAGAAGTAAAACCGTAGGACTATAAGGCTTGGTTATAAAATCGTCTGCCCCATAGGACATTGTAAGCACCTCGTCCACTTCACTGGTTCTACTTGTAACCATAATAATTGGTACATCCGATACCTTCCTTATCTCTTTTAAAAGAATCTCCCCATTAATTCCGGGAATATTAATATCCAAAAGAATCAAATCTGCCTGACTTTCCAAAATCTTCTCTTTAGAATTTTGAAAATCTTCAAGCACCTCTGCTTTGTATCCTGAGTTTATTAACAATTCCTTCAATTCATTGCTTATTGTATTATCATCTTCCACAATCAAAATCTTCTTCATATACTTATTCTCCCATATAATGAAAGAAACCAATTGCTGGTGGACAACTGATTTCTTTTCACTATTAATCTTCAATAATATTATATTTCTTCATTAGTTCTTTTTGGTACTCTTTATTCTCTGATATTTTTTCAATCTCATCGTATTTCTTTTCTACTATCAAAATTTTAAGTAACTTATTAATATTTTCTGTTGCTAATTCTGAACCTTTCTCCATTCCTTCTTTTATTCCTTCTTCTCTACCATTTCTATACTGCCTATCTAATTCCATCTGATATGACATATACTCTCGCCTCCACTGTTTATTGTTTCTGGCTTCAAACACTTTCCTGTCTATGTCCTTTGCAAGCTGACTTTCGGGTTCTCTGCCATCAAAATAATCTAACAACATCTGTAGTTCTTCGCTTATGCCATCTCTGTTACCTTTGGTATTTAAGAAAATCTTATGAGTTCCATCATTTAATTTTATATCCGAATCATCAACACATATATTCTCAAATTCATAAATACTTCTATTCTTTTCAAAAAAATCAAAGGTACAAATAAATATTACATAGCTTGTTTTTAGTATATCATAAGATTGACCTTTTTCAATTAATTTCAAGCCAATTATGTCCTGATAATATCGTGACCTCTTCGGTAGCTCCTCATAATTTGTCGTTTGCATTTCAAGATTAAAAACAGTATTTTTGTCATCTTCAACATAGATGTCCAGTCTTATTGACTTTGAACCCGGTGCAATCTGAATGGTTTCTTCATAATCAAGATATTCAATGTCCCTTATCTTAATGTTTAATATCTGCTCTAACACCGGCTTGCATATCTCTTTATTAGACATTACTTTGGCAAACATAAATGCATCTGTTATTCCTAATTCTTCATATTGTTTTCCCATTATCTTATCCTCCCTTGTTTATTTAATATCTAAATATATTTTAAATAATAAATGTGCTTCTGTCAACATTTTATTTATGTGTTTCGGAGTCAGTTTATGTGATGTTTACCTTATATAAAAAGCCAACTGGAAAGTATTAAACTTTAAATCTAACTTTCTAACCAGCTTTTTATTAACTTTTTTGAATAGTATTAGATAAATAGTTACATCATAAGCAGTATTCGTATTCCGCTTCGTTCCATACTCATATCGCGCTAGCGCGATATATTCCTGAATTAAAAATGCTTTTATTGAGCAAGCTCATAACGCAATTTTATTTCAGTCATGCACCGCTTAAAGTTACGCGTAAAAAGTCCCGGTAAGATTGGTTACCCAATCTTCCGGGACTATGAGAATATGAGAAAGCAATGCTTTTCAATATTATCAGGCTATTTTACTTTGACTACATGATATAATGTGTATGTCTTACCACCACTTGTAACTGTAATCTTAATTGTAGCTTTGCCTTTCTTAACAGCTTTAACTTTACCCTTCTTAGAAACCTTAGCTACCTTCTTGTTAGATGTTGCATACTTAACTGTAGCACCACTTGCAAGGTTTGCTAATTTAATCTTCTTAGATTTGCCTTTCTTAAGAACTGTTTCGTCTGCAACTGCAAGGTTCTTTCCTGCTTTGCTAATCTTGCTTACTTTGAAGCTTGTCTTAGCTTTGCCCTTAACTTTGACATTGAAGTAGTACTGGCTTACAACACTGCCCTTCTGGATGCAGATTGTTAATTTAGCTTTACCTTTCTTCTTTGTCTTAATTACACCCTTATTACTAATTGTTGCAACTTTCTTGTTGCTTGTGTAAGTATAAACCTTAGCACCCTTAGTATTCTTAAGACGTAACTTGTATGTAGCCTTAGCGCTTAACTTCTTGCTTGAAACTACTGTTGGAACCTTTAATCCTGTAGCACCACTTGGTGTATCTTTGTTAGCTGCTACTGTAGTTGTTCCTTCATTAGCCTTAGCTGGTGCTGTAGTTGGTGCTGTAGTTGTTTCGCCTGCGGCTGGTTTTGTTGTTGTTTCACCTGTAGCTGGTGTTGTTGTTTCTTCGCCTGTTGATGGTGTAGTTGTTTCTTCACCTGTGCCAGGTGTTGTTGTTTCTTCTGAACCTGGTGTTGTAGTTGTTTCTTCAGGCTTCTTAACTTCTGCCTTGATTACTTCGATTTCAGCAAGACCAACTGCTGTTGTTGATTCTGAAACTTCGTCAACTACGAACTTAATGTTCTTAACTTCTTTGCCTTCGCCAAGACTGATTTCCTTAACTGCACCATCATTTGGAAGTTCTCCAACTTCAAGTGTTGTTCCATCCTCAAATTCTAAGTGAGATTTTGTGATGTGGTCATCTGTATTAGGTCTGTCATAAAGTTTAATTGTTGTAACTTTCTGTGCTTCATCGTATGCAAGATTTAACCAAGCACCTTTTCCTTCATTCTTTGTTACCCATTCAGCCCATGGGAATCTTGTATGCTTGTTAGCAAGTCCTGTTGCATAACCATCTGCAATACCGTCAACTGCCTTAACTGCACTCTGGTCATCCCATCTGCTGTCACTGCTGTTTTCACTTGATGCTGTTACTGTAGCAAGTGAACCAATACTGTTTGTTTCATGCTTGTAGAATACTTCATTAACCTTTGAGAATGAAGCAATCCAATTGTAGTATTCTGTTGAATACTTACGAAGTGCCTGA
>ENA-OPWD01001645-OPWD01001645.1-human-gut-metagenome-genome-assembly--contig:-NODE-1645-length-14888-cov-5.112587_pt1 | contig 14888 bp, 10 predicted proteins | sample MGYA00241502_ERZ501996 | MGnify/ENA primary metagenome ERZ501996 (study PRJEB25962, sample SAMEA2042011) | human gut metagenome | biome: human gut; feature: human-associated habitat; material: faeces... | reverse complement strand
CCTCTTTCCCTTCCTTAGCCATCCCCGATTCCTGTATTTTTCCAATCATAACCGTAGAGTCATTCGGCCAACGGGCTATTCGCAGAGACTGGCCATCCGCAAAGATTTCCGTCCATGCCGCCTGGCTGGGCCTTCCGAAACCTGTAGCGTGCAGGGCCACCAGCTCCATCCGGTTTTTCTTGAAGTCAAGCTCTCTTATCAGACTTGCGGGCAGAAGCGGATCGCCCAAGCGGAAGTCACTGGGAAAATAACGGATAGGATCCCCTTCCTTCTGTTCCTCCGGAATAATTTTATATGATTTCTCCGGCGCATTCGGATTATGGGGATCCGCATCCTCGCCTATCGTCCAGTTAATTCCGATCTGGCATTGCGGCTCACGGCTTTTGATGGTTCTGTATATGCCTTCTACCGGCCAGCGATAACCGGGTTTCACCCAACTTCCATCAAACCAGAACTCCACTATTTTAGTATATTTTTCCGTGATGTCCATCAGTTCGTCCAATTGCTTCAACATGTATGTATTGTACTTCCTGTCCGACTCCACATTGTCAACATCCGCATTGACTTTCCTGTCCCACAACGAGTAATACAGTCCCAGCTTCATGCCTTGTCTCTTACATTCCCTAGCTACGGCTTCAATCACATTCGTTTTATTCCCGAACTTGCCACGTCATAATCAGTATATTTACTGTCCCAAAGACAAAAGCCCTCATGATGTTTTGCCACCAAGATGATATACTTCATACCGGCATCTTTCGCTGTCTTCACCCATTGACAGGCGTCAATCTCCGCAGGGGCATAAGTTTCCACCGGAAAAGATCCGTCTGACCATTCCACATCATGGAATGTATTGATACCAAAATGAATGAACATACCATACTTGCGCTTGATCTGATCTTTCTGGTATTTTGAAGGTTTTTCAGAAGGTATTGCAGTTGAGATACCCGGTTGTGCCTGTGCTACTTCCAACGAGCACAAGAATAAAAATAATAATAACAGTTTTTTCATATTGATTTATTTTTAGAATAAGTCTTGCTTTTTATCTCCATTCATCCGATTTATACACACCGATGACAGCATAACCTCATGCCTTATCCCTCACCTTGCGCACGTTGCTTTCAGACCGGAAACAGAATAGAGATTATAGTCCATATCCACTTTGCTTTCAATAACAGCAAAACAAAAAGTCTTTTATTTAATGGCAATTGTGCGGGGGATATTCCTAAATCAAGGAATCTCTTTATTGTGAACTTTCCGCATAATTTAACGAATAAAGTTCGCTTTTTCACGAACTTTCAAGAAAGGACTTCTAATTCTCCTATCCCATGTGGTAATTAAGGGTATCTAGCATTCCACTACCCTATATACATTCCCTTTGACAGTATGCACCCGCCCAACAGAGGCAGAATGCGGCTCAGACTGTAAGCGGTCATGCTCCTTATGACCGAAGGATGAATGGATTTCATACGCCCGAACAACTGGGTGACGGAAAAGGTCAGTACCTTCTGCAGATCATCCTCTACCATAGCGAAGCGGAAGCAGAGGCGGAATACTCCTCTTCGGGTACGTGTTTGTAGAACTTTAGCATAGTGCAGATGGGGGTCGGGCACATCGTTTTCCAGACATGCCACTTCGGTTACCTCGGTCAGTACATTGAAACAGAAGTGGTAGTGGGAGGTGAGAAAGGTGGTCACTTCCTGCATCAAGGAATGCGGCTTAGCCTTCTTCTGCACGTCTTTCAAGTGAGCAGAATTCTCCTCTGCTTTTCTGGCTGAAGCTGTCGAAAGGACTGATTCCACTTTTTTGCCGGGATTTCTCCTGAAAAACTATTCTTGTTATCCTGCAAGTTGCCTTTACCATTTTCAGCAAAGGTAGCGGAACTTGGCACAAGTTATGGCGAATCTTGGTACAGGATATAGTGCATCTTAGTACAAGTTGCGGTAGAACTTGATACACAGTACATACGTATATATAGGCATACGCTACCGTATGTACAGCCCGACACATACATACGTGTAGACTCATACGTCAGTAACGTGACAGGTCACATGTTACTAATGTTACCGGATGTGTTGCTTTGGTCGTTTACTTCAAAAGAACCGGTCGTTTTTTTAAAATGTCCTTATGTTTTTGGTAAATGCCAGCACCTTTACTTAAAAGGTCAGCATGTCTTGATGAAAAGGCCGGCATGTTTCATGAACCAGCTTAGCTGGTCCGACGGACAAGCCTATCATGTCCGGCAAACCAGCCAAGTCGGTTCATTACACTATCCTCTCACTATGCAGGTGTTCACTTTTCTCCTCTCATTCTGTCATTTCATTTAAAACACACTAGTTATCAATTGGTTAAAAACTGTAAGATCTCCCCTCATTCCCGTTTCATCTGTAGATTCTCCTCCCTTCACAGGAAGGAGTGAAGATACAGAGTGGAGGAAACTGAAAGGGGATGACGGGAAGTCCTGTCACTACCGGAACGCCTGTCAGCAGGGCGTTTTCAAAAGTAGATGAAAGGAAGAAAGAAGAATCTATCTGTTCAAAACCAGTCACGTATACTATCAATCTTTTAGATCAGCAAAACCTTGCAAAGTGGATTGGTCAGCAGGATGAATAGACCCATCTCCGCGAAGAGCAATATTCAACAAATAATTAGCTTTATTTTTCTGTGCATAATCATATTCAGCCTTCACTTTCACTGTAAAGATTCATTTTTCACCTCCACATTGAAAATCATTCCAGCCACTAACCTTTCCCAATCTTCTTTTTCCCAATTGTTTCACCTTCATATTAGGCTTGCCAAAATACACTTCTTTAACCAAAGTTTCCGTACCAATGAGCCGAACAACATACTCTTCACCTGTTTGGGTAGAGAAAGCCAATACACCATCCCCTCCTGTCTTTACGGAAACTTTCCTGCCATCTCTGCATCTCAACACTTCACATTTCTTGTCACCCCAAGGATTCTGTAATCGACAAAGATTCCCTTTTAAACTCTTCACACCTACTTGTGTAACCTCAGCCGAATTATTCCTACTTGCAGAAACGAGAAATGCCCCTCTTGCCAACAAAATAAATGCCATAGGAATAGAATCCCATGCAGCAGGCACAGCAGGGAACACTCTGATTTTCCCCTCGTTGCTTTGGAGCATCATTTCATTTATGCCCGTGCAATAATTGCTCATGGGTTCCATACCGCACTGAAAGAAATCATGTGAGCGTATCATATACGTGTCTTTCAACAGATTGTGCACAGAAGCAAGATCGTAAATATTGTCAGGATAACCGGTCACATTGTGCATCAATCCTTGTGGATACATCTGATGTACATTCACCCCGTTCCATATATACTTCAAGGCCACATCTCCTTCTCCCATTCGAGCGGCTATCTGCGGATAAGGATAATGCGCGTTACACTCGTCATCGTGTTTCAACAGATTCACAACAGCTTTTCCCAAGCGAGTGTCTTTATCATCAATACCAATCAGCCCTGCCGGAAAAGCTACGGCACCACCGTTACCCCAAATCCATGGAGAATAACGCTTTTCCGTATAATACTCCTCGGCAGGAGAGATTACTTCGCCACATTCACCAAACTGCTGATAGCCTCTTTCCCATAAATGATTGAGTACGTGACGCCACTGTTTCACCTCATCTTTGTCTACGTTCAATATTTCCGCCGCACGGATACAATCTTTGAAAAGCCTTTCGATGCAATTGCGGTCACTGATAGGATTCTTCACATAAGCGATAGGGGCCGACTCATACAAAGAAGCTTTCAAAAAATATTCATTTTTTTCTTCATCCCATTCCAACCTGTCTAAATAAAAATGAGAAGCTTTCTTCATAAACGTATATGCCCTTTCTTTCAAGAATTCCTCGTCTCCCGTAAATTCGTAATAATCCCAAAAGAGAGAAGCTATCTGTGAAGCAGGAGTAAAATTGTTCCTCAGATAGCGTTTGTCCTTTCCCCATTGTACACCGTTGAAATTATGCGCTTCGGTAATGAGCAATGCATCATGCTCCGCTCCATACTCCTTTGCCAGTTTCTCAGCAAACGGTATCATCTTGAAGTAAGTGTCGAGATAAGGTTTCATCAGCCGCCAATCGTTTTGCGCACACAATCCCCAATATTCCTGCTGCTGGTTCCAATGATGCGGTGTCCCCCAATTAAGTACATCACGGTTCCAACGCCAAAGTCCCCCATTAAAAGCCAGCGGAAACTCACCTCGCGAACCAGCAGACATCAGATAGCGATGCAAGTAATAGATATTCTCCAAATAATCATCACCCAACTTCACAAACGAATTGGACCAGAAATTGCGATACCACTCATCTTTCTCGCGACGCAACTCATCTACCCCCTTCGCTTCTGCCTCATCAAGTAATTTCTTTGCTGCATTTACCGGATCCTTATCTTCGCGATCAGTTACTACACTGACCATAATTGTGAACTTACATTTATTTGTCCGCCATTCGGCACGACGCATATTCACCGTTTCCGGTTCCTCGGACGACTCTACCACCCTGCAAGCTACAGCAAAGTGCAGTCCACCATCCGTTTCTTCCAATATCATTTCGCGAGCATCAGCCATTGCACGCATCTTACCAAGCCCCACTGAAGGGTTCTTCGCAAACCAACCTCCATACCATCCGGTAAAGGAACGGCTCCCCAGTCTTTCCAACGAAACCGTAGCTACCGAATGATTTCCCAACATTTCAGGATCAGGTATATTTTCACATTCCACTATCCATACATTACGATCTTGCGCCAACCAAGTACGAATAGTTGTAGCGGAATAACCCGTAACCGCACGATATGTATTCTCGGCATTTGCCAGCGATAACCGCCCCTCAAACTCTTCCAAATGCATCCAACTGAATACCGGTGCACCAAAATCGATCTTCAGACGAGCCGCATGCTTCAACAATGACATTCCGTATTCTTCTGGTTGTGCCTTTGTCCACAAATCATTTTTATTGATTTGCAATTCGATGCCATTGTCATGATTCCACACCATGCCGCCTATATCACCATTACCCATCGGAAAGCCTTCCGCCTCCAGTTGCGTAGGTGAAAAATAAACGATATCATGTTTGGAGAGGTAATCGTCATCTACCTCAAAAGGAGCAGACTGCATTTTCAAATAAGTATAATCTATATTTTTCGTATTTGCCGCTATTCCTCCGGCAAGAAAGAAATACAACATAATCAGTTTTTTCATATTCATGGTATTTACAGAATACAACTGTGCTTATCTAAAATAAAAGATGTTACATACACAAACAGAAAAGACATAAAAGAGAAGGGTTCCTTACACACTCTCTTTTATATCTTCTCCTTAAAAATGATTCTCTTTTTTATATTAATATCCTATAGCCGGTTCATTAGCTATTTTACTCCAACCCGGATTTTGATAAATCGTTGAACTTTCCAAGTCATCAGGATTTGAAGAGGTAAGTGTAAAGTTGATAGCAGAAATAGGCTCTAAGTAATTGGCTGGTATCCAGGTATAACCATCGTATAACAAGTTATTCTTTTTTACAATCTGATTAACACGCAAATAACTGCTGTTTTCTTTGTTGGATACATTAGGTTGCTTATCTGAAGCACCTTCTGGAATCAACAAACTATTACCAGCTTCATCAACATACAATTTTTCCAGTTCGCCACCCCATAAATTAAATCCTTCAACTTGATAATTTTCTACTTGGTCCAAAGCACGCCAACGTTTTAAATCACGCATACGGGTACCTTCACTCATTAGTTCTATGCGTCTTTCACGACGAATATTATATAAGGTGGGGTCTACTAACTGACCGGCAGAATACTTAGCCCAATCATTTTCTTTAGACAAATCGGTAGCAGCAATTGTCATATCGATATTATCAGACACACCTGCACGACTACGAATCTCCTTCCAATACTTTATCGCTTTTGGATCCAAGCTTCCATTTTTTTCATAGCAAGCTTCAATATAATTCAAGTTAGCTTCAACAGATCTGAAAAGAAGACATCCATACGTATTGACTGCACCAGAACCGATTACAACTTGAGCTGGATCATAAGTCAAGAATTTACGAACCGTATAACCTGTCGGGCATCTATCATTGGTCTGCTCCAATATCTTAGGATATTTATATGTCTCATATGGATCAAGCCTTGAACAATCACTAGGAGCACCCATAAATAACTGTAAACGGTCATCTCTGTCTTTTTTAACATTTTCAATCGTCACGTCACCAGCATAGCCAGAATTTGGCGCATAAATAGGCAATCCATTCTTCATTAAACATGCATCTACTAAACTACGAGTATATCCTAAATCCCCTCCTCCTTTGCAAAGATAAGAACTTACACTATGAGTAACACCCTGCACAGAACTGTATGCTCTCCAAAACAAGACTTCATCTATCGGTTCCATATCAACAGCCGAAAACATTTCAAAATAAGGATTCCAGTTATAAGGATTCGAGTCCGGATTATATATACCGGTATTTTTTGTCAATGAAATACGATCGGCTACTTGAGCAGAAGCATCCATTGCCTGTTCCAAAAACCAATCTACTTCCTTGTCTATATCAATAGAAAAGCCAGCATTATATTCTTGCTGTGCTCCTGGCCATCCCGGACCACCCGGCACACGGTCTGTACCTTTATGGTATTTCAACCAGGTAGCCTCAAACAAAGCTACACGAGACTTAAACAACAATGCCACATTTTTTGTCAATCTATTCTTACCATTATCGGTAGTCAATGACATCAATTCAATAGCTCTATCTAAATCCTCTATAATAAAACGAGCCACTTTATTACGAGGCTGTCTTTTACTTTCCTCCTTCAACACTTCTGTTTCATCAGGTAATACTTCCGTTACAATAGGAAAATCACCGAGACTTACCAATTTATTGAAATACTGGTAGGCACGCAAAAAATACATTTCTCCAATGTAATGTTTTATCATTACTCCATCGCCTTTTATACTTCCGGCCTCATACTTGGGTAATACTTGTTGGAAGAAATAATTCGCTTTACGGATTTCTGTAAAATCCCATGCTCCTTTATCAGCAGGAGTACGTTTTTCTCCCGGTACCCACAACGCGGTAGAAGCATCCGTTGCGGCCTGGTCATCCGAATTGTTATCAGTTTTTACTAAAGAGATATCAAAATTAAGATAGGATGGGAATTTATATTGTTGAATAGAATAGGCAGCCAAATCACTTTCTGAATTAAAATAAGCATCTGGGGTTATTTTATCCAACGGTTCACAATCTAGAAAATCATTGCAGGATGTCAATACCACTGAGGTAAATAACATGGCTACAGAAGCTACTGTATTTTTTATGTAAGACATATTGTATTTCTATTTAAAAATTAACATTCAAGCCAAAAGATATCACTTTAGATAATGGATAAGTCTTTCCTGATCCCCAATCTCCGGCAGCTAGTGTTTCAGGATCAAACATACTGGCCAGGCTGGTTCCAGTCCACAAATTATCACCAGACACATATACACGGCATCTATTAATGTGCAATTTATTAATCCATTGTTTAGGTAATGTATAACCAATCTGTAAATTCTTCAAACGGATATAAGACGCATCTTGCAGATAACGAGTTTGTACCTGATGATTCTTGTTGCTGGTAAAGTCCGGTCTCGGATAATACCCGTTCAGATTAGCTCCCATAGGATGGCCCTCAGGACGGAAATAATCAAAATGTTCTTCCATCGCCATTGATTGCCAGATATTATTTACAGCTCCCCAAAAAACAGCACCATTAGTTCCTACAATCGGAGCATAATCTCTTTTACCTACTCCCTGAAAGAAGATAGAAACATCAAATCCTTTATAAGAAGCATCCAAAACCAATCCAAAATTATAACGGGGAGTAGAATTACCAATAATCCTTTGATCGCCCGGATCAGCTAATGTACCTTTACCACCATCTATTTTGCCGTCACCATTTATATCAGCATACATAATATCACCGGCACCCCATTTGTTTCCTAATTGATTTTGGCCACCATTAGGTAAAGATGCCAAATGCTCTTTCATTTCTTCATCTGTTTTTGCAATACCTAATGAAGTATACCCCCAAATTTCTCCACTCATTTTTCCTGCATACCAGTCACTGAAAGCATTTGTAGTATTGGGATATTTCACCACTTTTTGCTGGGCATCAGCCAAATTAAACTTCACTCCATAATCTACTTCTCCTATTCTATCGCGCCATGAAAGTTCTATTTCAAAACCATAAGACTTCATATCAGCATTATTTACTATAGCAGGAGCAATACCCAAAACTAAGGGTAATTGTGGAGCAGGACCTACCATATCGACAGTCTTGCGTACAAAATAGTCAAAAGAACCTGTCAATCTATTAGAGAAAGCACCAAAATCAAAACCTACATTAAAAGAACGCACACGTTCCCATGTCAATAATGTACTAACCAATGAAGGAATATCTGCCGTATTTGTTTTTCCTCCATTCACCAGCCAATTACCGGAATTGCTTTTCACGGGTAAGATTTCATAGAATGGGTACAAATTCGATGTATTTTGATTTCCCAATTCACCCCAAGAGCCTCTCAGTTTAAATTGATTGACAACTGATTCCAGCGGTTTCCAAAAATTTTCTCTGGCCACATTCCAACCTAAAGAAAATGAGGGGAAAAAGTTCCAACGCTGATCTTTCATAAAACGGGAAGTTCCATCATAACGTCCATTTACTTCCAGCAAATATTTCTCCTTATAATTATAATTCAAGCGCCCAAAGAAACCGGCAGTAGCCCAATGGTTATAACCGCCCCCCGCTACGTCCTGCTCAGTAGAAGTATCAATTGTAGGTAAATCTGGTACAATAATGCCATCACGCTGAGCACTTAAAGTCCTCACATTTTGATGCTCGGCATTAAATCCACCCATTACTTTGAAATAATGGTCACCCAACTGGCGAGAGTAATCCGAGAAAAGATTGACTGTATAAAATTCATTCTTTGTTCCTTTTTCAATTACTCTGGACTGACCTGGCTGCGTCGCATTAGTGATAGCTATAGCATAAGGTTCTCCATTGGCGTCATGGGCATAAACAGCTTGTCTGTCAGTATGAGTAAAATTAGTTGTAATACGCATATTGCCCTGTAAGTGAATATTCCATCCTGGCAATGGAGTGACATCCAACTGCAATTGTTGGAAGTTCTGATCCAAATCTTCCTTCATTCGTCCTCCTTCTTTTAATGGTATAATCTCACTGTTATCCGCCCAATATCCTTGTGGGTCAGTAACAAACGCATTAGGCCATTTACGCATTATTTGGTGGAAAAATAATTGATTCAAATAAGAAGGAGCTTCATAATTAGTACGAAACCATTTGGTATTATAAGAGAGACTTATGTTTTTGTTTATTTTCGCATTGATTTTCCCATTTACAGAATAACGATAATAACTTTCGTCAGCATAATTCAACAAGCCTTCCTGATCCATAAAATTGCCGGACAGATAATAAGAAAAACGTTCCGTACCACCACTCAAGCTCAAGCTGTGTTCCTGAGACATGGCATGGTCTTTGAAAAATACATCATACCAATCGGTATTAGCATTTGCCCAGTTGTGTGTATATGTATTTGAAGTTGTAACCGGAATAATTTTTCCTACTTCTCCACGCTGATAAGCCAAAACATTAGCTATTTGCTCATCACTAAAATAAGCTGCCTGTCCACCATTAGTACGTGCATCATTATAATAATGCATGAAGCGATAGGAATCCATCATATCATAATCAGTAAGAGGACTATTAAAACGAATATTAGTATTATAGCTTACTACCGGTTTACCAGTCTTTCCTTGCTTAGTTGTAATCAAAATAACCCCAAACGGAGCGCGAGAACCATAAATAGAAGAAGCCGATGCATCTTTCAATACAGAAATGCTTTCAATATCCAACGGATTAAGCAAGTTCATATTACCCTCTACACCATCTATCAAAATCAATGGAGAGCCAGTGGAGCCTTTACCGATTGTCCCTGCACCACGAATAGATACGGAAGGAGTATTATTCAACTGTCCACCTTTAGCGTCAACCCCAAAGGTCATTCCCGGTACTAATCCCTGTAAAGCCTGAGATACATTTTGTACAGGACGAGATTCTAAAGCCTTTTCCCCTACTTGACTGACAGCACCTGTCAAATTCACTTTTTTCTGTGTTCCATACCCTACTACTACCACTTCATCCAACACTTCTGTATCTTCTTTTAAAGTCACAGTGACAGGGACACCTACTTTTGATTTCACAACAGACTTACTATAACCTATATATGAAATCTCTAAAGTAACTTCCTTATTAGAAACCACCAATTCAAAGTTTCCATCCATATCAGTCACAGTACCGTTTGTAGTCCCTTGTTCCAACACAGTAGCCCCGATCACGCTTTCTCCCATATTGTCCACTACTTTTCCGATTACTTTAAAAGTAATCTGCTGCACAGTCTGTGTATTGTCAGCATTAGTAGTCAAGACAATCTTCTTATCCAAAATGGAATATTTCACATTTGTACCTTTAAATACCTTCTCCAGCACCTTAAAGATATCACCGTTACGGGAAGTGACTGATACACGACGATTTAAATCAATAAGCGTATTATCAAAGAAGAAATCAAATTCTGATTGTTTCTCAATTTCTTTCAAAATTTCCCCTACAGTCTTATTCTGTACCTCCACATTGACTATAGCCTTCTGCGCATACGATTCGGATGCATGAGCCAGTCCTAGGGAACAAGCAAAGAAAAGAGTAAATAGTTTCATAGTTCTTGGGATTTTCTTCGAGGAGAGCCATAGACGATTTGGTATCCTCGAAAATTGGATACTACAATTATTTTTCATACTTTTGTAATGACTTAAGTTTTAAAATTAGTTGATTAAGCTTGTCGCCAAACAAGCTTTAATTTGAAAACCGATTTTCCATACGGGAAGATACGCCAATATTTTCCCGTATGTTTTTTGTTACTTTAAGGTGACAGTTCTTTCATATTATATTCAATTTAAGGTTATTTGATTAATAAATCTCTATATGGGTCTTTTTTTGCGACGCATCCTTACCGTCTACATATTTCCAGTGTATATTGGAAGATAATTTAAAGTATTCCAGAATACGCTCCAAACGCTGACTGGTAAAAGTCCCGGTAAAAGCAGCCTTACGTGCAGGATTTTTCTGAATGAACACCACATTATATCGCTTTTCTAAAATCCGTAAAGCATCCTTCAAAGAAGTATTATCAAAAATAATCTTGCCGTCCTTCCATGAAGTTTCCGTTTCACCGGAAGTCTCAAGTAAACGTGCTGTACCTTTTTTTGAATCATACACAACTTTCTGACCGGGGTTTAACACAATCTGTTTTTTGCGGACACCTTCTTGGAAACTGAAGTTGACTTTACCTTTGATTAAAGTAGTAGATACCTCAGGAGACTCTTCGTAAGCCTCTATATTAAAACTGGTTCCTAACACCTCTACCTGTGAACGGTGAACCGTAGACACAATAAAATGTTTCTCCACATCTTTAGTTACTTCAAAATACCCTTCCCCCTTCAACTCAACTTTTCTCTCCTTGCTATTCTTAAAAGAAGAAGGATATCGCAAAGAGGATTCTGAATTCAAAAAAACCACCGTACTATCGGGTAACACTACTGAAGTAGTCATTCCCGGGTTTGTCCTAGCTTCCAACATTTGTACATCTGCATCCTTTCCACCATAATGTTCTACCAAAAAAGTAGCAAGCAGTGGGAGAAATAACACGGCAGCAACACGCTGTGCCCACTCCCACCAAGCCACCTTCCTTCTTTCAGTCTTTTTACCTTTTACCTTAACTAAAGCCTTTTCTGTATTTACATTATTAATTACATGAACGGTATCAGCCGCTAAATAAAGTATTTCCATCTGCTTTACTATCCGGCGATTTTCTTCAGACTCCTTCATCCAATCTTTTACCAGTCGCTGCTCTTCTACCGTTGCAATACCCTCACAATAACGGGGAAGTAATAATTCTATATTCGTTTCATTATACTCCATACGTATGTTTTTAAGTCCTTCTACTTATATGGCAAGCGAGAAAAACACATTCCTAAACAAATATGCATTTATTTTCAAAAATATATTTTCATAGAGAAACTTTTTCAGGATTTTCACAAGTTACATACCGTACAACTACTTCAGGAGCCTCTCCCACTTCTAGTTCACAAGAAAAAGATACCAGAGAAGAAGTTTCGGAAAGATAAAATGCACCCTCTACACCGATCACCTCTATTACATTATATTTTTTATCAGTTATAGCAGCATTTCCATCGAAATCATATAACAGATATTGTCCACCCTCCAACTCACACGGAAATTTAACAATACCAGCCGAAGTAGTAAACGACAGATTGAAAACAGTCGCTTCTCCTTCCAGTTTTACTTGAATTTTACATCGCCCCGGATATTTATTTTCTCATATCCAGTCAGCTCCTTCCGGCTGACCTGGCTGAAGTTCTGTTAAATTACAATAATAAGTTTAGACACAAACAAAAGATAGAGCTGATAGTTCTTCTCATCCACCTTTTGCAAATGCCATTCGAACTGCAGATCTTTCAAACGCTGTTTTTGTTTTTCGGTGAAGACTTAAGCCTCATGTAGTATATCCTAATGTTTGATAGCTTGTAGCAATCGGTCTATTTGCCCATACCGATTTAAGATAGTGGTATTAATCATAACCGGCATCAAAACCTGCCGCCTCGGACAAAGCCCCTCCACATCCTCCAAAGTAGAACATTCAAATTCCCGGTCGACCAATCGAATAAGAAACCATCCAAACATACGTGGAAAAAGATTCCTTTGAAAAAAATTTTGGTTCTTAATTTTATTAGCCATTTGTTCCGTACGCATAACTTCTCCCCAAGGCTCACCTCAATTCATTCTTGTGTGAATACGCCATAAATTATGATTCAAACGACTGGCGTCATTTATTAATTATAATTAAACTGAGTATAACAACGGGGCGCAAAGCGGGAAATAGCGTATTCGTCATGCCCGGTATAGGAACATCCCTCCAATCTATCAAAAGAAATCTGACTTAAGCCGATCCTATTCATCAAATCGGCAATCCGGTCTGCCAATGTATCTTGTAAAGCTAAATCCCGGAAAAATACCTTATAGACATGATCAGATAATTTATATAAAGGAGTTTTTGAAGAATGATCTGACGCTTTTGTCATGAAAGCTCCCCTTTTGCAATCCTTCAATAAAAAGAAGTCAGTTTCTTTTTCCATCTTGTTATATATAATAAGTTTATTGTCTATCTGAAGAGTATTCAATGATAGAGGAATTTCAAACAAATCACTTTTCTGAATGCGGATATCTGTCTAGCTTTCGGTGATATCTTCTTTTAAAGTCAGCACTCCCTACTTCTGCAAATGTTTGAAAGGAACCGGTGTCACATACGAATCATTAGCCGTTATAAAATGTCCGAGTATGGAAGTTTTGATATTTTATGGTTAAACGGAGGATGGATTACAGGTGAAGATATTCACTTGGACAGAAGATTGTCAAAAGCACGCAAGAAACACCCAGGACTCATTTCAGTAGACCGCAGCATACGTGGTAAAAACGAAAATTACCAGACACCAGAACGCGGTATCTCCGAAACACAGCTTAACTATCCTTGGGAAAGTTGTCCACCACTAAGCAATGATTGGGGATGGACACCTAATGCTCCCTTTAAATCACCACAAAAAATTATTAATATTTTAATAGGAATCATTGCCAAAGGAGGTTGTTTATTATTAGGAGTAGGTCTGACGCCATCAAAGACGAAGTAATAAAACGTTTACATGAAACAGAAAAGCCATTTATGCCACTCGTACAACTCCTATATATAACAATGAGAATATATGGTTCACTGCAGACAAAAACGGAAAAACTTTATATGCTATTTACGCTTTATCAGAAGGAGAGGAACTTCCAGAAACAATAAATGGGCCGGCAATATTCCTAACGGTAAAATGATTCCACTACAAGGCAATAAAAATATAAAATATACCAAAGACAAAGGTGTTCTTACCCCGTAACCTCAAAAACGAACCGATAGTATTATGCTTCAAAGTAAAAAATAATTAAATATATTTCCTATGTGCCCTTTGGGCATACATAATACCCAAGGGCACACTACAAACGACTTTAATCAAGACTTCCTCTAAAATAGTATTCCATAGAATAGAATTACTGAAATACAATATATTTTTTTAGTTTTAAAAGATTATATTTGCACACAAATCAACCTTTAAATAATGAAAACGGAGTATAACTATGAAGACCAATCCCTATTATTAGCCATCAAAAATGGCAATGAGAAAGCATTTGATACACTTTTTAGGAAATACTATCCCATGTTATGTGCATACGGAAACAAATTCGTAGAATTAGAAGATGCAGAAGAATGTGTACAAGATGCCATGCTGTGGCTTTGGGAAAATAAAGATATGCTAGTCATTCAGTCTTCATTAAGTAATTATTTATTTTCTATTGTACATCATCGTGCTATAAACCGTATCAAACAGCAAGAAGTAAAAAGCCGGGTCGAAAACTATTTTTATGAAGAGATGCAATCCCTAATAGATGACACTAATTTTTATCTTATAGAAGAACTGACTATACGTATCCAAGAAGCAGTAGAAACACTTCCTGAATCCTATAAAGAAGCTTTCGTAATGCATCGCTTTAAAAATATGAGTTATAAAGAAATAGCAGAAATTTTAGGAGTATCACCTAAAACCATAGACTACCGCATTCAACAGGCACTAAAACAATTACGTATTGAATTAAAAGATTATTTACCCTTTTTATTGCCTCTATTGATAAAACACGTC
>ENA-OPWD01001640-OPWD01001640.1-human-gut-metagenome-genome-assembly--contig:-NODE-1640-length-14912-cov-2.158848_pt1 | contig 14912 bp, 14 predicted proteins | sample MGYA00241502_ERZ501996 | MGnify/ENA primary metagenome ERZ501996 (study PRJEB25962, sample SAMEA2042011) | human gut metagenome | biome: human gut; feature: human-associated habitat; material: faeces... | reverse complement strand
CAAAAAGCAAAATTACTCGTCGTAATTACTCTAGGATTTCATATACTTTCTCAATAACACCAGGAACTCTTGGAAAAACAGAAGATGAAAGAGTTACAAACATGGTAAATATGTTAGATGGTTACTTTAAACAAACAGGACATCATATTAATGTAAACGTTTTTGATAGAAGTTTATTATTAGATGCTATGGATCATCCTGAAAAATACCCACAACTTACAATTCGTGTTTCTGGTTATGCTGTAAACTTTACAAAATTAACTAGAGAACAACAATTAGATGTTATAAACAGAACAATTCACGAAAAAATCTAAGGAGTAAGTTATGGAAAAATTAGATTTAAGATATTATGCTAAAATTCATTCAATAGAATCATTTGGTACAGTTGATGGCCCTGGAATAAGATTTGTTATCTTTCTCCAGGGGTGTCACCTAAAATGTAAATATTGCCACAATAGAGATACATGGGATATGAATTGTGGAAATTATGAATCTTTAGATGATGTTTTCAATAAAATATTACGCTATAAAAATTACATCTACCCCAATGGCGGTGTTACAGTAACTGGTGGAGAACCTCTACTACAAGTTAAATTTTTAATAGAATTATTTAAGAAATTAAAAGCTGAAAATATTCATACTTGTATTGATACATCTGGTATGGTTGCAATTACTGAAGATATAAAGACTTTATTATCATTAACAGATTTGGTACTTTTAGATATTAAACATATTGACCCAGTTAAATCTAAAAATTTAGTTGGATTTTCTAATGAAAGAGAATTGACTTTTGCTAAATATTTAAGTGATAATGGAATTCATATGTGGATTAGACAAGTGCTTATTCCTGGTTATACTGATGATAAAAGTGATTTATTAAAATTGAAAGATTTTATCTCTAGTTTAAAAACTGTTGATAAAATAGAAATTTTACCATACCACGATATGGGTAAATACAAGTGGAAAGAGCTTGGTCTTAAATATGAATTAGAAGATGTAAGAATTGCAAATGATGATGATGTAAAAAGAGCCAAAAAAATTCTAGGAATTTCCTAGAATTTTTTTAGTTATTTAATTGGTATTTACTCATCCAATATCCAGTTAATTGTTCTCCATCATCTTCTTGGCCATTATCATTTTTATCCCACCAAAATGCCTCCGGAATTTGATATCCGTCATCTACATTTCTATCTGTACCACTTAAAAATTTTACGTCTGTTCTAGCATTATCTGTATTTCTATTGGACCAATCATTTACCTGAGAGAGAATTCTATATTGGTAACGTGGTACCCAAACAAAATAACTTGTAGCTGTTGCATTTTCAATATTATTTCCATTTATATTTCCATCTGTTATAACTATATTTGCCCATTTAGATTTACTATAATCATTCCATTCATTTGGCTTTGTAGAAGTTATTGGTACAAATTCTTTTATTTTTTCTCCATCATAAACAACATAATATGTTCTATTCTTTAGTCCTTCATTACTCATAAATGATGTTAAGTCTGGTTCATTTGCAATCTGCGTTGTAATTTTTTTAGTTATTGCTCCAATATAAGCATTTGTACTTTCATTTCTAGCAATTATATTAACTGTATATGTTGTATTTAGTTTTAATCCATCAAATGTATAGTTTTCTGTACTTGATGTTCCTTCATGTTTTAGTTCACCATTCAAATAATATTCATATTTAATTTTGGTTGAATTTGTTTCTGATTCTGTAATTAATGTTCCTTTAATATCTTTAACATGAATACAATCACTACTTGGAGATATTTCGGCTTCTATTCTTGCTTCTTTTTCTTCTCTACTTAATTGATATTTTGTTATCCAATAACCTGTTAATTGCTCTCCTTCATCTTCTTTGCCATCATCATTTTTATCCCACCAAAATGCTTCTGGTATTTGATATCCGTTTTCTGTTTTATTACTTGTTCCCAATATGAATTTAACATCGGATTTTTGGCTAGTTTGATTTAATTTATATTGATATCTTGGTATCCATACATAATAGGTTTCTAATCCATCATTTCTAGTTACAATATTTGCCCAATTAGAATATGTATAATTGTACCAATTTTTCGGTGCTTCCTTGCTTATTGGTATCTCATTATGTTCTGTACCATCTTCATCATAATAAACATAGAATGTTGTATTAGGGTCAAATCCATCCAATTTAGGTGTATTAACTTCTGTTGGTTCTAATGTTTTTGTCATGCTTCCAACTATTGAACCATTTGCATCTAACGCTGTTAAATTAACAATATATGTTTCATTTTCAGTCAAACCTGTAAATGTATATTCATCTAAATTTGTTGCTGTATTAACAATTTTTCCATTTAATGAATATGTATAACTACTAGCTTTATCTGTTACATTATTTGTATAATTATTTAGTACTATACTAGATTTTCCTGCTGTCATATTATAATCTATATTAAATTTTGCTAATTCACTTAATTGATATTTTGAAATCCAGTATCCTGATAATGAAGTCATTAATACTCCATTATCATTATTCCCATCTCCAAAATCAAATGCTTCTGGTAATTGATAACCTTGTTCTACTAAATCTTTATAACTTGTTACAACTCCTGTTTTTGCATCTGTATAATTATTATAAACATCAACAAACTTAACATCTGATCTTTGAGTATCTTGATCTAATTTATACACATATCTTGGAACCCATACATAATAGGCTTCTACTCCTTCAGCTTCAACATATACGTTAGCCCATTTTTGATTATTATAGTCATACCAATTTTGTGGTTCATCATCAAAAATCCAATTTGAAGGGGTTAGTGTATTTTCATCTTTAACAGTTAAATATCTTGTATATTTTGAATTGAAATTTTCTAAAAATGGTGTATTTACATATACTCCGTTTATTAACTTATACGTATCTGCTCCTGATACTTTTCTTTTTGCATTCAGAATTTCTTTTTTCTCAGCTTTTCCTACCGGTTTTATTTTAAATTCATAATCTGTATTTTCAATAGCACTAAAATCAATTCCTACTTTTTGTTTTCCATTTCCATTAACAGTTATTTCTTCCCCATCTTTTTCGTATTTTATCGTTTCTATTCCTTCAACTTCTTGTACTGTTACTAAACACATAAATGTATATGTGTAATCATCGTTTACTGTAAAAATTTTTGTTTCCCAAGAGAATTTAGATAATTCTTCTGCTTTTGATTTTTCTTTATTTGATATTATTACATTTCTTACAAGTGAAAAGGAAATAATAATTATTAGCAAACTAACTATTGATATGCCGATTATTATCCTATTGCTTTTCTTTATTTTTTTGAGTTTCATATAATTTTCCTTTCTTATAATTTGGGGTTATAAATCTGAAAATTTATATTCCTTCTCCTTGGACTATTACGGCACGAGTTGTATGACCTTTTACGTAAGATGCATCACCTGAATTATCAAAATTCTCGGCATATGGTCCCCAATATCCTCCATATCCATAATATGAAAATATACTACCTGAATAACTACGTAATAAACCAGTATAAACAGTTCCATCCTGTGAAAATGCTGCATGTTTACTATAAGATATCCATGTTGAACTATCACTACCGTGCCATCCTTTTGTTTCTGCAATAGCATCTCCATTTCTTGCAATATACTCAGCATTTATTGGAGTACCAGAATAAGAAGTTGGTTTACCAACTATATTCTTATATCTAGCAACTGCATTTTTATAATTTGTAACTTTTGATAAATTTCCAGCAGCCACCCATTCACTATTTAACTTCATTACAGCTCCAGTAACATTACCAGTAGTAGTTTCTCCATCATTAATTTTATTAGGATTTCCATAACTAGAAGCAGATAAAATAGCTAATGCTCCATATTCAGTATTTTTTTGCATGTGAACATCGATGTTATTTGAATCACTACTAGCTGTTAAATTAGAATTTAATGTTTCACTAAGTCCCATTGCTCCACCAAGTTCTTCCATTTTTCTAACATTAACCATCCAATCATTCAAATTATATGTTGCTCCTGTATTTCCATTAGACTGTAAAACAGCTTTAGAGCTAGTAGTTCCATTAAGAACCATAGCTCCAAATAATACAGAAGTTATTGTTATATTTTTAAATAATTTGTTTATTTTCATTAGTAACCTCCTAATTAACCAATCAATTTCAATTCAACATTCTCCATTTTGTATTTTCCATCAATCAATTTGAACTCAACTAGAGTATTAGCTAATGTTTCTTCATTTTGTCTTAAATCTGTTGTAAATAATAATGTTATATTAGATAACTCTAAAGAATTTGTAACAATTTGTTTAAAAGTTTCTGCCATATGTTTATCATCTTCACAAACTAAAATTAATTGTGGCATATTTTTATATCCAGAATCTCCAATACAGTAATTGTCATAAAAATCTTTATAAAATTTCATTTTATCTATAAATTTCTTTTCCCAGTCAATTTCTCTTCTTACTACTTCAAATATAAAGTCAATTGACTTTCCAGATTTTGTTAACTTAACTCCTCCACCTGTTGCCTTAAAAACTTTTCCTGTTTGCTTAGCAGTTAATGCTGGTTTTACTACATATGAATCAAATGCTTTAACCTTTTTTTTGTAAGCAATTATTATTTGATTTCCAGCCAATCTTTTCTTTATCATACCAACTGGTTTTGTATTATCTGATTGTTGCCATTTACATTCTATTTCTTTTGAGTTTAACAAATATTTTCCCATTTTTTCTAAGCAATAAATTCTATATACACCTTTTCCATCATCAGATGTAAAATAATATCTAGTAAGTATTTTTGATTTTACTAAACTTTCTAGTTTATTATTTAATTTATCTTGAGATTTTGGGTCAATTCCTTTCATTTCAAGTATTTGATAAATTTGTCTTGATGTAATAAATTCAAATTCATTTACTATTTCTAGTATTGTAAAATGAATATCTGTAATATGTCCCATGTTTATTTTATGGATGATTTGATTCATAGAAACATATCCATCTTTTCCATCAAATGTTTTTATTTCTCCTTCTCTCATTGCAAATGGTGAAATTTGAGCTTTTATTTCACTATCTTCTATCATTTTAATTCCTCCTTATTAACAATAGAACTATCTATTATTATATTTTAAACTACTAGCAATTTAACTTTTTTTCTTTCGTAATCAATTTTTTTTATATAAACATCGACTTTTTGGCCATATTCTAAGCCTTCTTCATATTCTGCCATTCCAACTAAATTTGGCATTAATTCGATGAATATACCATTTTTGTTTTTTTCTGTTTCTCTTACAATTCCATGTGCTTTCATTCCAGCTGTAAACAATTTGGCATTTTCTTCCCATGTACCAAGCATTTCTTTATATGATAATATAATTCGTCCATCTTCTCTATTTACTGATTTTACCATAATATTTATTTTTTGTCCAATTTTTAGTCTTTCAAATGGTGTTTTTATTCTTGCTATTGACAAATCTTCAATATGTGCAAGTCCAACTATTCCACCACCAATTTCTACAAAAACGCCATAATTTTCTATTCTTTTAACTATACCTATAACTTCATCACCAGGATTTAGGTTTGTTTTTACCCAATTTAGTGCTTCTTTTTGCACTTCCCTTCTTGATAATAAAGCTACATTTTCATCAGATACTTTTTGCACTTTAAATTGTACATATCTATTTACTTTTCCTGTACATAAATTGGTTTTTGGGAGTCCATCTTTTTCTATATTTATTCCTTCTACTTCTTTTCTTGGTATAATTCCTTCTATATTATTTCCAAGGTCTATATGTAAATTATATTGTTCATCACAATTTTTTACAATTCCTTGTAATGTATTTTTATTTTTTATATATTCTTCTATATTATTTTTATCTAAAATTGCTGTTTTTTCATTCCAACCTTCAGGTATAAATCTTTTTGTAATCATTTATTTTCTCCTTATTTTTTCGTTTGTAATATTTACATTTTTATTATATATTTACATATTCTATTTTTCAAGAGATTTATAATAATTTTTCTATTTCATGTTTTTTTAAATATCTCCATGTTCCAATTTTTAAGTCTTTTACCCCTATATTTCCAATTTTACTTCTATGTAGTGCTAAAACCTTTCTTCCAACTGCTTCACACATTTTTCTAACTTGTCTATTTTTTCCTTCATGAATAACTATTTCTAGCCTTGATATGTCTTTTTCTATATCTGTTTTTAATATTCTTACATTGGCCTTTTTAGTTATATATTTTTCTCCATTATCATCAATTTCAACACCTTGTCTTAATTTTTGAACTTCTTCGTTTGTAACAATTCCTTTTATTGTCACAGTATAGGTCTTTTCAATTTCATGTTTTGGATGAGTGATTTTGTAAACAAAATCTCCGTCATCTGTAAGTATAAGAGCTCCAGATGTATACATATCTAGCCTTCCACAAGGCACAATTCTTTTATTTATCTTTATTAAATCTAGTACTGTATCTCTTTTAAATTGGTCCTTAGCAGTAGTTACATATCCTATGGGTTTATTTAACAATATATATGTTTTTTGTAATGAATTTTCCACAATTTTTCCATTATATGTGACTTTATCTTCTTTAGGATTTATTTTTGTTCCTAATGTTTCTACCACTTTTCCATTAACCATGACTTTTCCACTTTGAATAAGCTCTTCACATTTCCTTCTTGATGCAATTCCTGCTTCAGCTAAAAATTTTTGTAACCTTACTTCTTCCATATTAATCCCTCATTAATCCTTTTTCAAATCATCTATTATATCCTGAAAATACTCAGGAATTTTAGCCTCTATAAACATTTCTTTTCCTGTTGTAGGGTGTTTAAATCTTATCGATTTAGCATGCAAACATTGCCCTTCTACTCCCCATGGATTTTTTCCATTAGAATACACCGCATCTCCCACTATTGGATAACCAATTTGAGATAAATGCACTCTTATTTGGTGTGTTCTTCCTGTTTCAATTTTTACTTGCAATAAAGTATAGTTTGCAAATCTTTCTAAAACCTTAAAATGAGTAATAGCATTTTTTCCTGTTTTAGTTACTGCCATTTTTTTTCTATCCTTTGTACTTCTACCAATTGGCATGTTTATACTTGCTTCATTCTCTTTTACAAATCCTCTTACTAAAGCTATATACGTTTTTTCTACTTCATGATTTTTTATTTGCCCACTTAAATTTATATGTGCTTTATCATTTTTCGCAACAATTATTACTCCTGATGTATCTTTATCTAATCTATGTACAATACCAGGTCTAATCTCTCCACCAATTCCAGATAAAGAGCCTTTGCATATTGCCATAATTGCATTTACTAAAGTTCCATCAGGGTTTCCATTTGCTGGATGCACTACTAATCCTTTTGGTTTATTTACAACTATAATATCATTATCTTCATATAAAATTTCTAATGGTATTTCTTGTGCTTTTAAAGAAATCTCCTTAATTTCCTCATCTTCTTTTATAATTTTATCTCCCTCTTGGACTTTATATGAAGCTTTTATATTTTTATTATTTACTGTAATTTTCCCTTCTTCTATTAATCTTTGAATTGTTACTCTAGAACTATTTGTATTTGCTGCTAAATATGCATCTATTCTTTTATTTGATTCTTCCTTTTTTACAACAAATTCTTCCATATCTTTTCTCCTAAAATATTTTATTGCCACGGTTCCGGGTTTGTTTGGCAATAAATTGCCATTTAAACCCGGAACCGTTGGCACCGTTGGCAATTTTTTTTACTATTTTACTCTTTCATATATTACAAAATAGTCGTCTTTATATATTTTGCTATAATGTGGGTCTTTGGTTTCATCTATTATCATGCTCATTTTTGAATTTGAATATAATATTACATGTGTTATATTATATTTTTCTAGGATATCTTCATAAAATGTTCCTATGCTAGATACATCTATAAAGTCTGTAAATATATCATCTTTTAGTCCACTAAATTCTGGAGCATATAAATCAGCTCTTGAATCTATAAATACAGGAATTCCTCTGTATATCATATAACTTCCATAATTATATTCATTATAAAATCTTGCTTTGCTTAAATCTATGTTTTCTAATATATAATCACATGCTTTAACTGGGTATTGTGTTTCATCTATAAATTTATCATTATATTTAGTTTTTACATTGTCATATGTTTGCCAGCCTACTAAAACTATCATGCATATTATTATAAATGGATGTAATATTTTTTTATTTATTTTTTCTAATAATTCTTTATCATAGCATGTAATTAATTCTACTATTAATTTGCTAAGTATTACAGACCCGATTAGTGAAAACATTGATAATTGTCTTCTTGATTCTAGCATTAAAAATGCTAGTCCACCTATCATAAATAAATCACTTAATTTTATTTTTATTTTTGTAAATGTTAATACTGCTAAAAATATTATTATTGTACATAAAACCTCTGGTTGTTCAGCTATTGTCATTGGTAAATGTTCATTTATATTTTTTGTGGTGTTTCCTTGCATTGTTTTTGCTAAATATGTATATGGTGTGTCTCCTAGTGGTGTTAATAGTCCTGTAAACGCGCATATTATCATAATTACAATTAACCATTTAACATTTTTATTTTTTGTTATTTTTATCTTATATGGATTTTGTATTGATTTACTTCTTTTTATTTTTATTTTACTAACTTTAGCTTGTAATTCATCTAGTTCTTTTTGAAATTTTTCTAATGCCTCTTTGTTATTTGATGAATATTTTATTTTTATTTTTAATAACCTTTCTTGCACTTTTTTGTATATTATTAAATCTGCAAGCACTGCAATTAGATATTCTCCTATATATGGCAAAAATAGTATAAATAAGAAAGGCCATACTGCCACATGTAAGTTTGCAATTAGTGTAGAAATTAATACAATCCCAATTCCATACCTAATTTTTCTATTTTCTAAGAATTTTTCAATAAAATATAGTGAAAGTATAAATAAAATAAATGTCACAAGCTGTGCCCTTGCCGCTATATAGCCTTTTAATAGATACATTGCTCCTATTGTAACAAAAAATGAAATTAGCTTATTTTTTGATATTTTACTGCTTACAAAAAATAATGTTATTCCAAGTATACATGATAATAAACATGTTGTTAAATAAATTCCCATCATTCCAAATTGTGAATATATTTTATATGTTAATAAATCATATAACCAGTGTGGGTATGTATAATTTAAGTCTTCATGCCATGAAAATTGGTCTTTCATGTCTATTCCATTATTTTGAATATGTTCTCCTATTTTTATTGTGTAATATGTATCATTTTGAAGAGTTACTGGTGTAATTGCTATACAAAAAATTGCAATTAATACTACTGCAATTATTGTAAATTTAACACCATCATTTATTTTCTTTATTTTTTTCATTATTAAAAATCCTTTCTTTTTGCTTATTTTGACTTTTTGATTATAACAAAATAATAAAAAAAAATCTAGACATAATCTAGATTTTTAATTTTTATATAAAACTATACAGCTTGCTCTTCTTCTTTTTCTTGGTTGTCTTCTTCATTTATTATTTCTAAGCTTCCAACAGATACTTCATATGCAATTCTTGTTTCTGATGTTCCATCTTCAAATTTTTTCTCGTAAGTTCTAGATTGAACTCTTCCTACTATTTTTACTTGTGTTCCAACTTCTATGTTTTGGCAAAATCTTGCATTTCTTCCCCATGCAATACATGGAATATAATCTGATTTGTTGTATGCTCTATTTACTGCAAGTAATATGTCTGATATTTCTCTACCAAATGGTGTTTGTCTATAAATTGGTTTTTTGCATATGTAACCGATTAATACAACTTCATTTGTTATTACATCTTTTTTTACCATTTCATTTTGTGTGTTTTCTTCTTCATTAACTTCTATAATGTCTTTTGCAAATACTGTAAGTATTAATTTGTTTTTTTCGTTTTCATAACTGTTATATGATCTAAATTGACCTTTTACCAATAATTTTTTTCCTTGTGTTAACATTTCGTCTGTTATTATTCTTTCTGAAATTGTAACTGGTATTATGTCTGAGTTTCCGCTTAAACGTGGAATTTCTAAGTCAAATATATAAAATCTTTCTCCATATATTTCATGGCTAAGTCTTTTTTCTCCTGTAACTTTACCAACTAATGTAATATAGTTGTTTTCTAAAAAATTTGTATCCAAAATTTTTTCCTCCCTATTTTTATAATATTTATCAATTGTACTTTTTTCTTTTTGCTTTTTTTCATAATTCTTATTATACACTATTTTTTTGGTTTTGTCTACATAAAAAGTTAAATTTATTCATTTTTTCCTTATTTTGTCTCATTTTCATCCATTATTTTTATATTATTTAAATTATTTAGTATAAATGCCAACATTATTTCATGTATATTTGTTCTATTTCCTTTTTGTATTTTTATATTATATTCTCCAACTTCAATTGCCTTATTTTCCATATTTTCAAATTCTCTTTGAACAAAAATTAATACTGACTCATCTGTTATACTTGAAAGTGTAACTGTTGATTTATGGTTAAGACCATATGTTATAATATTTGTTTTTATTTCTTTTAATATACTACAATTAATTTCTATATCTGAATTTATTACTAAATATTTAGCCTTCATACAAAAATTTTTTACATAATTTATTTCTTCTTTAAAATTTTCTAAATTTTCACTAATAACTATTATATCAAATTTTACATTTTTAACGTTTTCTATACTTTTCTTTTTAATGTTTATTAATGTTTTATCTATTTTATTCATATTTTTTTGTAAAATCTGAAATTTTTTATTATCTAAAAAAACTCCTATAAAAGACATAATACATCTCCTTTTTATGTCTTTTATTTTTCCCTTATATGGAAAATTTATGCATAATTATTTTGTTTGTGTTCCATTAACATTAATTTTATAATTATCTTTGTATATTAAATCTCCTACTCTTACTACTTCAAACCCTTTTTGTTTTATATTTTTTATTAGCATATCTAAAGCATTTGCTGTGTTTTTTGTTCCATTATGACTTAATATTATATCTCCATTATTTAATTTGTCTTTTATTCTATTCCACATTTGTTCTCCTGTTAATCCAGAATAATCTAATGTGTCTAAGTTCCATTGAATTGTATAATAATTCATGTCATTTGCAGCTTTTATTACTGTGTTGTTATATTCCCCATATGGTGCTCTATATAAATTCACTTTATTTTTTGTAATATCTTCAATTTTTTTACAACTTGTTTGTATTTCTTCTTGATTTTTTTCATAACTTAAATTATTTACATGTGGATGTGTGTTACTATGGCTTCCGTATTTCGTGACCTCTTTTAGCTATTTCTTCTACTTCTTTTGGATATTTGTCTACCCAGTCTCCTACCATAAAAAATGTTATTTTTACATTGTTGTAATCTAATGTTTTTAATATACTGTCTATGTCGTCTGCATTCCAGGCACAATTCATTGTAAATGCTACCTTTTTTTCTTCTGTTTGTACATTATATATTGGTAACAGTTTTTCTGTAGCTGATGATGTCATTTGTGTATTTTCATCTGTTTTATTCATTGCATTTGCAGTAAAAAAAAGCAAACATACTGTTAATATTGATACAACATATGCATAAATTTTTTCTTTATTAAATACTAAGAACATAAAAAAACCTCCAAACTCTATATTCTATTTTTATGAGTTTTAAGGTTTTTTATTACTATATTTCAATTTATTATATCATCTTTATTTTGTTTATTCTCTTTATCTTCAAATAAATTCATGTTATCTTCAAATTTCGTCAACTTTCTTTGTTTTTTTCATAATATATATTAAGCAGTTTATCTGCAAAAAAAGAAAGGAAGATTTTTATGGAATTTGAAGAAAAAAAACCATGCCCAAAAATTGATATTGATGGAGTAATTTCTAAGGGTAAACAATTTGACTTAGATATAACTTTACCAGAAGATCATAGAAATGTTATATATGGAGTTGTAAGAAATTGTTTTAAAGAGCCTGTTTGCGACGCTGTAGTTAAATTAGTTGAAGTTGTTTATGACTGTGGTAAAGAAGAAAGAAGACCTGTTGGTCATACTTTTACAGATAAAGAAGGAGAATTTGTTTTTGGTCCTTTATGTCCAGATAAACAATATGCTCTTCAAATTTGGGTAAATGATACAAAAAAAATAAAAATATGCACAAAATGTCATCATGAAGGAAAATGCTTAAAAGGCGATAAAATGAAATGTGATTGTTTCCTTGATGAAAAAGATGATGAAAAAAAAGACGATTGTAGAGAATGCAAATAATTAAACAAAAAGCTCATAGTTTATCTATGAGCTTTTATTTTAATTATATTCATTATAATCTACTAAATATACTTCATTACCTTCAGTTTTCAAAGTTAAAGTAGCATTTGCCATCTTTTCTTCATTTTTCTCAACTAAATTTTGTTTTATTAGTTCCATATTAATTTTATATATATTTTCTTCATTTTGTACATCTAATATCTTATAATTATATTTTTCATATGTATTATCTTCTTCAAAATCCTTAATTTCAACTTTTTCTTTTTCTATATTATATTTATAATAAGGCTTATATCTTTCTAGTATAGAAAAATCAATATCAGAGACTTCTCCGAAAATATCTTTATATTCTTTTTTTATCTCTTCCATTTGTACATTTGTTTTTTTATTTTGATTTATGGTATATGCTAATACATACTGCATTTTTATTTCATTAGAATTCTTGTGTTCTTCATTATCATATATAATAAATATCTTTAATAAATCATGATTCAAGTATTTTTCTTCTACATATTTATTTACAAATAATTTAATTACTTCATTTTTAGAAGATATTGATTCATTTTTTATTTTATAAGTTTTTAAAATAACTGATAACATAATTATAATAGCTATTATCAAAATTATTATAATACTATATAGAATTACTAACTTTTTTTTGCCCTTTTCTTTCATATAATACCTCTTTTCTTTTTATTATTCTTTTGTAAATGTTCCTGAACCTGTTACTTGTATATTGAATTGTCCTGATTTAGTATCACTACTGTCTATTATTGTCAATTTACCTTTGTTTTCTATATTTATACCTGAATTTCCTGAAATTGTATAGCCTTTTAAATCAATTTTTATTATTTTGTTTGAACTAATTGTAATATTTTCTGATACTGTTGCTCCATTTACTAAAATTATATATGTTTCTTTATTATCTATACATGAATTTATAGCTTCTTGTAGAGTTGAATAGTATGTACCATTTACACATGCAGTCATTGTATCTGTTGCTAAAAATCCTAATGTTGTAGTTTGATAATTGTCTTCTGTTCCTCCAACAAGTGTATATTTGTCTTCTACCCTAGTTATATTTCCTGATATTGCTGCTAATATACCTTTAACTATTCCATCATAAAAATTAAATTGCCCATTTCCTTCATTGCTTATTCCATATGTACTTCCAATTATTTCTGGATTTGTTGTACTTACATTTCCATCTTCTTTTCCTAAGGTTAATGTTGCAGTATTTGTTGTTATTTTTATTGCAGCTGTATTATAATTTGTATTTCCTGTATTATTATATTTTATTGTTCCTCCTTCTATTGTTGCAGTTCCTCCTCCACATTCTAGGGCTGCATAATTATATGATTTTGACTCTTGTACTTCTACTGTTCCTCCTGTCATTTTTAGTATTGAATTATTATATATTCCTTTTTCGTTACTTTTTATTGTTCCTCCTGATATTTCTAATGTTCCTCTGTTTATTATTGAATTATACCATTCTGGCGCACTTACTGTTCCTCCTGTTATTTCTATTGTTCCGCCTTCATTTTGTATTCCACTTCCTCTATATAATGCTGCTACTTTTCCATCTTCTATTATTACTTTTCCATTATTATAAATTCCACATTCTGAATATCTTGTATCTCCTTGGGTTGTTCTTATTTCTCCTCCTGTTACTTTTATTGTTCCTTTTTTATTTTCTATTGCCTTTCCTTGATTTGTTACAAGTCCTCCTTTTATTTCTACTACTCCATTTTCTGTATTATTATATATTGCACTATATCCTTCATAATAATATGTTGCCTGTACTGTTCCTCCTTCTATTTCTACTTTATTACTACTTGTGTTATATATTGCATATGTATACGCACTTACTGTTCCTCCTGTTATTTTTACTGTTCCTTGTTCAATGTTATTTATACACTTATTCTTTAGCCCATCTGAAATAATTACTCCTCCTGTTACTTCTAACATTCCTTTGTTTTCTATTGTCTCATCTATTGCTGAACTTCCTGTCATTTGCATTGTTATATTATTTATTGCAAAATTTCCTGTTTCCTCATTTTTTAATATTGTTCCTTTGGCACTTATTATTCTTCCATTTCCTATACTATCTACTATTTTAAACTTTCCATTATTAGTAAATAGATTTTCTATCCCACTTACAATTTTATATGATTGTATATCTAGCACTATATTTTTGTTTTCTTCTATTATATTGGCCATATCTGTTGTACAATTTCTTAATACTTCTACTGTTGTTTCTGTTCCATCACTTGGGCATGCATCAAATGCTTCTTGGAATGTATAATATTCTTTTTCTCCTATTTTAGCTACTGGCAAATTTCCTAATATTGCTGTTTCAATTTCATTTTCTTCTGTTGTTATTACCTCATACCCCTTTTCTTTGGCTGATAAATTTCCATTTATTGCTGTTTTTCCTTTTATTATTCCGTCATAAAAATTAAATGTACCATTTCCTTCGTTACTTATTCCATATCTACTTCCTATTATCTCTGGATTTGTTATGCTTACATTTCCATCTTCTTTTCCTAAGGTTAATGTTGCACTATTTGTTGTTATTATTATTGCAGCTGTATTATAATT
>ENA-OPWD01001630-OPWD01001630.1-human-gut-metagenome-genome-assembly--contig:-NODE-1630-length-14979-cov-2.915505_pt1 | contig 14979 bp, 9 predicted proteins | sample MGYA00241502_ERZ501996 | MGnify/ENA primary metagenome ERZ501996 (study PRJEB25962, sample SAMEA2042011) | human gut metagenome | biome: human gut; feature: human-associated habitat; material: faeces... | reverse complement strand
GAACCTTTCGGGGTTCCTCCGCCGGTATTTACAGGGAGTTGTATTTCCTCTTTTGTCCGTTGTTTCGATCATCGGGTTTTTCGTTCCGTTTTTATTATTCTATTGTGTGAAATTTCTGTTACAGAGAAATAATGCGTCTTATATTTTGTTATATTTGTAACAATATAGGATGCGTGCGGGCTGCGTTGAAGTAGATCCGCCTGGCGTTCGGTTTTCATTCGTTAGTCACATGGCCGGACTTTATTTCCATATTCCTTTTTGCCGCAGGATTTGCGCCTATTGCGACTTTTTCAAAAGCGCCGAGGTGGGGCGTGTCGATTCCGTGCTGGATGCGATGGGGCGCGAATTGGACGGAGCCGTCGATTGGCTCGCCGACCGTCGGATCCGCACCGTCTATTTCGGCGGCGGGACCCCGTCGCTCTGCGATCCCGCCCGGTTGCAGGGATTGGCGGACCGGGCGGCGGCGCTGCTGGATTGCAGCGGTGTGGAGGAGTTTACCGTCGAGGCCAATCCCGACGATATGACCGAAGAGTGGCTGGAGGCGCTGGCCCGTACGGGTGCGAACCGGTTGAGCGTGGGCGTGCAGTCTTTCGACGACGACGAGCTGCGGCTGATGAACCGGCGCCATACCGGTGCGCAGGCTGTCGAGGCTGTGCGGAGGGCACAGGCTGCGGGTTTTGCGAATCTGACGATCGACCTGATCTTCGGCGTTCCGGGTTTCGGCGGGAAAGTGTTGCAACGTAACCTCGAACAGGCTCTGGCGCTCGGCGTGCAGCATATTTCGGCATACCATTTGACAGTAGAGAAAAATACGGCCTTCGGGCGTCGCCTGGAGCGCGGGCGGTTCTCCGAGGTGGACGAACAGGTGAGCGAACGCGAATACCTGGAGGTGCACCGAACGCTGACCGGGGCTGGATTCGAGCATTACGAAGTGTCGAATTATGCGCTGCCCGGTTGCCGGGCCCGTCACAATGCCGCCTATTGGTCGGGCGACGAGTATTTGGGCATCGGGCCTGCAGCCCACTCCTTCAACGGGAAGTCGCGCCGCTGGGCCGCTGCGTCGATCGACGGCTACCTGGCCGGTGCCGGAACGGAGGCGATTTACGAACAGGAGCGGCTTACGGAGCGGGATCGCTACAACGAGTATCTGATGACCCGCCTGCGCACGGCCGAGGGACTCGAGTTGGCGACGGTCGAAACCTGTTTCGGAAAAGAGCGGGCGGAGCGGCTGCTGCGGCAGGCGGAGCCTTTCATGCGGGTCGGAGACCGACAATCTGTCCGGTTATCATTGCGCCGATAGTGACAAACACACTGGCACAATGGGAAATGAAATTCCAAAGGAGCTGGCGATTCCGGCGGAGAAGTTTCTGGTGTCGGATGCCGTGATCGGCGCGTTGTTCGAGGCGGACGACTGATTGTTGAATAATCAAACCTTTGAAATATGAACGATATGAAACTGAAACCCGACTGTCTCTTCGAGATCAGTTGGGAGGTATGCAATAAAGTGGGCGGTATCAACACCGTGATAGCGACCAAGGCCCGGACCGTGTGCGTAAAGTACGGCGACCGCTATTTTACGATCGGTCCCGATCTGGGGCAGGGGGCTGACCGGGAGTTCGAGGAGGACCCGGCGCTGCTCAAGGGGTGGCGGCAGACCCTGTATGAAAAGGGGATCCGTGTCCGAGTGGGCCGTTGGCGCATCGTCGGGCGGCCGCAGGTGATCCTGGTCGATTTCTCCTCGCTGATTCCCCGCAAGGACGACATCTTGAAGTTCCTTTGGGAGAGCTACCGCGTGGATTCGATTTCGGGCCAGTGGGATTACATCGAGCCGGTGCTGTTCGGCTATGCCGCCGGACTGGTCGTAGCCTCCTACGTCGAAACTTTCTGTAAGTCCGCCGACCGGGTCGCGGCTCATTTCCACGAGTGGATGACCGCCGCCGGAGGACTTTATCTGCGCCGGGAGTCGCCTTACGTAGCCACGTTGTTCACCACGCACGCTACCGTGCTGGGACGCAGCATCGCCGGAAACGGAATGGCGCTTTACAAGGATTTGACTACGTTCAATGCGGACGACCTGGCCCGTCGTTTCGGCGTGACGGCCAAGCATTCGATCGAAAAGAAGGCGGCGGCCAACAGCGACGTTTTCCTGACCGTCAGTGGAATTACGGCCGTCGAATGTCGGTATTTGCTCGGTCACGAAGCGGATGCCGTTACGCCTAACGGCTTCGAGGACGATTTCGTCTGGCAGGGCGACGACTATCGGGTCAAGCGCGAGGAGGCCCGCACGGCCTTGATCGCCGTGGCGGAAGCCTGTCTGGGACGCAAGTTGCAGGACGATCCGCTGATCGTCGGCACGAGCGGCCGGTACGAATTCCGCAACAAGGGGCTGGATGTGCTGCTGGAGGGTATGAAGCGGCTGGCCGGGCTGGAACGCCTGGATCGGGAGGTCGTGTTGTATGTCATGGTGCCTGCCGCCAACCGGGGAGCCCGTGCCGACTTGCAGAAGCACCTGCAGGATCCATCGCAGCCGATCGACGGCTCGCAATGGCCTTGGGCGACCCATTATCTGGAGAATATGCAGTGGGATCCGATCGTGCGGGCGATCGACGGCAGTCCGCTGGCCGATCCTGCATCCAAAGTGCATGTGATTTTCGTGCCTTCGTATTTGGATGACCGGGACGGTATTTTCGACAAGAGCTATTACGAGTTGCTCGTGGGCATGGATCTGACCCTGTTTCCGTCGTATTATGAACCCTGGGGCTATACACCGCTCGAGTCGATCGCCTTTTCCGTGCCGACCGTCACCACGACCCTCGCCGGATTCGGTCTTTGGATCGACCGGCGGGAGGAGCATCCCGGCGTAGCGGTACTTTGCCGCGAGGATGGCAACGACGACGAAGTGGCCTCTGCGCTGGCCGATGCCGTGCTGCGGTTTTCGCAGTTGGATGCCGCTCGTGTGGAGGAGATGCGTCGTGCTGCGGGCGTGCTGTCGAAAGAGGCGCTCTGGAGCCGGCTTTTCGAGGCGTACGAAGAGGCTTACGCGCTGGCGCTCGATAATGCCGACGTGCGGATGAACCATGTGGCTTCGAATGCGACGCCGCTGCCCGAGCAGCAGGTCAAGCTCGTGCATCAGGCGCTTCGTCCGGAGCGTCCGGAGTGGAACCGGATGATGGTGGAGAAGAACCTTCCCGAACGGCTCCGTCCGCTCGAGGAGCTGGCCCACAACCTTTGGTGGTGCTGGAATTCCGGCGCCCGGGATCTGTTCGAGGAGATCGATCCCGACCTTTGGAACCGAAGCGAACGTAATCCGATCGCTTTTCTCGATCTGCTGACCATAAACCGGCTGAAAGAGTTGGAGCGGGACGAGTCGTTCCTGGCTTCGCTTGATGCGGTATATGCGCAGTTCAAGAGCTACATGTCCGAAAAACCCGATCCGGCGACACCGAAGATCGCCTATTTCTCGATGGAATACGGCTTGCATGCTTCGCTGAAGATCTATTCGGGCGGTTTGGGCATCCTGGCCGGCGACTATCTGAAGGAGGCGTCCGACAAGAACGTGCCGATGGTCGCGGTCGGATTGCTGTACCGGTACGGTTATTTTACTCAAAAACTCTCCGCTCAGGGGGCTCAGCAGGCGACTTACGAAGCACAGAACTTCTCGAAGCTGCCGATCCAGCCCGTGCGCGATGCGGTGGGCAACTGGGCGACCGTGTCGATTCCCCTGCCGGGACGTACGCTCACGGCCCGCATCTGGCTTTGCCGGGTGGGACGTACCGACTTGTACCTGCTCGACGCCGATTACGAGGCCAATCTCGAGGAGGATCGCCGGGTGACGCATTACCTGTACGGCGGCGATTGGGAGAACCGGCTCAAACAGGAGATTCTGCTGGGTATCGGCGGTGTGCGGGCGCTCCAGTCGCTGCATATCGCGCAAGACGTTTCCCATTGCAACGAGGGTCATGCGGCATTTCTCGGGCTGGAGCGCATCCGCAACCTGGTGCTGCGCCGCCGCCTGACTTTCGCCGAAGCGCTGGAAGTGGTCCGCTCCTCCTCGCTGTTTACGACTCATACGCCCGTTCCGGCGGGACACGATGCGTTTCCCGAAGCGATGGTTCGGCAGTACCTGTCGCACTATCCCGGGGAACTGGGGATCGACTGGGCGCAGTTCATCGGTCTGGGACGTGTCGATCCGGAGGATCCGAACGAGAAATTCTCGATGTCGGTGCTCGCCTGCAACCTTTCGCAGGAGGTCAATGGGGTGTCGTGGCTGCACGGCGAGGTTTCCAAAGAGATTTTGGGGAATTTATGGCCGGGCTACTTCAAAAACGAGCTGCATATCGGTTACGTGACCAACGGTGTGCACTTCCCGACCTGGACGGCTACGCGCCTGCGTCGTCTGTATGCCCGCTATTTTCCCGAAGGGTTCGAGGGGCACGAATATCGTATTTCGGAGTGGAAGAAGGTGTACGACATCCCGGACGAAGACCTTTGGCAGGAGCGCATGGTGCTCAAAGAGAAGCTCGTTCGCCTGATCCGCCGCCGCTACTGCGATCCCGGGCAGGTGCGCATGGATTCGCCCCATCAGGTCATGCAGGTGCTCGAGAGCATCAAGCCCGATGTGCTGAAGATCGGTTTTGCGCGCCGTTTCGCCACTTACAAACGGGCGTTGCTGCTCTTCACCGATCTGGATCGCCTGGCGGCCATCGTCAACAACAAGGAGCGTCCCGTGCAGTTTATCTTTGCGGGCAAGGCGCATCCCAACGATCAGCCGGGACAGGATCTCATCAAGCGGATCATCGAAGTCGCAGCCATGCCGCAGTTCTCCGGCAAGATCATCTTCCTGCAGAATTACGACATGGAGCTGGCGCGTCGCCTGGTGCAGGGCGTGGACGTGTGGCTCAACACCCCGACCCGGCCGCTCGAAGCCTCGGGCACGTCGGGCGAAAAGTGTGTGATGAACGGCGTGTTGCAGTTTTCGGTGCTCGACGGCTGGTGGGTCGAGGGGTACAAGGAGGGCGCCGGTTGGGCGCTGCCGATGGAGGCGGTATTTTCCGATCAGCAGTACCAGAACGAACTCGACGCCGAGATGATTTACAACACGATCGAAGAGGAGATCGCTCCGAAATACTACGACCGGGGTGCCGACGGTGTTCCGCACGCGTGGATGGCTTCGGTCAAGAAATGTATCGCCGAGATCGCTTCCAACTTCACGACCAACCGGATGCTGCGCGACTACGAGGTGCGCTTCTATAACCGGCTGGCAGCCCGCAAGCGGGAGCTTATTGAAAATGATTTCGCTGCCGCCCGTGCGCTCGTCGCTTGGAAACACAAGGTGCTGGCCGCCTGGCCCGGCGTGAAGATCGTGGATGTGCAGCGCGCCCGGGTCGGAGACAAGCCGATCTTCGTGGGGCGCAGTTACCATTTCGAACTCACGCTCGACCTGGCCGGACTCGCTCCGGAGGACGTGGGGGCCGAACTGGTCGTGGCCCGTCCCGTGGAGCCGGACCGGGTCGTGGAGGTCATCCGCACCGTGCCGCTCAGCCAGGTGCAGGTTTCGGGCAGCCAGGTGACTTTCGCCTTGGACTATGTTCCCGAACAGGCCGGGATGTTCGATATGGCGCTGCGCATTTTCCCGCAGAATCCGATGTTGCCGCATCGTATGGATTTCGCACTGGTCAAGTGGGCGTGAAATAGTTGTTGCAAAAAGGTTATTTTTTGATAAATTCCGGATTTTCGCCGAGCTTGGACTTGACGGTCTGCGAAAAAAACGGTATCTTTCAGAAAAGATAGCGGCAGGCGGAAACAATCGTGCGGGCTTACGGAGAGGCATTGCCGAGCCTTCCGCTCTCTTACGCCAAGATCGTTCGAAAGGACCGGACTTTTTACGATCCGGCCGACCGGAAAAAGAAACAGACGATTCGACGGGTCCGGCAGGAGTAGGGCTGATTTTGCCGTTCCGCTCTGTCGGAAATGAACATAAAGAACAAACAGTTATGTCGGTACTTACATTTGATAAGAAGGAACTGGGAAATCTGGAGTATTCGTTGCAGCGCGAAATGCTGGCTACGGATCGCAGAGGCGGCTATATGAGCACGACCATCGTTTGCTGCAACACGCGCAAGTACCATGGTCTGATGGTGGCACCCATCGACGACAGCGACCGCGCTTACGTGCTGCTCTCGTCGGTGGATGAAACCGTCGTGCACGACGGGCAATCCTTCAATCTGGCGCTGCACCGTTTTCCGGGAACCTACGAACCTCGGGGGCATAAGTACATCACCGATTTCGAATATACGCCGACACCGACGATCACCTACCGCGTGGGAAGCATCGTGTTGCGGAAAGAGCTGCTCTGGATACACAACCGCACGCAGTTGATGATCCGCTATACGCTGCTGGAGGCGCCGTCCGACGTCCGGCTTAGGCTCCGGCCTTTCTTCGCCTTCCGGGACAAACATGCGCTCACGCATGCCAATATGGAGGCCGACGGACGTTCCCGGCCGATTCCGGGCGGGGTGAAGTGTCGGTTGTATTCCGATTTTCCCTGGCTGTACCTGCAAACCGATTGCCGGGATGCGGAGTTCGTGCCGGCTCCCGACTGGTACTATAATTTCGAATACGCCAGAGAGATCGAGCGAGGATACGAGGGAGATGAGGATCTGCTTACGACGGGTTATTTCGAACTCAGTCTCGGTCGGCGGCAAAGCGTGATTTTCTCTGCGTCCGTCGAAGCCATTCCCGATCCTGCGGCCATCGGCGGAATGTTTGCGGAGGCTCTGAGCGCCCGCAGCCGCAAGGTCGATTTTCTGAGTTGCCTGCGCCACTCTGCCCGGCAGTTCGTCGTCCGCCGCCAGGACGGGCGGGCCGAGGTGCTGGCCGGGTATCCCTGGTATGGGCAGATCGGACGTCAGACGCTCGTAGCGCTGCCCGGCATCGCGCTGGAGCAGGGACGCACGGAGGATTGCCTGGATGTGCTCGATACGGTCGTGCGCGGACGCCGGGACGGTATGTTTACGGGTTCTTTCTCGGCTGCCGAGGCTGCGGATGCTCCGCTTTGGTTTTTCTGGGTGCTTCAGCAGTTGCAGCGGACGCTGGGTGAGGAGGAGATATGGAAGCGCTACGGTATCGTGATGAAAGAGCTGCTGGCGGCTTATCGCCGGGGCGTCGGCGGCGTGGCCGTGCACGATAACGGTTTGGTGTGGGCCTCGGCGCCCGGCAAGGCCCTTACCTGGATGAATGCGCTGGCAGGCGGTGTCCCCGTCGTGTCGCGGGACGGGTATCCGGTCGAAATCAACGCACTTTGGTACAACGCCGTGTGTTATGCCCTTGAGCTGGCTTCCTGTTTCGGCGAGGAGGAGTTCGTCGGCGAGTGGAAAGCGTGGCCTGAGCGGATTCGGAACGCTTTCCGGGAGATGTTCTGGAGCGGCGACGACGGGTATCTGGCCGATTTCGTAGGTCCTGAAGGGCCGAATCGGTGGATTCGTCCGAATATGGTGGTGGCGTGCGGTTTGGATTACAAGATGCTCGATGAGGAGCAGCAGGCTTCGGTGCTTCGGATCGTGGGGCAGCATTTGCTGACACCCAAAGGGCTGCGTTCGCTTTCGCCCCGCAATCCTCGCTATAAGAACCGCTGCGAGGGCGATGAAGCCGTTCGTGCGGAGGCTTCGATGAACGGCTCCGTATGGGTTTGGCCGCTTTGGTTTTATGTCAAGGCTTCGTTCGACCTCGGTGGCCGTGAGTTTCTGCCTCGGGCGGAGGAGCTGCTCGCCCGTTTCGGCGAGGAGATTCAGAGTTACGGTATCGGATCGATCAACGAGCTGTTCGACGGCGATCCTCCGCATGCGCCTCGGGGCGCCGTGTCGCAGGCGTGGAGCGTCGGGGCGGTGTTGATGATCCGTGAAACGACCGAACGCTGGCGTCGCCGCCGGGGACACGGGTTGTTGCCGGGTCTTCGGAAAAAGCGCTAAAGGATGCGAAGGAAAAGAACTTGCCGCCGCGTAAGGTGTCCGAAATTTTTTCTGTCGGCCCGGGCAGGCCGGGATGGAGGTTGCCGGGAGGGGCGACCGGTGTTTCGCGAAGTCGAATAAGTTACGGAATGAAACGTGATTATATACTTTGAGTGTACCTTTTCGGGGGCGCAGTGTCCCAAATTCCCTCCGAGAAGCGGATTTAGGGGAAGGGTGCATGGCGGACACGGTTTCGGGCCGCGAATAAGCACTCCTCGGATTCGATGCTGCGACCGTCGGATAAGGGTACATGGAAAGATATAATTGTTAGAATAAAAAAATAGAATACAAATGAGAGTGTTGATGTTCGGTTGGGAGTTTCCTCCCCATATCGCCGGCGGGCTGGGTACGGCCTGCTACGGTATGACGCGCGGTCTTGCACGCAACGGTGTGGAGGTCGTTTTCGTCATGCCGCGTGCCTATGGCGACGAGGACCAGCGCTTCGTCCGCGTGGTGAACGCGAGCGACGTGGAAACGATCGGTACGCGCGATCATGAGTTTTCCGAAGAGCTGCTCGAGAAGGTTTCGTTCATCCACATCGATTCGAACATGTTGCCCTACATCTCTCCGGAGGAGTATGCCGCTTACCACGACGAGTTCGTTCGCAGCGGCCGGACACACGGGTGGACCGACGTATGGAAACAGCGCTACACCTTCTCCGGAAAATACGGCGCCAACCTGATGGAGGAGGTCGCCCGGTATGCGATGGTGGCGGCGCAGGTGGCCAAAGACCTCGAAGGGCAGTTCGACGTGATCCATGCCCACGACTGGCTGACCTATTTCGCCGGAATCGCGGCCAAGCGGGTTTCGGGCAAGCCGCTGGTGGTGCACATGCACGCCACGGAGTTCGACCGCAGCGGCGAGAATATCAACCGTCGGGTCTATGCCATCGAAAAGGCGGGTATGCAGGCTGCCGACCGGGTGATCGCGGTGTCGGAGCTGACGCGTCGCATCGTCATCGGCAAGTACGGCATTCCGGCCGATAAGGTCGTGACGGTGCATAACGCTGTGCGTTTCGGCGAGTCGGAGGAGGCTGCGCCGGAGCGGGCGGTCAAGGATAAGGTCGTCACCTTCCTGGGACGCATCACCTACCAGAAAGGTCCCGATTATTTCGTCGAGGCTGCGGCCAAGGTGTTGCAACGGGTTTCGGACGTGCGTTTCGTCATGGCCGGCTCGGGCGATCTGATGAACCATGTGGTGCGGCGCGTGGCCCAGTTGGGGATCGCCGACCGCTTCCATTTCACGGGGTTCCTCAAGGGCGGGGAGGTGCAGCGGATGTTCCGTCTGTCGGATGTCTATGTCATGCCTTCGGTGTCGGAGCCGTTCGGCATTTCGCCGCTCGAGGCCATGCGTTCGGGCGTTCCCGTGATTATCTCGCGGCAAAGCGGCGTGGCGGAGGTTCTGGATTATGCTATTAAGGTGAATTACTGGGACGTGGATGCTCTGGCCGATGCCATTTACGGGCTTCTTACCTATCCGGCTCTGGGCAGGATGTTCGCTTCGAAGGGGTTGGAAGAGGTGACCGGACTCAAATGGACCAATGCCGCAGCGAAGATCAAGACGGTTTACGAAACTGTCGTCGCAGAGGCGAACAATTAAAATATTTGCGGAGTATGAAAACGATTTGTTTCTATTTTCAGGTACACCAGCCCTGGCGGCTGAAGCGTTACCGTTTCTTCGATATGGGCCGTGACCACAACTACCTGGACGACCTGACCAATCGCTCGATCATGCAGAAGGTCGCGCGTGAGTGCTATCTGCCGATGAATGCCTTGCTGTTCAATCTGATCCGGCAGAGCGAGGGGCGTTTCCGCTGTACCTTTTCGCTGACGGGGCTGGCCGTCGAACAGATGCGGGCGTATGCGCCCGAGGTGCTCGATTCGTTCCGCCGCCTGGCCCGGACGGGCTGCGTGGAGTTCCTGGCCGAAACTTACTCCCATTCGCTGGCTTCGCTTTCGTCGAAGGAGGATTTCATGCAGCAGGTTGCGCTCCATACCGAACTGATGAAAAAGGAGTTCGGCATTGCGCCGACTGCCTTTCGCAATACCGAACTGATTTATTCCGACCGGATCGGCTCCGACGTGGCCGAGATGGGTTTCAAGACCATGTTGGCCGAGGGAGCCCGACACGTACTGGGATGGAAGTCGCCAGGCTATGTTTATGCCAATGCGCTCGACCAGCGCTTGAGGCTGTTGCTGCGCAATTACAAGCTCTCGGATGACATCGCGTTCCGTTTCTCCAACCGAGGGTGGGACCAATGGCCTCTCACGGCGGAAAAATACACGGGATGGCTCGCTTCGGACGAGCTGGAGGGGGATGTGGTCAATCTCTTCATGGATTACGAAACCTTCGGCGAGCACCAGCGTGCCGATACGGGCATTTTCGACTTTATGAAGGCGCTCGTTCCGGCTGTTCTGAAGCGGGAGGGGTTGGAGTTCGCTACGGTGAGCGAAGCCGCTGCGAAATACCAGCCCGTCGCCGTACTCCATTGTCCGCACGTGATGTCGTGGGCGGACGAGGAACGCGACATCACGGCGTGGCTGGGCAACGAATTGCAGAACGAAGCTTTCGGAAAACTGTATGCCCTGCGGGATAAGATCGCCCGGCTGAAGGATCCCGATTTCGACCACGTGTGGAACTTCATGCAGGCTTCGGACCATTTCTATTATATGGCGACCAAGTGGTTGTCGGACGGGGACGTGCATGCCTATTTCAATCCTTACGAATCGTCCTACGATGCCTTTATCAACTATATGAACGTGCTTTCGGATTTCGAGATCGAAGTGGAGAAGGCGTTCGACCGGAAGCCGCCGGTCCGCAAGACCAAACCGTCGCCGAGGAAAAAGGGTTCCGATCGGGAGAAAGCCGGGATGCGATAACCTTTCGGTCGAAAAAGGCGGTGCGTCATAACAGGCAAACTGCTTCGTTATTATCGGTGTCACGGCTCGATCATGTGCGTCGGTACACACTCTTCGCCGTGAACCTCGATGCCTTGTATTTTACCTGTTTTTACATACCTGAAAAGGGATGCGCCGAATTTCTCGATTTGACACGTTCCTTTTTTATTCCGGGATGCCTCGGTCCGTCAGCTGCCCTTGCGCTTGAACCGCGACGGGCTGTAGCCCGTGTGCTGTTTGAAATATTTGCCGAAGAACGACTGGGTCGAGAAGTTGAGGTGATAGGCGATCTCCTGGATGCTCATGCCCGAATAGCGCAGCAGGCTTTTTGCCTCGAGGATCACCGCTTCGTCGATCCACCGGGCGGCGGTTTTGCCGCTCACGTCCTTGGAAACGGTCGAAAGGTATTTGGGGGTGATGTTGAGGCGGCGGGCATAGAACCGGACGTTCCTCTCCTGTTTGCTGTATTGCCGGACTAATTCCATGAACTCTTCGAAGATCACCTCGCCGCGCCCCAGCTTGACCGTGTTTTTCTGCTCGCGCATGTTCAGCTCGGTGATGATGTAGAAGACTGCGGTGAACAGGCAGCGGATGATCTCCTGTCTGTAATGCTCCTTGTCGCTGGCAAGAATCGTCTTGATGAGTTGGAACACCTGTCGGATCTCGTGCGTGTCCTGGGGTGTCACCCGCAGGCAGGGCTGTTTGCCGAAACGCATATAGACGGGCAGCGAGGCCGAAAGGTCGATCTGGATCTCGTTGATGAACGATTTGGAACAGGCGACGAAATAGGCCGCCGCATCGCTGGTGCTGGCCACCGTGCGGATCACGCGGTCGGGGCTGAAGAAGACGATCGTGTCGGGCACGACTTCGTACTCTTCCGTATCGATCGCTACGACGGCCGAACCGCTGGCCATGATGATCGCCGAGAAGCCGTCGATCAGGGCGGGGTAGTTGCCCAGCGTATCGCGGTGGATGTCGAACGAAGCGATCACCAGGTCGTCCGACAGGTAATAAACGTCCCGCATCTCCTGCTTGATGCGGGAGATCGAAACTTTTTGCAGGGTTATCTCGTCCGCCACCATGCCAGTTTGCTGATCAGATTCTTGAAATAGGCGAACCGGCCCCGACGGGGTGCTTCCAACAGCGGGCAGACGACGCGGAGCTCCTTGTGCAGACATTCGATGTGCAGCGGGAAATCGGCCCCCTTCTGTCCGTCCACGTCGGTAGGTTCGTTGATCGGCGAGGTGATGTCGAGCGTGCGGGCTCGGAAATGTTTTACCTGCGAGGGCCGACCGCCCAGCAGGTGACGGAGCATCGATACGACCGAGAAGAGCATGTTGCGCCTTTGCAGCAACAGACAGTCGAACATACCGTCCTTAATGCTCGAGCGGGGGGCAAGGTGGAATCCTCCGGCCGTTTCTCCGTTGAATATCAAGGCCATGAGCGATTCGAGGTCGAAGGCTTTGCCGTCGGCGAGAATTTGCAGCGGAATGCCGTGTACCGAGCGGAACTCCTTCACGCCCTCGATCAGGTAGGCCAGCTTGCCGATCTGGTGCTTGCGTTTGTCCGGCGTGCGCTGGGACGTGGTGGTGAAGATGCCGAAACTGAAGATATTAACGAAATAGTGGTCGTTCACGCGTCCGCAATCGACCCGCTCTTCCGTGCCGCCGAGGAGTTGCGCCGCCGCCTTGACCGGGTTTTTCTCCATGCCGAGCGCTCCGGCGAAGTCGTTGGCCGTACCTGCCGGGATGATGCCCAGCAGCAGGTCGAGGTGCTTCTCCTTCATCCGATTGACCACGTAATTGACCGTGCCGTCGCCGCCCGCCACGACCACCAGATCGACCGTTTCGTGTCCATTGAAAGGGTTGCGGCTGAAATCGATCGGGCCGTCTACGATCGAGTAGCCGGCCTGCCGGAACATTTCGCCGATGGCTTGGGAATCTTTTTCGATTTTTCCTTTTCCCGACTGGGGGTTATAGAGAAATAGAACTTGTTTCATTCGTACGCAATGGGATTATTCTGGAATCATCATTTCTTGCATCGCCGGCGAGCAGTAAATTTCGTAGCCGTCTTTCCCGTCGTCGAGGATAAAATAGACCTTCGCGTCGGGAATTTTCCGGGAGAGGGCGATGGCCTTGTTCGCGCCCAGGCTCAAATACATGGTCGCCATGGCGTCGGCTTCGGCGCAGTTGTCCGCGACCACGGTGGCGGAAAGCAATCGTGACGTGACGCTGCGGCCCGTTGTCGGGTCGATCGTGTGGGATATCTTATTGCCTGCGGCGTCGCGGTAGAAGCGGCGGTAGTTGCCCGAAGTGGCCAGGCCTCCTTCGCTCATGCGGATACGTCCGGTGAGATAGGCGCCGTCGGACATATTGCCGTCGAAGGGAGTTTCTATGCCGATCCGCCAGGGAATGCCTTTGCTGCTGACACCCTGGCAGCGGCATTCGCCGCCGATCTCCACCAGATAGTTCTTCGCGCCGCAGCGCTCCATGAGGGCCGCGACCAGATCGACCGTATAGCCCTTGGCGATCGAGTTGAAATCGAGCTGTACGCGGGGATCGTCCTTCACGAGCCTGCCGTCCCGGATATGGACGCGCCGGTAACCTACGAATTGCAGGAGCGAATCGAGGTTCGGGGTGCGTTCCGCCTCGTGCCCGGCGAATCCCCAGGCATCGACCAGCGGCTTGACCGTCACGTCGTAGTGACCTTCGCTCAAGCGGCTGAACCGTTCGGCCAGACGGAGGTTGTAGATGATATGTTCGTCGAGCGAGTCGGTCTCTCCCCGGTTGATGCGGCTCAGCAGGGAGGTGGAGTCGAAAATCGACATCGAAGCCTTGGCTTCGGCGTCGATTTGCATAATGGCCCGGTAGAGTTCCTGTGCGGTGCAGTCCGTGATGTCGCCCGTTGCCTGGAAAGTCGTACCCAGCATCGCGCCGCTTGCCGTAAGGTACTCTGCGCGGCGGTCGCAGCTCGCTGCAAGGACCAGAACGATAACGGTGTAGAGCAGCAGGGCGATCTTTTTCATGTTCTATGTGTCTTCTTTTTTGGCAAAAATAGTGTTTTTCGCTCCGGTTTGCAAAAAAAGAGGGCTCTTCAGCTAAAAAATTGTATTCGTTTAAGTTGGTTATTGTGAATTAAGTTCGTACCTTTGCGCCACGCTCTGGCGTTATTCACGGTAAGGGGAATGCGTCGTAGAGTGGAACTAAATAAACTTTTGAAAATGGGTTATTTATCAGCTGAAAAAAAGCAGGAGCTTTTCGGTAAGTACGGAAAGTCCAACACCGACACGGGTTCTCCCGAGAGCCAGATCGCGCTGTTCTCGTTCCGTATCAACCACCTTACGGAACACCTTCGTAGCAACAAACACGACTTCGGTACACAGCGTGCGTTGCTGCGTCTGGTCGGCAAGCGCCGCCAGTTGCTGGAGTATTTGAAAGAGGTCGATATCGAGCGCTACCGAGCAATCATCAAGACGCTCAATCTCCGTAAATAGTCCCGGAGGCAGAAAAATGGGGTTGGCCAAAGTTTCTTTTGGCAGCCCCATTTGTAATTTGGAACATACATTTTGACGTAAAAATATCTATGGAAGAAAAGAAGTTGTACAATGCAGTCCGGAAGACGATCACGCTGGCAGACGGCCGCGAAATCATGATCGAAACGGGCAAACTGGCCAAGCAGGCCGACGGCTCCGTCGTGGTGAAGATGGGAGATACGATGCTCCTGGGAACGGTGGTAGCCGCCAAGGACGCGAAACCCGACACTGATTTTATGCCGCTCCAGGTGGAGTATAAGGAGAAATATGCCGCTTGCGGTCGCTATCCCGGCGGTTTCATGAAGCGTGAGGGCAAGGCTAACGACAGCGAGATCCTCGTAGCCCGTCTGATCGACCGTGCGCTGCGTCCCCTGTTTCCGTCGGACTATCACGCCGAGGTATATGTGACCGTAAACCTGATTTCGGCGGACAAAGATATTCAGCCCGATGCTCTGGCCGGACTGGCCGCATCGGCTGCACTGGCTGTTTCGGACATCCCGTTCGGCGGTCCGATTTCGGAGGTGCGTGTGGCCCGTATCGGCGG